>RCMY010004131.1_pt1 | contig 12652 bp, 9 predicted proteins | sample 2041341 | NCBI WGS metagenome assembly RCMY01 (sample SAMN09708234, study PRJNA481090) | Marine sediment metagenome, whole genome shotgun sequencing project. | reverse complement strand
CCAGTCCGGTCGAACAGGTCAGTTCCAAACCACACTGTTCGGCCTGAGCACAAATTGCCTTGGCGCGGTCCCGCCCGATGCCCAGCAAAGACACCTCAACCCCGTCAAAGCCGATTTCGGCAGCGGTGACAAAGATTGGGGAAAGATCATCTTGCCAGGTTTTCATCCAAAGCCCTGCGTGGATTCCGAACTTCATGGGGTCAGTTGCCAGCATTGCATGTCTATCCGATCAATATTTGTAGCTATATATTAGTACTAACAAATCTACTTCGTCAACATATTTACATGTCAGATTCCATTGCCCGTAGTGCACGGCGATTGATTTTCCCGGACGACGTCATCTCGAAATCAGTCACATAGGTAATTTCGCGCGGGGCTTTGTATGCGGCCAACCGGTTTCGAACGTGGTCCTTCAGTGCAGCCGTCAGATCATCATCTCCTGTCGCATCGACGCTCAGGCGCACAAAAGCTTTTATGATGCTGCCCCGATCAGGGTCAGGTTTGCCAATCACGCCTACTTCGGCGACTGCCGGATGGGCCAGAAGGCATTCCTCGATCTCGGCCGGGCCAATTCGGAAACCGGAGCTTTTGATCAGATCGTCGGAACGGCCCTTGTACCAGAAATAGCCATCCTCGTCGCGTACAGCCAGATCATGGGTGCGCAGATACGCACCCAGCCGGAGGTCTGCTTCCTTTTCGGGGTTGTCGAGATAGCCGAGGTAACGCGTCGCTGCGCTCTTCAGTGTAACAATTTCACCCGGTTCCCCCGGTGCAACTTCGATCCCTTCTGCGTCCACAAGTCGCACATCGTGGCCGGGATAGGAAATCCCCATGGATCCCGGCTTGCGCGGGAACAGCGCGGCGCAATTGCCGATGAGGTGATTCACCTCTGTCATGCCGTAAAATTCGTTGCACACCACGCCCAGCTTGTTTTCGGCCCAGCCCAATGTCTCTGCGGCTAGCGCCTCGCCACCTGTGCAGATGACGCGCAAAGACAGATCATAAGCATCGCGCGGTGCGGCGGTTTCAGCCAGACGTTTGATTGCGGTTGGTGCCAGAAAAGTATGCGTTATTTTATGGCGCGTCATGAAATCATATGCCCATGTGGCTTTGAAGCGCGCTTCGGATGTCACAACCGGACGGCCTGCCATCCATGCAGGGAACAGCATATCCAGCAATCCACCCACCCACGCCCAATCAGAGGGCGACCAGTAAACGGCATCGGGATCGTCAAGTGACAAGTTGAAGAACAGGTTGATCGAAGGCCGGTACGAAGCCAACACACGATGACCGTGCAAAATGCCCTTGGGCATACCCGTAGAACCGGAGGTGTACATTAAAAGCGCCGGATCATCTGCGCCCGTATAATCGGGTTTGAAACCGGCGGGGGGCGACGTGGCCAGTATGGTGGACAGGTCCGGCTCAATGCCGAAGCTTTCAGCGACCAGAACATCCACCAGATGTGGCAGCAACGTCTTTGCCTGATCGCGTAGCGGAGCCCACGCGCTTTCGGTGCTCAGAAGGCATCGCGCCTTGCAGTGGTTCAGCGCATGCGCCAATGCGTCGGGTCCATAGAGTTGGGACAGGGTCACTGCCGTCGCGCCCAGTTTGCAGATGGCCATATGCGCAATTGCAGTTTCCGGCCGCATGCCGGTGTGCAGACCGATGTAGTCACTACGTCCATACCCGCGCCCGCGCAGGTCAGCGGCCAAAGCGGTGGCCTGCGCGTCGACCTCACCAAAGGTCCAGCTTTGCAAACTGCCGTCCCCTGTCTCGAATATCAGTGCGGCCGCGTCTGCATGACCTTCACTAATCTGTGCGCCAACGGTCAGGTGATACAGGTTGGTGTCCGGCGGAATGACAATCCCGATTAAGTCCTGTTGCCGCTCCAGCCCGATCTTTGCCAGTGCGCCGTCGGTCCATGACTCGAACATTGCGTTCCCCTTCATGTTGTTTCATCCAATATCAACCACAGGCCCGGGCGCTCTCCGACAGGTTTTGAAAGGCTGCCGGTTGTGGCCTTGCATGCCGGGTTGGTCAGGGCCACGATTGTCTGTGTGTCAGCCCCGTCGAACTTTGCCAAAGCAAAGGCTGACTTCGCCCCGTCCGTTCGGTAAATAATATTTGATGTGCCGGACAGCGCCGTCCAATCCATTTCGCCCGACCCGCATGCAATACAAGAAGCGCGGGCGGGAAAAGCGACATGCCCACAGACCTGACACAAGCTCGCCAATGCTTTCCCGCTCAACAGAGCGTCGAAGTAGGGTTTCAACGCCCCTTCGGAAATCGTGTAGTCGAGGCTTATGTTAAGTTTCATCGTGCCTCCAGAATGCTAACGCAATTTAGTGTTGCGATACCGCCATGGGTGTCGACCAAAGCCATAGAAGGAGATCGAGCGGGGCACTGGCCGGAATACCGCCCCTCAAGTTGTTGGGCTGCGGTCAGTATCTGAGCAACCCCCGTGGCCCCCACTGGTGCCCCCTGTCCCAGAAGCCCGCCCGATAGATTGACCGGCAAGGAGCCATCCGCATCAAACACACGGTCCCGTTCGGCGCGCAGGGCGTCTGGTGCCAGTTGAAGCGCTTCGACCGCCTGCAGTTGCGCACCGGAATAGCTGTCGTATATTTCGGCCAGGCCAATATCGGAGGGCGTAACATCAGCGATCTTATAGGCCCGGACAGCGGCACGCTGTTTGCCAGCGAAAAAGCCCGGATCAGCACGTTCTCCCAGACGGACACAGTCGGTGGCACCTGCCGTTGCGATAAAGCGGGTCCGCTTGCGCAAAAGCTTTGGCAGCGCGGCCTTCCGACCCAGAATAATGGCAGCGGCCCCATCGCTGAGAGGGGAGCAATCGAGCCTGTGATAGGGCGAAGCGACAACCGGCGACGCGCCCACATCTGCAAGCGTAATGTCTAGAGGCAGATGCGCATTCGGATTGTGCCGGGCATGCGCGCGATTGCGCACGGCAATTCGTGCAAAATCGTCGTGTTGCGCGCCGGTGCGTTTCATAAAGGCCAACGCAGACAGCGCATAAAGCGAAGTTGAATCTGCCCTTGTCATTCCGTCGGTCCAGGCATCAAAGGATAGCGCGTAGAGGTCGCCCACATCCGCTCCTGCAAGGTGCGATGCCGATGGTTCCAGTCCGAGGACCATGACACGCTGCGCCAGACCGCTGGCGATATCTGCGACTGCTGCCTGCACGGCAAGGTGGCCGGAAGCCCCGCCACCTTCAACCCGCTTGGCGGACACGCCGATCAATCCGCATTCATCTGCGAGCAACGCCGCCGGATTCAACTGCAGAGTGAAAAAATCGCTCTCTGAGGCAACCACGAGTGCATCAATGTCAGATCGCTCCAATCCCGCATCGCCCAAAGCACCTTGTACAACCCCTCGTGCCCAGTCACGAAAAGAACTTCCGTCCTTGCGCCGGTTGAAAGGGGTCATCGCCCCTCCTGCGATCCATACATCATCGATCATGACATACCCTTATCGAGTCGAAGCCGGGACAGAATGAAGATCAGGCAAAGTGCGAACAGATTCAGCATCAGAACGCACGACATCAATCCAATGAAACCGGCGCTGCTCCAGATAAATCCACCGAGCGCAGGTCCGAGCGCCATCATCACGAGACCGACAGTCGCGATACTTCCAAGACCGCTGCCCAGATGCCCGATCGGCAAAGAAAGCCTCGCAAGCAGCGGACGCAGAATGGTGTGCACGCCATAACAGGCACCCTGCACAATCAGCGCCATGTAAACCACGCCTGTGTCTGGGCCAAACATAATCAGCAGCACCGGTGGAACACAAAACCCAATGAACAGAACCAACGCGCTGATCTGTGGCGTATAGTTGCCACCATATGCTTTCCACGCAAGTCGCCCTGCAATCTGCGCGGGTCCGAGAATGGCGACAGCGACGATACCTATTTTGCTGACGTCGTCGCCCTGCGCCAAAACCATCGGAAGCAAGAAAAGCAATATTGCATGACCCATCATGGTAAAGCCAAACGCAAAAGCAATAAGAACAGGTGCCAATCCAATCTTAAGTGGTGGCGTGTCGTGACATGCTTTGTAACCGAGCGAAAGACGATCATGTTTGGGCAGCAAGCAAACTGCGACGAACGATAGTGCTGCAAACACCAGAACAATCTCGCGCCACTCCATCACGCCGGAGAGCGCTAGCACCAAAGGAAATGTCAGAAGGGTGGCAAATCCCGCGATGAGGGTCACAATCGCTACTGCATCAATGCCCCGTCCATCAAGACGGCGCATCATCAGCGCGAAACAGGGATCATAGAGCGTTGCCGCCATGCACGCTCCCAGTACCAGTAGCGATCCACTGAAAATCCACCGGTCCGTCACCGTGGACAGAAAGCACAACACCAACGTCCCGGTAACCCCGCCAGCAAACATCAAAACCCGACCCCATCCGCGATCAATTGCCATTCCGACAAACGGCGCAAACAACGCCCAGACCAGAAAAGCCATCGTGAAGGTTATTGAAATGTGGAGCATCGGCCACTTTGCCTCGGTCGCAATCTGTGCCGAGATGGCAGGCATCAGGTAGTAGAATGAACACCAGAAAAATAGTTGAGCAAAGGCATGCCTGTAGACATATGCAGTTGGTTCTCCGAACTTCGTGCCAAAACTAAAATGCATGAACGAGATGATATCTATCCCTATCAATTTGTAGCAATCAATAATGGCACTTAGTGCTTCTGTCAAAACAAAAGAAGACGAAGGCAAATAATGGCAATCTGCGCTTGGATCTTAAAGGGAGGGCCGTGCTTCAAAAGCTCCCAAAACATAGCGAGAAGCCGGACGGGATATTTTCGATCAGGTCGAATGGTGTGTCTGACAGCCGCAGATCGAGGGTAACATCGGGGTACTGGCATACGCCTGCGCGCAATCCGGCACCTTTTGACTACATTTCCAGAAGCTTTCGCGGGGTTAAAGGATAGTTCTGGTGATCTTGCCTCGACGCTTACCTTAATTGATACCTTCCCCGAACTCGCTATCTACACTGGCGACGATCACTTACTATGGTCTGTCTTGGAGCATTGTGGCTATGGTGCCATTACTGCTAGGGCAAATCTATTCCCAAGCGATCTTCAAGATATCAGCAAGGGATGGTCGACATCGACAGTTTCCGCACAAAATGCGGGAGTGACCCCATCGGGTGGTCCAGTTTGAATGTTAGAGCATGGTCGGCCTCTGGTCTATTGGCATGATGCTTTTCGGTGGCGGTGGACGGAAACCCAGAGCACTATGAGGCCTGACCGTATTGTAGTGACGACGCCATGGTTCGATCAGAATCTGAGCTTCTCGCAGCGTGTAGAATACTTCGCCGCTTAGGAGCTCATCAAAGAAAACGGACCCCTGTCGGGCGGAATTTATAAAGCGCGTTGTCACCTACGGAGACCGGGGTCAAAACCAGTCGCACCAAGATCCATTCCATTCAGGTATGTTTAAAGGAAATCTGACATTCAACGTTTGCCTCTTTTTGAATGGTTTTACATTTGAACGCCTAGTTAATCCGCCCGAAGGGTGGCTTTTCTGTTGCCGTTTCAACAATTTCCGGTGGACAGTTTATTGTAGGTTCTGCGGAAGTTAGCGCGGCCATTCGAAGAATTTTATTCAATGAAATCAACGCATAAATTCTCAGACTAGCTCTGATCTGCCTGACCTTTCGCGCCGGAGGCAGCGCCACACTGACTGCATGTGCGTCACATCGGCAGGGTACCTGCCCGCAGCATGCGGCGGCGCAGCCGCACTTTATCCTTTGGTCTGCGCCACGTTCGGCGTGACTGATCGCCGCGCGACAGCCTCTCGCCAGGTGATGAAACTGACGGACCCCATGATGACAACGCCACCCAGTACAACCCAGAAATCCACCGCCTCGCCAAAGAAAACCGCTCCCAGAATGACGGCCCAGACCAGTTGCAGGAACGTGACAGGTTGTGTCACCGTCAGGGGCGCTGCGGCAAAGGCAAGCGTCATGGAATAATGCCCCGCCGTGGCAAAACAGGCGACCAGAAACAACCAGCCCAGCTGTGAAAGCGTAGGTGTGACCCAGACCGCTGCCGCGAACGGGGCCAGCCCGATTGTCACTGTAATCGATAGCATACCGACAATAACCGCCGGAGAAACCTCGCCTGATAGCTGTTTGGCCAGCAGGTACCCGATCGCGAACAGCACGGCCGTTCCCAGCATCGCAATATGGCCCGGCTCCACTTCCTTGATGCCCGGGCGCAAAATAATGAATGCGCCCACGAGCGCCATAATCACCGCCGCCAAACGGCGCGGCGGCAGCTTTTCACCCAAAAACAGGGCCGCGCCGATCGTGACATAAACCGGCGAGAGATAATTCATCGCCGTCACTTCCGCGATCGGGATACGCGCCATCGCGAAAAACCACAGGATTACCGCCAGCGTATGCACGACCCCCCGATAGGCAAACAGCTTGATCTGGCGACGGGTCAGATGTGCGGACAGAATCGGGCGGATCATTGGCAATAAAAACACCAGCCCCAAAGTATAGCGCAAGAAAGCGCCCTGCGCAGCAGGCACATCAGAGCCGATGTATTTCACAATAGCAGTCACCGCCACAAAGTTGAGGCCGGTCACCAGCATCCAGAAAATGCCCATCGAAGTGCGTGTGTCTTGCATCCGCTATCGGTGACAGCGGCCCGTGGTTAAGGCAAGCCTGCAGATCAAAACAATACCCCCCGCGTCACGAAAAAGGCGCAGCCCTTACGGACCGCGCCACATTCAAGATTCGAGAGGGCCGCATTACTCTTCCGCGAACGCCGCCATCACCTCGTCAGAGGCTTCGAAATTCGTGGTGACGCTTTGCACATCGTCGTCATCTTCCAGCGCATCTACCAGCTTCATCAGCTTGGTCAGGCTATCAAGGTCGAGTTCCGTGCGCATATTCGGCTGCCAGATCAGTTTCGTGCTGTCGCTTTCGCCCAAGACCGCTTCAAGTGCGTTCGAGACATCATTCAGGTCGGTGTCTGCACAGTAAATTACGTGGCCGTCTTCGTCGCTTTCCACATCTTCTGCGCCCGCTTCAATTGCGGCCATCATCACCGTATCGGCATCGCCGACGGTTGCGGGGTAAGTGACCTGCCCTTTGCGGTCGAACATGAACCCAACGGATCCTGTTTCGCCCAGATTGCCGCCATTCTTGGTAAATGTAGACCGCACAGTTGATGCCGTCCGGTTGCGGTTGTCGGTCATCGCCTCGACGATGACGGCGACGCCATTGGGGCCATAGCCCTCATAGCGGATTTCATCATAGTTCTCTGCATCGCCACCAACGGCTTTTTTGATGGCACGGTCGATAACTTCCTTGGGAACCGAGACCGACTTGGCCTCTTTCACGGCCAGACGCAGACGCGGGTTTTTGTCAGGGTCCGGATCGCCCATCTTGGCAGCCACGGTGATTTCCTTGCTCATTTTGGAAAAGACCTTGGCCCGGATTTTGTCCTGACGGCCCTTGCGGTGCTGGATGTTTGCCCATTTGGAGTGGCCGGCCATGTAAAACCTCGTTTTGCGGTGGGAATGATCGGGTCTCTATAGGGCAAAGCGACGGGGTGCGGCAAGAGGTCCTGCGCGGGGGGCCTGCGCCCCACTAGCGTCGCCCTTCCCCAGCGGAATTTGGAACGATTATGCCACGAGGCAGCCCGCGTAATTTATACCCGTATATTATTGACTTAATTTTACCCCGTATTTAACAAGGCGCCAAATCAGGAGATTCGCATGACGACATACACAGCCTTTGACGGCCAGAACCGCATCGCAACCGGCGATATGGCCGCGATGATCACAACCCAGCGTGCTGCCGTTCCGCGCGGGGTCAACCTGCTGATCTTTGATGATGCAACAGGCAAAGCCCGCGATGTTGACCTGCGCGATGCGCCACCGCCTGCGCGCGGACGCCCGAAACTAGGCGTGACCGCCCGCGAAGTAACGCTGCTGCCGCGACACTGGGACTGGTTGGCGCAACAGCGCGGTGGCGCTTCTGCCGCCCTGCGCCGCGTTGTCGAGGCGGAAATCCGGCGCACTGCGGGCCAGCCTGATCCCGAAGCCGCGAAAAACGCCACTTATGCGTTTCTGAGTGCCATTGCAGGCGACTTGCCCGGCTACGAGGAAGCACTGCGCCAGCTTTTTGCGGGCCAGAAAGAAGCGTTCTGCGCCCTCATCGCTGTATGGCCGGATGATATCCGTTCTTACGCCCGCAGGCTTGCCGGTTGGGAATAATCCCCGCATCGCAGAATATTTTCCCTGCTATCCGCTGTTTTGCGGGTCATCCCGTCCAATTCAAACCGCGCATATTGCACTTGTCACAACTTTGATCCTACACATTGGCGAAATCTGACAAAGGAAGATACACATGACCGACACCCCGACCTATGGCTTTGACACCCAGCAAATTCACGCAGGTGCACGCCCCGATCCGGCAACCGGCGCACGGCAGGTGCCGATCTATCAAACGACCGCCTATGTGTTCCGCGATGCAGACCACGCCGCAAAACTGTTTAACCTGCAAGAGGTCGGCTATATCTATTCGCGTCTGACCAACCCGACTGTTGCCGCTTTGCAGGAACGCATCGCGACACTTGAAGGCGGCGTTGGTGGTGTCTGCTGTTCGTCAGGTCACGCGGCACAATTGATGGCGCTGTTTCCGCTTATGGCGCCGGGCCGGAATATCATTGCGTCCACAAGGCTTTATGGCGGCACGATCACGCAATTCAGCCAAACGATCAAGCGCTTCGGCTGGTCGGCCAAGTTTGTCGATTTTGACGATCACGATGCGGTCAAAGCCGCTATCGACGATGATACGCGCGCCGTTTTCTGCGAGGCAATCGCCAACCCCGGCGGGCATATCACCGATCTGGACGCCATCAGCGCAATCACCGACGACGCGGGCATTCCACTGATCGTAGACAACACCACGGCCACGCCGTACCTGTGCCGCCCGATTGAACACGGCGCGACGCTCGTGGTGCATTCGACCACCAAATACCTCACTGGCAACGGCACGGTCATGGGCGGCTGTGTGGTTGATTCGGGCAAATTCGACTGGACCGCGAACGACAAATTCCCATCTCTGTCCCAGCCCGAGCCCGCCTATCACGGCCTGACCTTTGCCGAGACCTTCGGCCCGATGGCCTTTACCTTCCACGGCATTGCCATTGGCCTGCGCGATCTGGGCATGACGATGAACCCGCAGGCCGCCCATTACACCCTGATGGGGATTGAAACGCTGTCGCTGCGCATGGAACGGCATGTGGAAAACGCCGTGAAGGTCGCGACCTGGCTTGAGAATGATCCGCGCGTTGAACATGTCACCTATGCGGGTCTGCCCTCGTCACCTTACTACAAGCTGGTTCCCAAGATTTGTCCCAAAGGTGCAAGCGGTCTGTTCACCATCGCGGTAAAAGGCGGCTATGATGCTTGTGTGAAACTGGTCGATAGTCTTGAAATCTTCAGCCATGTGGCAAACCTTGGCGATACGCGGTCATTGGTGATCCACGCCGCGTCCACAACACACCGCCAGCTGACCCCGGAACAACAGCAAGCAGCGGGTGCAGGCCCCAATATCGTGCGCCTGTCCATCGGCATCGAAAACGTCGAAGACATCATCGCGGATCTTGATCAGGCGCTGGCTAAAGCGACAGCCTGATTATACTTGCGTGAGAATTAAAGCCACCGGAGCATCCTCCGGTGGCTTTTTCATTGCCGTTTCCGACTATTCCGGCAGCAACTCGTAGACGATTTCAACGGCACGACTGATTTCGATCTCTCCGGCCGCGACCGGCACGCCTGACGTTGAGGCAGAGCGCGCCTCCATCATCACAATCCCGCCACCGCCAGAGTGGGTTTCGCGGATTGATATCACCGGTCCAAGGATCACACCGGCTGCTTGCGCATAAACTTCGGCAGCGGCACGCGCATCAGCAACAGCCGCCTGACGTGCGGCCAGAATATACGGTGCAGGCTCGGCCACATCAAACTGCAAGCCGTTAAGCGTGTTGGCACCATCCTGAACAGATGCATCAAGAACGTCACCCAACACGCTCAAATCACGCACAAAAACCTGAACGGATGTCTGCGCGACGAATCCGCTCGCGGATTGCCCTGATTGCGACAGGCCGCTTTCGTATTCGCGATTCAACTGCATCGTGCCCGTACGCATGTCCGCAGGGTCAACCCCCGCACGGCTCAACTGTGCGAAGACAGCATTCATGTCGTCGCGCATCCCCGCCAGCGCGGAAGCAGCCGTATCAGCCGACTGGACAACTCCGATATTGATCTGGGCAACATCAGGTACGACGCTGATCTGCCCCTGCCCCACGATAGATATTTGCGGAACGGTTTCAGCAGCTTGCGCGGCACCTTTCACAGGAGTTAGGGCAACCATCACAACCATTGCCGTGGCTAAATTCTTCAACATGCTTCCATCCTTTTGGTCAGCGATACACAATCTTCATCAGTTCAGACGTAACATATCGGTTATTCCTTGGTTGCAGAATGGACGATACTTGGAATGGGCAAGATTCTGCGCTAGTAAGGTCAAAGGGCCGAAAACCCGTTTTGTCACGTTAAACAACCTGCTAGAGCCTCTGCATGACACCGAATTTTGCGCTTTCACTCTCTTTCGAGGGGATCAGGCTGATGCACCGCGTGACAGGCGGCTGGCATCTTGTTGACGAGGTTGCTCTGGATGATCCGGATCTGACCGGCGCATTGGCACGCTTGCGGCAAACTGCCGTTGCCTTGGAACCTTCGGGTCTGCGGACAAAAATCCTTCTGCCCAACGATCAGATCAAATATCTTTCGATCGATCGGACCCAGACGACAATTGATGATGTGCGCGACGCTCTGCAGGGCGCAACACCCTATGCCATCGACGATTTAGTCATTGATTTCAACCGGTCGGGCGGTCGAACACATATCGCTGCCGTGGCCCGCGAAACCCTGTCTGAGGCCGAAGCATTTGCAAGACAGCATCGTTTTGCGCCTGTTGCATTCGCCGCAGTGGCCGAACCGTTTACGTTCAGTACCGAAGTATTTTTTGGCATGACGAGCGTGGCACCGGAGTATGTTGGCGAAGGCGTTGTCATAACACGGGACGAAGAGCCGGTCAGGATCATCGGGCGCGCCACGATGCCAACCCCTGAACTGGCGTCAGATGCCATGCCGCTTACTGTGCAGGCAGAGCCGGCTTCTGCGCCAGGCCCCGCACTGGAACCGGAACTGGAACCGAATTCAACTGATGTGGCAGAGATTGAAGCGGATGTTGAAAACGAACCGGTTCTGACCTTTTCAAGGTCCGGCCGTCAGCCGTCCGGACCATCGCAGGAAACCGACAAAGCAACCGTTTTCGTCACCCTTGACCCGATAGCAGTTGCGAAGCCAAGCCTGCCGGAAATCGACGAACCTGTGTTCACCTCGCGACAACGAAACCTGTCACCGGTTGACCCGTCAGAAAAAGCAAAGCCCGAGACGGTTTTCAATCGACCCACGCCGGAACCTGTTGTTGAAGATGTACCTGCCCCGCAGGTTGCCGAAGATTGCGCGCCTGCGCCGCCCGTCCCGATCGTGGCCGCGCCCAAACCCATCGACACCGCCCCGTCAATTGCGCCTGTTATAGGGGCAACAAACCCCGTTACGGCACCTGCTTTGGAAACAGCGGACCAAAAAGCCGCTGGCGGCCTTATCGATGGCACTGACAAACTATCGCCACACCCCAAGAAGAAAGCTGCGCCAGCGCCACCACCAACCGGCATAGGTCCACTTGGCGGACAATCGGCCACGCAGATTGGCGGAAAGCCGCGCTTTCTGGGACTCATGCTTACTGCCGGTTTGTTGGTGTTTCTGGCGCTTGTGGCCTTATGGGCCAGCACCTTGAACGAGGACGGGATCGCGGGCCTCATGGGCTTTGGGTCTGATACCGGACTTGAAACAGCGGGTGATCCGATCGCGCCAACGGTCACGTCTTTGCCCGATACACCTGCTCCGGCGCCCCGATCCATTGATACGACCACAGCGATAATCGATGAAACGCCCCCGACTCCAATCGTCACGACAGTACCGGGTCGGGTGCTTAGTCCGGGCGAAGCAGACCGGATCTATGCGGCGACTGGTGTCTGGCAGCGCGCGCCGCGTCTGCCCGCCTTGCCCGAAGTCGGATCGCTTGACGGATTGCGCAGCTTTGACAACGTCCCTGTGGTGGCCCCCGTCACGCGTCCGCGCGATTTGGCAAGCGCAGCGGCAAGCCTTGACGCGCCATTTCCTGCGCCCCCTAATCCGGCGCCCGCCGGAACGATCATTCCGCGCGATGAAAACGGGTTTATCGTGGCTTCGGCTGACGGGACCGTCATGCCCAACGGCGTTGTTGTTTATGCGAAAGCGCCCCGCGTAAAACCGCCCGAGCGCCCTGCAGCAGCAGAACCTGAAGCGGCAGTTATACCCGAAGACGCCGAAGAATCTTCCGTTGCTGCGAGTATCGCTGCGGCAATCGCAGCCGCCGCTGCAGCCGAGACGGTCGCGCCGGATGCCAACGCGCCGGACGACACGTCTGCTGCGGTTGATGCCGCAACAGAAACCCCACCCGCGGCAGACGAGCCGACGCTGGGTGCCGT
>RCMY010004130.1_pt1 | contig 12654 bp, 10 predicted proteins | sample 2041341 | NCBI WGS metagenome assembly RCMY01 (sample SAMN09708234, study PRJNA481090) | Marine sediment metagenome, whole genome shotgun sequencing project. | reverse complement strand
AAATTATTATTAAATGACAAGAAACAGGGAAAGAGCGTTTTGGCCACTATATATAAAGAACTGAGAAGTTGCGATGAGTTTTGTTTTTCGGTAGCATTTTTAACCACAAGTGGTGTCGCAACGCTTATAAATTTGTTAAAAGAACTAGAAAAAAATAAGATTCCGGGAAAGATATTAGTTTCGCAATATCAAAATTTTACGCAACCAGAAGCGTTAAAACGGTTATTACAATTTACGAATATTCAATTGAAAATCGTTGTGATGGGGAATTTTCACGCGAAGGGATACCTCTTTAAAAAAGGGGATAATTACAATTTGATCATTGGTAGTAGCAATCTGACGGCTAGTGCTTTATGTAGCAATAAAGAATGGAATTTAAAAGTAGTGGCAACTAAGCAAGGGCAATTGATCTTTGATACCATCAGGGAATTTAGGAGGGAGTTTGAAGATGCTGAGCTTGTGACGATGGAGTTTATTGCAACGTATGAAGAAATATACAAGGCGCAAAAAGATTTTTTTTATAAAGCAAAACATAATAAGGAAGAAGTTTTTCAAAAAATAATTAAGCCAAACTCTATGCAGACAGAAGCATTGCGGAGTTTACGTGAATTACGGATGCAAAATAAAAATAAGGCCTTATTGATTTCAGCAACGGGCACGGGAAAGACATTTTTGTCAGCATTTGATGTAAAAGAATTTAATCCCCAGAAGTTTTTGTTTGTTGTCCACCGAACTACTATAGCTATTGATGCCATGAATAGCTATAGGCAAGTTGTTGGTCAAGATAAAGTCATGGGCTTATATTCAGGTCAGCAGAAAGCAAAAGAGGCAAATTTTCTATTTTCAACGATACAGACGATTTCTATGGATGATAATTTAAACCAATTTGATAAGCAGCATTTTGATTATATTGTTATAGATGAGACGCATCGAGCAGGTGCCGCTACATATCAAAAAATATTAAATTACTTTGAACCAAAATTTTTATTAGGAATGACGGCTACTCCGGAGAGAACGGACGGTTTTGATATTTTTAGTGCGTTTGACTATAATATTGCGTATGAAATAAGGTTACATAGGGCATTAGAGGAACAACTGCTTTGTAACTTCCACTATTTTGGTGTAACGGACATTACGGTTGAGGGCAAAGTACTTGAAGAAAACAGTTTGTTTAACTTATTGACAGCAGATGAACGTGTAAATAACATTATTGAAAAGGCTAATTTTTATGGTTGTGATAATGGATGTGTCCGTGGGCTGGTTTTTTGCAGTTCAGTTGAGGAAAGTGAAAAACTGGCAAGTGAATTTGATCGGCGGGGGTATAGATCAATTTCTTTGAGCGGGAAGCATGATGAGAGGGAACGAGAAGATGCTATTTCACGGCTAGGATCTACTGAGGAGACAGAAAAAATCGATTATATTTTTACAGTTGATATTTTTAATGAAGGTATCGATATTCCTAAAGTTAACCAAATTATTATGCTAAGGCCTACTCAATCAGCGATAATATTTGTTCAACAATTGGGTAGAGGGCTACGTAAAGCGGTCGATAAGGAGTATGTAACAGTTATTGATTTTATAGGTAACTATAATAGTAGTTTTTTGATCCCTATTGCATTATATGGTAATACTTCTTACAATAAGGATACTTTACGAAAGCTGATGCGTAGCGGAAGCAATTTGATTCCAGGTGCCTCTACAGTGAATTTTGATGAAATTTCAAGAGAACGGATTTTTGAATCTATTGATCAAGCGAAGATGCAGGCGAAGAAAGATTTAGTAAAGGACTATGAGTTGTTAAAATATAAAATTGGCAAAAATCCTATGATGATGGACTTTCTTGAGCATGGATCACGAGATCCAAAATTGTATGTAAATTATTCAAAATCCTATTTTAATTTCATGGCGGATCGAGAAATTGAGATGAAGAATCAGCTTTCTATGCGAGAAAGGAAGATCCTTGAATTGCTATCGAATGAAATTGCAAATACTAAGAGAATTGAAGAAGTTATTATTTTACAGGAGATAAGGAAAAATGGACATACAACAAGGGCCGCAATTAAATCGATTATTTTTGATAAATATAAAGTAGTAGTTTCGGACGACACACTAGGATCTTGTGTGCGAAATATTAATTTCAACTTTGTGACTGAAAATGAAAATAAGAAGTTAATTAGCGTCAGGGAAAAATATAATTTGAATATGATTTCTGAAGATAATGAGGAACTTTTGTATGCCCAAGATCTTCAAGAGAGTCTTAAAAATAAAATTTTTACAGATTTTTTTAAAGATGTGCTAGCTTATTCCGAGAAAGTATATGATTCGTTTTTCAAAAGAGAAAAGTATATTAATGGATTCATATTGTATCGTAAATATTCTCGAAAAGATGTTTTTAGAATTTTAAACTGGGATCAAAATCCTGTGGCCCAAAATGTAGGGGGATATATTGTTAGTAGTGATAAAACCAATTGTCCAATTTTCGTTAATTATCACAAGGAAGAAAATATATCGGATACGACAAAATATGATGATGGATTTATAAGTAATTACGAATTTCAATGGATGTCAAAATCGAAAAGAACGAAGCAGAGTCCAGATGTTCGCGCTATTCAAAATTACAGACAGGGCTTGCGACTGCTACTCTTTATAAAAAAGCACAATGGTGAGAGCAATGACTTCTACTATATGGGGGATGTGACGCCGCTAGATGAATCTATTGAAGAAACAACGATGGCAGATAAAAAAGTGCCGGTTGTAAAAATGATCTTGAGGATGAAACAGCCAGTTGAGGACTCAATTTATGAATATTTAATTAAAGAAAATGCATAACCTTTCCTAATAGTAAAAAAAGTATAGTAATCCTAAAAGGAAAACTATACTTTTTCTGCTATTAGTTGGTTTATGGCCGGGATATCAGCGGGGGCCCATTTTAACGAGGCTAAATTTTCTCTATTTAACCAAATAAGTTTAGAGTGTTCGGTTACCGTTGGAGTACCAGAAATGAGCCTGCATTTTAGCGTTATTAAATTTATGGTAAAAGTTTCGTATTCATGTGTGTTGTCATTAAATTGTTCGATACAACCAATTGTGCATTTCAATTCTTCTCGAATTTCTCTGATGATAGCTTCTGAAAGATTCTCATTTTTTTCAACTTTTCCACCGGGGAATTCCCAGCAATTTGGTAAAATCATTGTCGGGGAACGGAGGGCGCAAAGAATTTCGTTGTGTTCATTTTCAATGATGGCGCCTACTACTTTTACTAGTTTTTTCATTTTGCTCACAATTATCACCTCTATTGTAGAGTAACATATTGTTTCGCTTATTTCAATTATGGTATAAAAATCCAGAAAAGAAGATTAAACTATCGATTTTAAGTTCTTGAGGAAGTGACAGACACTTCTGTTATGGAGCTTCCCGATGTTTTTTTGTTTTGTGAAATATAATGTACATCAACATATAAAAAGTCGTAAAATGAAAAGGTAAATTAACAGATGGGATTACTTCCACGATTAGATTTGTTCAGGCTTTGTTTTGTAATTTGTGCGAGAGTGAATGCGTTTCTGCATTCTATACAGGGATTTAGACGGATTTAGAGGAAATATGGTATGATAAAAAAGCTATGAACAAAAAAATGTTTTATGGCAAATTTATTATAAAGGCCTGAAATATGAAAAAAAGAACAATTTATTTTTTGATTTTATTAGTCATCAGCATTATGATTTTTTTTGCTTATACGGAAAAAATATTTACAGAAAGTAATGAACCACAACCCCAAGCCGCATCTTACAGCGATGGCGAGACCAGTTTTGTCCAATCTGTGGAACAAAAGCCGTATCGCAGCGAGTGGCAGAGCCCGGTATTATTGCAAAAGATGTTCGCGCTTTTGGAAGATCCATCGCTTGATATAGCGCCGTTATTTTCAGATACGCTTGCAAAATCGCCGGATGAGCAAGATTATTATCTTGGGGCCTATACATTATCCGATGGGGTTGCTTGTAAACTGCTGTGGCTTTCAAATACAGATAATTTTTCTGTTGGCGCAACTTTTTTAGGTGATGCCGAGTCTGTAGCAGTTATGGAAAATCTTTTAAAAAATGAGTTGGGAAAGCCAAGCCAAGAAGAGACTAAAAATAATACAATTGATCTATATTGGGTCGGAAAGAAATATAGACAAAAAGACTACACCATCACGGTGAAAAAAACGACAGACATGGCGAACCATACAATTACGCTGGATATTACAATGCACCCACAGATTTATCATTGAGATGAATCTTGGGTGCATTAAATTTTATAAGGGTTTTTAATATCGGCTTCATTATTTATATAAATATACAAAATGTATGATTTGTGATAAAATGTTAGCAAATATTAATCACTTAAAACAATTATTTATATTATTTGTACGAATGGAGAGGTTGTATGAAACAGGATGTCATCGTCAGATTAATGAAGACAGAGCTTTATAATTTTAAGAATGTTCAATTTGGTGAAGTGAAATATATGAATTACGGCAGCCTTAATAAGGATGCTAGTTTTAGCTGTGCAGATATTATTGGGTTATATGGTCAAAATGGATCAGGAAAGACAGCCTTGGTGGAAGGTTTGGATGCATTGAAATTTATTCTTGCAGGACAATCGCTGCCCTATAAAAGCTTTTTAGGGTTAGTTGATGATCAAGGGAATACGAAGATTGTGTCTATATTTTTTGTTTCGGTGGATGGGAAGCAATATAAGGTGCAGTATGAAGCAATGCTTAAGACGGACCAAGTGGCAGAAAAAATAAATATTGTTAGAGAGAAAATAATATATTGGGAAAAAGGAAGTTCATGGAAAGCGAAACGGGATCTTTGTTTTACGAATCCATATTATGAGAATGACAATATTTTGGGGCAGGAAAATTTATCAATTGAATCAATGCATATTGGATTATTTAAAAATATTCCCTTCCTTGGGGCTATGCAGACATTAGCGGCAGTTAGTGCGGCAGAGCATCGTTCGGTGTTTTTTAATAGTAGAGTTAGAAAAGCATTAAGCGAGATCAAAGAAAATGCTGGTATTGAATCACAGAATCTTTCAAGTATTATTGAGAGCTTAACCCGTTTTGCTGCAGTGGATTTTCATGTCATTAAAGTGAACCAATTAGGCGATATTAATGGAAATGAATGTATTCCTATTAATATGCGATATGAAACGAAAACAGAGGTTATGCAAGGATGTCTGCCATTATTTATAAATGGACAAGGAGAACTGCCGCGAGTTGTCTTTGATTTATTTACAAAAACAATAGATGCTATTAATATAGCGATAAAATCTGTTATTCCAAATTTGCAAATAGACTTAGAGATTAAATCAAATTTAAAAAAACCAGATGGGCAAGAGGTTGTTCAAGTTGAGGTTTATTCGAATCGCGATGGAAAACGCTTTTTGATTCAATATGAATCAGAAGGGATAAAAAGGATTATTTCATTATTGCATTTTTTGATCTCAGTATATAATAACCCATCAACATGCCTCGTTGTTGATGAATTGGATTCAGGAATTTTTGAGTATCTTTTAGGTGAGTTGCTTGGCGTAATGCAGCAAGATATGAAAGGTCAACTGATTTTTACCTCACATAATTTGCGTGCGTTAGAAAAACTGGAAGCAAAAAATATTATTTGTTCGACGACGAATCCAAACAATAGATACATTCGATTGACCGGCATAAATAGAAATAATAATCGAAGAGATTTTTATATTCGTTCTATTGCAATTGGTGGACAACAAGAAGAACTATATAATGATGATGATCTTCAGGCAATGGGATATGCTTTTCGAAAAGCTGGAAAAAAATCAGAGAATGAAATACAATTATCTTCTTTTTCAGAAAAAATGCTCAATCGAATAAAGATTTTTAGTGAAAGTCCGGAAAAAGTAAGAGGGGATAAATAATTATGCAGAAGAAAAAGACTGTATTATTTATTGTTGAAGGTCCGTCGGATAAGGCTGCTTTAGAAAAAATTTTCCGTAAAATTTATAGAAATAGTAAAAACATTGATTTCAGATTTACGGGAGGAGATATTTCTAGTGACGAAAAAACGAATACTGATAATGTTTGCGACAAAATCAATGAAGTGGTAAATGAATATTTAAAAAGCAGTAAACTCATTCGAAGTGATATATATCAGATTGTACAGCTTTTTGATATGGATGGTGCATATATCCCGGAATCTGCTATTGAGAAGGGGGAGTCGGGGAAATTCACGTATAGTTTGACGAATATTCGTTGTAATCATATAGAAAGAGTGAAAATACGAAATGAACGTAAAATAAAGTTGATGGATTATTTGTTGCGAGTAGCTGCAATAAAAGCTATACCGTATGAAATGTATTTTATGTCCTGTAATTTAGATCATGTCCTATATAATGAACAGAATCTTGATCCTATGCAAAAACAGGCGTATGCAGATAAGTTTTATGAATATTTTATGGATAAAGAGAAATTGTTTATTGATTTTTTAGAAACAGATATATCCGATAACGTTCCTTCAGAGCATAGAGCTTCTTGGCAATTTATAAGGCAGGGGCTTCATTCATTGGAGCGGCATACAAATTTGCATATTTATTTTAAAGAGCATCCAATTCTTTGAATGGCTAATACAATTACGCTGGATATAACAATGCACCCACAGATTTATCATTGAGATGAATTCGTGGGTGCATTAAACATTATATGAGTTTTTTGTTATTCGTGAAAGTTTTTGGCGGCTAAAAATGCTGGTTGTTCCATGGCGTCAGAATTGTTATCGGGAATGATCGGGCAGTATGTACCTTGGTTTTTGATGAAGTATTCCATGATTTCCCGTCGGCGGATGATGCCGATGAAGGAATTGCGGTCGTCGAGGACCGGAACAAAATTCTGGACGAGTGCCAAAGAGAGAAGATCTTCCATTTGCGCATCGATATGGACAGGCGTGTTGATGATGTGCTGCGGGATTTCTGGTAGATGGATTTTACTAGTGTCTTTAAAGGTTAGCTCCTCGGTATTTTTCATTTTCCAAAGGAGATCGCCTTCTGTAATCGTTCCTGCATAGTGGCCCTTATCGTCAATGACGGGAACGGCACTGTAGCGGTGATATTCCATCTTCTCGAGTGCCTGCCGCATGGTGTTTTGTTGTGTCAGATATACGGTGTCTTCTTTGGCGATGAGAAAAAATGCTATATTCATTAAAAAACCTCCAAGTTCTTTTTGGTAAGAGTAAAAGTGGCTGAGGGGAATGTTTATTTGATCAATACTTGTATCTTATCATTATTTTTATAAAAATGAAGTCAATATTTTCTTTGCTTGTATAAATTTTTTGTAAATGTTTTTGTGGAATTTATTTGTTTTCTGTGGAGATATCTTATGATACAATGAAACAGGTTTTTGTCATTATAAAATGGATGAGTATAGGAGAAATGTTGATTTATGGTACAAGGTTTGAAACGGTATGTTGAGACGGCAGTCTGCGGTTTTTGGAGTCCGGTGTTTTCATTAGTGGCATTGGGCGTGTTGGCTGCTTTCTATTTTGGTACACTTGGAGCTGCTTGGGCGGTTACGGGTGAGTTTACGCGTTGGGGCGGACATTTTCTGCATTGGGTTGGTTTTGATACGAATGCATCAGGGTATTTGCAGTTGATCCATTTTACGGATTCACCGCTTACCAGAGTGGATGGCGTGATGGTCATCGGCATGTTTGCAGGGGCGTTTATCAGTGCGTTGCTGGGGCAAAATGTCAAATTGAGGTTTCCTTCTAAACGGCGCATTTTGCAGGCTTTGGCTGGCGGTATTTTGGCTGGCTTTGGCACGCGTTTGGCGATGGGCTGTAATCTGGCAGCTTTGTTTACGGGGATTCCGCAGTTTTCCTTTCACACATGGTTGTTTACGCTGGGAACAATCGTCGGTACGTATTTTGGTGTGAAAATCAGCCTCTTGAGCTGGATGCAGGGCAAGCCTAAATTGGTTGCTGCTGACAAGGCAATGGCCACAGAAATCAAGCCTTCAGCGTATTATCGCTATCAGCCTTATTTGGGCGGGATTTTATTGGCAGCCTGCATGTTTTTTGTCTTTGCTGAGTTTAAGGCTTCGTATCCTTTCAAGCTTTTACTGGCGATCTGTTTCGGTTTTGGGTTTGGTTTTTTGATCCAAAAGGGGCAAGTTTGCTTTACGTCAGCTTTTCGTGATTTATGGCTTACGGGCCGGTCGACGATGGCGAAGGCTTTGATCTGGGGGATCGCTGTACAGACTTTGATCACGGCATATTACCTGATGCAGGGCATGGCTCCGAATGTTATTTGGTGGGCAGGTCCGGCGGCAGTTATCGGCGGTATTTTGTTTGGCATCGGCATTGTTGTTGCTGGCGGCTGTGAGACAGGCTGGATGTACAGGGCGGTAGAAGGTCAAGTGCAATTCTGGTTTGTCGGTCTTGGCAATATCATTGGAGCGACGATTCTCGTTTTGGCATGGGATGGCGGTGTCTATCAGTCCTTTATTGAACCTTTTCCGAGAGTCAATTTAGCGCATGAGCTTGGTTTTCCTGGTGCAATCTTGGCAACGGCAGTGCTGCTTGCTGTGCTTTATTTTTGGGCGGATTGGCGTCAAAAGCATAAAAAAGGTTTTCTTTACGGGAGGGATGTGCGATGACATTGGCAAGAAACGTAGATTATGTACTCGATCTTCGCGGCGAGCCGTGTCCGTATCCGGTTGTTTTTTCGCTCGAAACTTTGCGTAAGCTAAAAAAAGGAACTGTTTTGGAAATACTTGCCGATTGTCCGCAAAGTTTCCGGGCTTTGCCGGAAGAGGTGACAAAGGCCGGTTTTAAGGTGCTGGAAAAACCACAGAAATCTGGCCCGACTTTGCATTTCTTTGTAGAAGCTTGATAGAAAATCCGTGTTAGGAGCTTTCTTTAGCAAAATTTGCTGGCTCCATATAAAAAGCAGAGCTGTATATTCGCCATGAATATGCAGCTCTGCTTTTTTATTTGGTTTTGCCATGAGAAGTGGGGTTGTCTTAAATCGCCCAGTCTTCGCAGTTCCAGACGTCAGTGACGATGTCTTTATAGAATTCTGGCTCATGGCAGACGAGAAGAACGCTGCCTTCGTAGGCTTTGAGGGCCCGTTTTAGTTCGCCTTTTGCATAGACGTCAAGATGGTTGGTCGGTTCGTCCAATACGAGGATATTGGTTGGTTTATTGATGAGTTTACAGAGGCGGACTTTGGCTTGCTCGCCGCCGCTGAGCCGGTTAATGGGGCTTTCGATGTGCTGGTGGCTCAGTCCACACTGGGCTAAGTTGCGGCGGACTTCACTGCGGCTCGAGTCGGGGAATTTGCGCCAAACATCATCGAGTACGATATCGGTGTTTTCTTCAGCAAGTTCTTGCTCAAAATAGCCGACGAATTGGTATTCGCCGAGGTCTATTTGTCCTTGTAATGGATTCAACAGACCGAGCAGGCTCTTTAAGAGTGTCGATTTTCCTAGACCATTAGCGCCGACTAAGGCTATTTTTTGTTCGCGCTGCATTTTTAGGTTCAAGGATTTGCTCAGGGGCTGTTGGTAGCCGATGACCAGGTTCTTGGACTGGAAGATCATGCTGTCGGAGCGGCGCGCTTTTTTGAAGTGGAATTGTGGTTTCATCAGTTCGCTTTTTATTTCGATGCGTTCGATTTTTTCAAGTTTCTTTTCGCGAGATTTTGCCTGCTTGGCAGTTGAGGCGCGGGCTTTATTTTTGCGAACGAAGTTTTCAAGTTTGGAAATTTCGTTTTGCTGCTCTTTGTACTCGATGAGTCGCTGTTCTTTTTGGATTTCATAGAGTTTGAGAAAGTGATTGTAGTTGCCGACATAACGCGTCAATTTCTTGTGTTCTAGGTGATAGACGACGTTGATGACATCGTTGACGAAATCACTGTCATGGGAGATGAGGAGAAAAGCGTTTTCATAGTGGATCAAGTAGCTTTTAAGCCATTCGATATGTTCTTCATCGAGGTGATTGGTCGGCTCGTCTAAAAGCAGGACATCGGGCATTTTGAGGAGCAGTTTTGCCAGGAGGACTTTGCTTCGCTGACCACCGCTTAGGCTGGCTGAGTCAGTGTCAAGAAATTCTCGGATGCCGAGTCCCGCTGCTGTAGCTTGGATTTTGGTATCGATGCCGTAAAAATCATTTTCATCGAGGATGTCTTGCATCGATGCGATCTTTTGCAAGGTCTTCGTGCCTTCTTCTTCGCTTAAACTGCTGAATGTTTCATACAAATCGGCGATTTTTGCTTCTAGGTCAAACAGATGGGCAAAAGCCCCTTTTAGCACGGTTTCGACGGTGTCACCGTTTTTTAGGTCGACATGCTGGTCCATGTAGCCTACGCTGACTTTGCTGCTCCATTCGATATTGCCGCTGTCGGGCAAGAGCTGGTTCGTGATGATTTTCATGAAGGTGGATTTGCCTTCACCGTTCGCACCGACCAAGGCAATGTGTTCACCTTTTAGCAGGCGGAAAGAAACATCACTGAAGATGCTTCTTTCGCCAAAGGCATGGCTCATATGTTCAACTGTTAAAATACTCATGTTGTAAAAACTTCCTTCTTGTTTGCGTAAATCTATTTCCGCCAGGGAAAACCTGGCATTTTGTTTCGAAAATAGTCAATACTATCTACTATAACACAGTTTGCCGCAATATATCTTAATAATTCGTTTGGGACGGAGATTTTATTCTGGGAAATAAAAGCCTGTGCATTAGCGTATGCACAGGCTTTCGTTTGTTTTTAATGCAATTGGAAGGCAATCGGTTGGACGATATTGCAGCTGATCGCTTGCCCGGTGCTGCCATTTTTGGCGGGGATGAACTGCCAGTTTTCAACAGCATCGATGGCAGCCTGATCAAGTTGAGAATTGCCGCTGGAGCGGTAGACGGAGATATTGCCAGTTCGCCCGCTCGATAAGATCTGTATTTTTAAAACAACGGTGCCTTCGATGTTGGCTTGTTTGGCTTCTGGAGGATAGACAGGGTCAACTTTGGCGTAAAGGCTCGGACGGATGATGTCATCCATTGTTGGCCGAGAGCTATTTCCAGAGGGCGAGGGTTGATCAGAACCTTCACCAGAGGAGGCTGCTGTATTGCCCGTCGAAGCATTAGAACCCGCCGGGGCTGACACAGCGCTAAGGTCAGCATCTGTCATGGTCGCTGCGGCTTCGTTGACGATGGCAGACGCGGTGGTTTTCACTGGTGAAGGGGTGTTTGGATTCGTAGCTAAAGCTGCGGCTTCTGCTTTGGGGGCGATGCTTGTATTTTGCATCGCTGGGGCATCTGGCCTGGCAGGAGAACTACTCGGGCCTTCGGCATCGAGCATCATTTCCACCAAAGGATCTTGATCTGGCATCGTTTTATTTGGAAGATGCGAGGATACATAACCTAAGAGGGGAAGGACGACAAGGTGGAAACACAAGGACAGGAGCAGGGATTTTTTCCATATAGTAGCGGTTTTCATAATGAGCCTCTTTTCTAAAGTTACGAATGGTTGAAATCGTAGAAAGGTATTTATTTTTGGAGCTGACTTGGCGACATGCCCATTTTTTTCTTGAAGATGCGACTGAAATAATAAGGGTCCGTATAGCCTACGCACGAAGATACTTCGGCGACGCTGTATCCTTTTTGAGATAAGAGCTCGCGTGCCCTTTGGATTCGATAGTCGATGATATATTGATTGGGGCTGATCCCCAGGCATTTACGAAAAAGCTGCGTGAACTGTTTGGCCGTAAATCCGTATTTTTGTGCTAGATCCGGAATGTTTAAAGGCATCATATAGTGTTCATTAATGAACTTCGTAGCTTCAATAAAGACACGTTCGTCTTGTTTGGCAGAAGTTGGTTCACCGGGGTTGCTTTTTTCTAATATATTCAAAAACAAATGCTGAGCTTGTTCGGCTGGGAATTGTCCAGGAATCGCACAATATATGTATAATTGCAGTAAAAGATCATAAAGCTGTGGTGTAAATGAAATATCTGTTTCGTAATCGCTATATGCGTGAGGATTTTTGGCAAGAATTTCGTATTGAATGACCATGTAGTCCCAATATTCTTTGCCGATGACTTCTTTATCTAGAGTCATTGCAGGAGCGAAGTGAAATATTTTTCCTTGGGCCATTTCGTAGGGCGTTTTGTTGAACTGCATTCGGGCTTGACCGGCTAGTGGGACGACAAAGCCGGGATGGGGCGGAGTTTTAGCGCCCATGAATTTGCTGCCGGGGGCAACTACATTTCGCTGGACGCGGATGATTTGAAGATTTTCTTGGGAAAAACATTTGATGATTTTTTCGATTGGCAAGTTTTTGGGCACGTAAGCAACTCCTTTCAAAAGAGTAGATGCAAACAATAATCATTATCAATTTATCAAAAAAAGGAGAGAATGTCAACCTAATATATAGACGCAGTGTTTGTTGAAGCTTTGCATTGGACGAAATGTGCAGGTGATTTTACCAAAAATCCATTTACTTTAGGGAGCGGTCTTGATAGACTTTGATATGTTATCATTTGATAATCATTATCATAAAAGGAGCGCTGATTTTGCATAAATTATCTAAACATAGAAAAAGAATATTATGTGCCTTAGTTGGCAGTACGTTGGCCCTTCATTCTCCTTTTGTTGC
>RCMY010004129.1_pt1 | contig 12657 bp, 9 predicted proteins | sample 2041341 | NCBI WGS metagenome assembly RCMY01 (sample SAMN09708234, study PRJNA481090) | Marine sediment metagenome, whole genome shotgun sequencing project. | reverse complement strand
ATCATGAATGACCAAACGAGCCGTCCACCGATTCCGCGCCCGATCCCACGACAGGGCACCGCCGAACGCACCGAACTCGTTGCCGAGTTGACCGATCGAGCGCGGTTCATGCGGACCGAGACGGTGCGTCTGGCCCGCATCGCCGGCGCCGGGCATTACTCGGCGAGTTTCTCCGCCGCCGAACTCATGGTGTCGCTGTACTACGGCGCGATGCGGATCGATCCTGCCAAGCCTGACTGGGCCGACCGCGACCGGTTCGTGCTGTCCAAGGGCCACGCCGCCATCGGGCTGTACCCGCTCCTCGGCGATCTCGGCTACTTCGATCCGACGCTGCTCGACGAGTTCACTCGCATGGGCAGCCGGTTCGGTGACCACCCCGACATGAACAAGGTGCCCGGCTGCGACTTCTCCGCAGGCTCGCTCGGTCATGGTCTTTCGGCAGCGTTGGGTATTGCGCTTGCCGGTCGGATGCAGGGGCGAGATCACCACACGTACTGCATGCTTGGCGACGGCGAGCTGGCCGAAGGTCAGATCTGGGAAGCCGCGATGGCAGCCGGACACCACAGGGTCGCCAACCTGGTCGCCATCGTCGATCGCAATCAGTTGTGTATCGACGGTTTCACCGACGACGTGATGACCGTGGAACCGTTGACCGACCGGTTCGCCTCGTTCGGGTGGGACGCCCGACGGATCGACGGCCACGACCTCGACGCCGTTCTCGACGCCTTCTCCGACATCGGTCGAGACCCCGTCGGTGCGCCCCGGGTCATCATCGCCGACACCATCAAGGGCAGGGGCGTAGAACGCATGGAACTGTCGACCCACTGGCATGTCGGCAATCTTGTCGGGCAGGACTACGACGACGTCATGGCCGAACTCGAAGCCGGCCTCGCACCGAAGGCATCACGATGACCGATCAGAACCCGTCCAACCCGCAGGGCAACACCGAGATGCAAGACACCAGCGAGGTGTTCCGCGGTACCTCCGGCGGTGACCATTCGCTGCGAGACACCCGATCGATCGACGGCAGCGACACACGCGCCATTCCTGCGTTCGTGTTCGGTGAGGAACTCGCCGACCTCGCCGACCACGATCCACGAATCGCCGTGCTCACCGCCGACTTGGCGAAGGCCAACCGAGCGACCGATTTTGCCGACCGGCACCCCGAGCGCTTCGTCAACGTCGGCATCGCCGAGAAGAACATGATCACCGTGGCCGCCGGCATGGCGGCGAGCGGGATGATCCCGTTCGCAGCAACGTTCTCCTCATTTGCCGCGTTGCTCGGCTGCGAGCAGATCCGCACCGACTGCGCCTATCCGAACCTGCCGGTTCGAGTCGTCGGTCACCATTCGGGCATGTCGATGGGCTTCTACGGCACCAGCCATCACAGCCTCGAAGACCTCGGCATCCTTCGCTCGATCGCCAATCTCACGGTGGTGTGCGTGAGCGATGCGAATCATCTGCGGGCGGTCCTGCGGGCCAGCCTCGATCATGAGGGTGCGATGTACCTCCGCCTCGGTCGAGGCCGTGATCCCGAGGTGTACACCGAGGTGCCCGACATCGAATTCGGCAAGGCCATCCAGCTCCGAACCGGCTCCGACCTCACGATCCTGACCACGGGCTCCGAGGTGTACCCAACGCTCCGAGCAGCCGAGACCCTGGCCGCCGAGGGCGTCAACGCTGCGGTGTGGGACGTCCACACGATCAAACCCCTCGACCTCGACGCGGTTGCCGCCGCCGCAGGAACGGGTGCCGTGCTCACCGTCGAAGAGGCGAACCGCACCAACGGACTCGGCACTGCGGTTGCCGAGGCGCTGCTCGAGGGTGGTTTCGGCACCACACGCTTCTACCGCCACGGCGTTCCCGATGAGCACGTACCGATCGGTCCTCCCGGTGCGCTCTACGCCCACTACGAACTCGACGCTCCCGGTATCGCGGCGGTCGCTCGACGACTGCTGGCCTGAATCTCGCCGGCAAGCCTCATGGGGTCCGCTGCACCAGCGCCGACATCGCCTCCACATCGTGGGGGCGGCAGAGTTCGCTTCCCGCGGTGATGACGGCCGCGGTGCCGGCAGCAATCCCGAGGTGTACGGCGTCGGCCATCGTCCCCCCACGGGCCAAGACCACCGACATCGCCGCCACCATCGAATCACCGGCCCCGACCGCGCTTGCCACTCGAACCGTCGGAGCTCGAAATCGCACGAAGCCTTCGCTGCGATCGAGCATCATGGCGCCACCGGCGCCGATCGACACGACGATCGCGCCGCACCGTGCCCGAGCCATCATCTCGAACAGACCCGCCTCGATGTCGGCTTCGGTGATGAGGTCTCGGCCGACCACGGCGCTGAGTTCGCGTGCGCTTGGCTTCACCAGTCGGCTCGGCGACATGATCGCCTCGGCCAATGCCGGACCGGACGTGTCGACGATCACGTGCGGGCCGAGGGCCGACAGCGCAGTGATGAGCTCGGTCATGAAACCGTCGGGAACGCCATCGGGCATACTCCCCGAAATGACGAGGCACGACGTGGCGTTGGTCGCGTCGGAGGCAGCGGCCAACGCTCGAGATCGGCAACGCTCGAGGGTCGTGGCGTCGATCGGCGAGCCGGGAACGACGAAACGAAACTGGTCGCCGGTGGTGGTCTCGTTGACGGTGAAACTCTGACGGGTCTCACCGTCGAAGCCAACGTCGACATGGTCGACCCCTTCGACATCGAGTTCGCGCGCCAGTCGCTGGCCGTTGCCACCACCCAGGGGCATGATGGCCAGCGTCGATTCGCCGAGGCGCCCGGCGACACGGGCTACATTCACCCCGCCACCGCCGGCCTCGGCGGCAGCCGGGCCGCAGCGGAGTTTGTGCGTCGGCGAAACAACATCGACCGAGGTCGTGATGTCGAGTGCGGGGTTGAGTGTGAGCGTGGTGATCGCGGCCATACGGCGCTCATGATCGCAGACTGGCAGGCAATCGACCCAAGAGGGGCTAGTCGTTGCCCGTTGTCGGAGAAACGGTGTCGGTCCGCGAGGAAACGACGACCACCAGGATCGCGGTCACGACGGCGATGCCCGCTGCGACTTGGGCAACGGTCGAGAATGCGTCGGTGAACGAGGTTGCCGCCGACGCCTGCACGGTCCTGGCGAGATCCGCAGGCAGGGCTCGGGAGGCGAAGAGGGCACCGCCCATGGACTCGCTCGCCGCCTCGGCAACCTCGGGTGGCAGGCCGAGACCGCCGAGGTCGATGCCGCTCCGATAGGCCGAATTCAAGATGCTTCCCAGCGCGGCGATACCGAATGCTCCGCCCACTTCGCGGGTGGTGTCGTTCACCGCGGAACCAACGCCGGCCTTGGACTGCGGGACGGATGACATGAGACGCCCGGTGGATACCGCGGCGGTCGACCCCATGCCGATACCGAGCAACACGAACGAGATGAGGAGTTGCCAGTAGGGAGTGTCCGGGGTGACCAGCGACAACAACCCGAACCCGGCGGCAATCGAAGCAAACCCGGCGCCGATGACCGTCTTGGCTCCGATCTTTTGGGCCAGCATTGCGCTACGAGGTGAGACGATCACGAGCGTGATGCCGAGGGGCATGGTCGCGAACCCCGCCCGCAGCGCCGAGTAGCCCTTCACGAACTGCAGGTACTGGGCGGCGAGGAAGAAGAAGCCGAACATCATGAAGAAGGCGACGGTGATGACACCGCTCGAGATGCTGAAGCTCGGCACCTTGAAGAACTCCATCGGCAGCATTGGATGGGGGGAGCGCAGCTCCCACCCGATGAAGCCGGCGAGCGCGAGCCCGCCGATGACGAACCCGGCGATGACCATTCGGTCGGTCCAGCCATGCTGGCCCTCGATGATCGCAAACAGCAGTCCGGCCATGGCGACGAGGGAGAGGAAGGCGCCAACGGGATCGAGTGGGCCGTCGTCGTCGTCTTTCGAGGTGGGAGACAACACCGCGACGGCCGCCAGCGTGAGGATCACGATGGGGACGTTGACCAAGATGGTAGAGCCCCACCAGAATCCGGCGTGGAGCAGCAGTCCGCTCACGATGGGTCCGATGGCCCCACCGGCACCGGCGAACGCCGCCCAGATGGCAATGGCCTTGGTCCGTTCGTTCGGCGGGAACACAGTGGTGATCAGCGAGAGCGTTGCCGGCATGGCGAAGGCGGCGCCGATGCCCGAGATGGCTCGACCAACGATGATCTGGGTTGGTGCGTCGGCGAGGCCCGCGACCGTCGACCCGATGGCAAAGATGACCAGCCCCGCCATGAGGGCCTTCTTGCGGCCGTACTTGTCGCCCAGTGCCCCGGCGGCGAGAAGGAGTCCGGCGAAGATGACGGCGTAGGCATCGACGATCCACTGGAGATCGGTTGCGGTTGCCGCCAGTTCCTCTTGGATCGTCGGAAGGGCAACGTTCAGCCCCGAAACCGACATGACGACCATCACCAGCGACAGGCACATCACGCCGAGGAGCATCCACCGCCGTTCGAACACGTGGGACTGTTCCCAAAGGGGAACGGTCGTTGCCCGCGAAACCTGGGTGCCGGGTGGCTCGGTGCCGGGTGGCTGGGTGTCGGGTGGCTGCACGGGGGGTCCAATCAGGGAAATGAGGGAGTCGACGATCAGAAACCGAAGGCTTCGTTGACCTTCGCCATGCCGGGATCAGCACCGAGATCATCGCGGTGGATGATCATCGAAAGTTTGGTGCGGCGCCGGAGGAAGTCGTCGGGGCGAACGATCATCTCTCGCTCGGACATCAGCACCAGTTCGCCGGCCAAGATGTCGCTGGCGGCCAGCGCTGGTTCGGCCATCGCCGGATCGTGGTCGATCAGACTCAAAAGCTCGAACGCGGCCATGCCGTGTCGGCGCCACAGCACCTCCGACATGGTCTCGGCCTGCTCGACGTCGGGGGAGCGGTCGAGTCCTCGTTTGGCCGCCGCTTCGTAGAAACGCTCGCGTTCGGTGGTGCTCGGCTCGCCGAACCACCCCGGTGCCGGCCTGCCACCCCGGATGCCGATGTCTTCGAGGGCCTCGGCCACCTCGTCGCCGACATTGAGGCAATCGGTGATCTTGCCGCCGAAGATGCTGACGACCTTCTGTTTCTTGTCGAGTTCGATCTCGTGCTTGCGAGAGAGCGAGGTCCAGTCGGTGTCGACGTGGTCGTCGCCATTGTTGGCAACGACCAGTGGTCGCACGCCGCAACGCTCGGAGATGATGTCGGACCGTGTGAGGGGAGTGTCGAGATCGAGCCGGTCGTTGATCTGCTCGAGCAGGAAGTCGCGGTCGGTGTCGAGCACTCCTTCGCATGGATCGTCGGTGCGAGTGTCGGTGGTACCGATCACCGACCGGTTCGCCATCGGGATCACATAGAACAAGCGTCCGGTGTCGTCGAAGAAGGCGAGTACCCGCTCGTTGTCGGTGAGACGGGGAACGATGAGGTGGATGCCCTTGGAGTACACGATGCGATGCTCGGTCTCGAGGTCGAGTTCCTGGTTGAGACCATCGATGAACGGTCCGGCCGCGTTGACGATGCTGGTTGCGGTTGCGGTGAAGGTGCGGTTGGTTTCGCGATCGTTGAGCGTGGCGGTCCACATGTCGTTGTTGCGGGTCGCGTCTTCGACGGTGACGTAGTTCACCGCAGTTGCGCCGAGATCGAGGGCGGAACGAACGAACCCCCACACGAACCTTGCGTCGTTGTCGGGCAGGTACGCGTCGGCGTAGCGGATACCGCCCTTTGCGGTGCTGGTGTCGACCAGCGGTTCGCGTGACTCGATGTCCTTGGCTCGGTAGACCCGCGGCGAGCTGGTGGCGAAGCGACCAATGCCCCAGTAGCCGACGGCGCCAAGCGCGGCGAGCGCGACCGGAAACGGCGCCGTCTTGTCGAGTGTTGCCAGGAAGTCGATCTCTTTGATCTGCGTTGGGTAGCTCTTCAGCATGTGGTTGCGGGAGGTGCAGAGATCCCAGACGAGCTTGAGCTCGTAGTTCTCGAGATACTTGAAACCACCCCACACCAGGTTCGATGATTGCTGGCTGGTGAAGCTCGCGAAGTCGTCGCGTTCGACCAGCGCCACCTTCAGATCTCGGGCGGCGAGGGCGGCTGCGCTGACGGCGCCATTGATGCCGCCGCCAATCACGAGCACATCGAAATGCCCGCCGTCGAGTTCTGCCAGCTTCTGGGCGCGCAGTTCCATGCGGAGAACCGTAACCAGCGAGGACGAAAACGCGTGGACCGTGACCGATGACGCTCTGCCCTGAAAGCGAACGCCCTGAACGCGGCGACACCCGGCCCTACGGACCGGGTGTCGCACTATGCAATCGAATAATTGGCAATCGAATGGTTGCTGGTTTACGTCTCGTCGGTTTCGGCAGCCTCGTCGGCCGCAGCGGCTGCGTTGGCGTCGGCTTCGGCCTGTGCGGTATTGAGGTCCTCGGCGGTCACGCCACCGGGGTTCCTGCCATCGTCGGACAACATGTGGTCGGGGTTCAGTCGCCAGTTGCTGGGGCGAACCGGCTCATCGTTGCGATCGAAGCCGGGCGTCTCCTTGACGATGATGGCGGTCACCATGCCGAACATGCCGGTCGTCCGCTCGACGTGGCTGAGGATATGGCAGTGCCAGACCCAGGTTCCGACATCGTCGGCTCGGAACATCACCGAGTAGCGCTCGCCGGGGGCAACGTTGAGGGTGTCGGTCCAGTACGGCACCTCGAGTGGGATGCCGTCCTTGGCGTAGACCAGCTGCGGGAACTGGTGGAGGTGCATCGGGTGGATCTGGAAGCCCTCGTTGTAATAGGTGATACTGGCCCATTCACCCTGGTTGAGGATCAGGGGCTCGGTTGCCGGGAAGCTCTTGCCGTTGAGGCTGAGGCCGATCGTGCCGGCATCGTTGAGCACCATTGGCATGTCGACGACGAACTCACCGTCTTCGGGGAGCTGGACGCCGCTGACTTCCATGCCCCACGGGGCCGGGTTCTCGCCGACGACAAACGCACCGAACATGCCGTTGACCACCTGGACCTGGCCGTGGTTGTGGGCGTGATACATGCCAATGGCGTCGTCATCGACCACGAACTCATAGACGAACGTGCCGCCGTTGGGTTCGATCAGATCCTGGGTGTAGGGGGCGACGCCGTCCATGTCGTTGGGGGTGTGAACGCCATGCCAGTGGACATCGGTGCCCATGGGAAGGTTGTTGGTGAAGTTGACCCTGAACTTGTCGTCACGGTCGAGGTCGAACTTCGGTCCGGGGACCATGCCGTTGTAGGCCCATGCCTCGACGATGAGGCCGGGCTCGGTCTCCCACTCGATGATCGAGGCTTCCAGTTCGAAGACCTTGGTGCCATCGGCGAGGATTTCGACCGGCTCGATGATCTGGTTGCCCTTGCCCTCGGTCTCGGCCGGGAACGCCAGCATCGACTCCATCATGTCCATGTCCATGGCTGCGTATTCTTCGGTCGTCATGTCGCCGTGACCACCGCCACCGCCACCACTGGAGGCCGCGGCGACGGTTTCGCCGCTGCCGCTCACGGTGAGCATGGCAACCATGCCGGAGTCGGCGTGGCCTGCGATATCGCAGTAGACCTCGTAGGTGCCGGGCGACAGCGTGCCGAGCGGCAGTTCGATGATGCCGCCTGATCCGACGTTGGGGCTCATGATGTCGAGCTCGCGTACCCCGACATTGTGGTCCATCGAACCGTTGTTGGCGATGACGAGGGTGACCTCGCCTTCGGGGGCAACGAGGTTGCCGTTGATGGAGAACTCGGCGAGTTCGACATCGATGCGAGTGTTGGCGGCGGCGTTTGTCGTTCCACCGCTGTCGCCTGCGAAGATGCCGAGGGCTGCGATGCCCAGCATGAAGGCCATCACGATGGCCAGGCCGCCGAGCGTGAGGATGAGGAACCAGCTGCCGCTGAGCCGCTCCTGTTGTGGTCCAGCGGGAGAGCCCCCGGGCTGGTCAGTCATGGTCATGAACAATGGCTCCTGAAATCCGTCGGCGGTTGTCGATCGGTTGATCGACAATGAGACTCGGTTAGTTGTCGTTGAAATGGCGCGCAAAGGGAAGGGACTTAGGTCCTCAATGTCTCGCCGGGGCCGGGTCGACGGCTGATGTGGACACCGACGGATCGGCGATTGCGGCTGGTCATTAGCCGCTGCTCAGTAGCCGCCGGTCAGTAGATCGCAGGAACGAAGGTCTGGTCTCGCAGCGGTGGGCGGATGTAGGGAACCTCTTCCCGCTCGGGGATCTCGACCGGGTCGGGTACGACGTCTTCGTAGGGGATCTGGCTCAGGATGTGGCTGATGCAGTTCAACCGGGCCGACCGCTTGTCGTCCGACGGAACGACATACCACGGCGCCTGCTTGATGTCGGTGTGCATGAACGTGGTGTCTTTTGCCATCGAGTAGCGGGTGTAGAGCCGATGCTCCTCGAGGTCCATGTCGGACAGCTTCCAGCGTTTGATCGGTTCCTCGTTCCTGGCTCTGAATCTGAGCTTTTGTTCCTCATAGCTGACCGAGAACCAGTATTTCAGGATGATGATGCCGGAGCGGACGAGCATGCGTTCGAACTCGGGGCAGGTCCGGAGGAACTCCTGGTGCTTCTCCGGCGTGACGAAACCCATGACCCATTCGACGTTCGAGCGGTTGTACCAACTGCGGTCGAACAGGACGATCTCGCCGCCCGAGGGGAGCAGCGGCACGTAGCGTTGGAAGTACCACTGGGATTGTTCCCGGTCGGTGGGCTTCGGCAGCGCCTCGGTGCGAACAATGCGTGGGCTCGTGCGTTCGTTGATGCGCTTGATCACCCCGCCTTTCCCGGCCGATCCACGGCCCTCGAAGATGATCAGCACCCGCAAACTGTTGTGTTGCACCCAGTACTGGAGTTTGACCAGCTCCTCCTGGAGTTCTTCGAGTCGAGCTTCGTAGACGCGCCTTTTCAACCGGCCGCTCTTGTTGTAGTCATCCTCGCTCGGAAGGGTCGGGACGAAGTACCTTGCTCCCGTCGTCGGGTCTCTGTACTGGCCTTGGTTCATTTGCGCTTCCCGGAGTGTTGTGGGTCAATCGAGTATGTCGCACCTCACGATTGGGTGCCGATCTGCCGATGGAGATGCGATGGACCACCAGAACTCGAATGACGACGCCGTTGACCTCAAGCGATACGCCAAATTGGTCAAACGTGATGATCGTGAGAACGAGCTGGTCCCATTCCAGGTCGAGCTGCTACGGCTCCAGGAACACCTCGAGCGCCACAACAAGCGGATGATCGTCTTGTTCGAGGGTCGAGATGCCGCAGGCAAAGGTGGCACGATCCGTCGAGTCACCCGCTACATGAACGAGAAGCATTATCGGGTGGTTGCCATGGGCAAGCCGACCGAGGAGCAAAAGACGCAGTGGTATCTCCAGAAATATGTTGCCGAGTTCCCGCGCGGCGGCGAGATGGTCCTGTTCGACCGCAGCTGGTACAACCGGGCCATGGTCGAGCCAGTCTTCGGGTTCTGCACCGATCGCGAGTACGCCCACTTCATGCGAGGTGTCGTCGGCTTCGAGAAGGATCTCGTCCGACAGGGCACGATCCTGGTGAAGCTCTACTTCTCGGTGACCAAAGACGAGCAGCAGCGTCGGTTCGATCGTCGTCGTGACGATCCTTTGCGGCAGTGGAAGCTGTCGGAGATCGATGTGCAGGCCCAGGAACACTGGGACGACTTCACCGAGAAGAAGCACGAGATGCTGTCGCGTACCCATACCGCGCAGACACCGTGGACCGTCATTCGTTCCGAGGTGAAACATCAGGCCCGGCTCAACGCCATGCGAGTCATCCTCGGTGCGGTCGACTACGAGGGCCGCAATCTCGACCTCGACTTCGTTCCGAACCCCGACATTGTTGTGTCCGGAGCTCACGAGGTCGAGTTGATGGAAGCCGAACGTATTCGAAGCGGTAAGTTCACCGGCTGACGACCGGCGTCAGAGGGTGGTGCCGAAAACGTCGGGCATGTTGGCAACGGCGTAGCGGTCGAGCACCTCGCAGCTCACGTCGATCGGCCATGGCAAACCCCGGATCGTGTTGTAGCTCTCCGCTGCTTGCACGATCCGCTCGGCGAGAACGAGCCCGGTACCTTCGGGGGCATCGTCGATGAGGACCGAGTAGCTGGCGGTTGCGGACCGGCCGATGAGGTCGGTGGAGCGGGTGAGGTTACGCAGAATGGTGCCGAGGGTGGCGTCGATCTGATCGCTCACATCACCGAAGACCGAGCAGACGTCTTCGGCGTTGGTCACCACGGCGTGGACGACTTCGATGTTGCGAGCGCACGCGATCGACTCGGTGAGGGTCGCCGATGACAGCAGAAGGAAGGCTCCGTAGCCGACCAGCTCACCGCCACCGCCAACTCTGTTGCAGTGAACCATGGCGCAGCATCGGACCGCTCGGTGCGGTCATGAGATTCCGGTGACGTGACCTGACGCACAGCGGATCACGTCCGGCAACCGTGGTGAAGGTGGGCTCTGCGTGAGCTTGTTCGGGACTTGTGACTCTGGTCGCGCCTTGTCTTGGTGGCCAAGCTGGCAGCACTGTGAGGTCACGATCGAGGACCGCCGCCAACAGGATCCAGCATGCGATGAACGACAACGATCGTGATCACCAAGATGGCGATCTGGCCCTGTTCCGCCGACGTTGCCGGACATTCCTCGAGGAGCACACGGCGGGAGCAGCGAAGGTCGCCCTTGACGACGATCCACGAGGCGACGCCGCGTTGGCGGTGGCCCGCTCGTTCCAGGCGAAGCTGTACGACGCCGGCCTCGCCGGCCTCGATGTCCCACGAGAGTTCGGAGGCCAGGGACTCGATGGCGAACACGCTCGCATCTGGCGCGAGGAAGCCAGCCACTTCCCGCTGATGACCGAGGAGCTGTCGATTTCTCTCGGGAACTGCCTTCCGGTGATCATCGAGTTCGGTACGCCCGAGCAGCGCCAGACCCATGTCGCCGCCGCGTTGTCGGGCCGGCACGTCTTCTGCCAGTTGTTCTCCGAACCCGAGGCCGGTTCCGACGTGGCCGCGGTGCGGAGCAGGGCGGAGCGCGACGGTGACGGTTGGCGGCTCAGCGGTCAGAAGGTCTGGACCACGCTGGCCCATGTCGCCGACTATGGGATCGTGTTGGCCCGAACCGATACCGAGGCTTCCAAGCACGGCGGTCTCAGCATGTTCATCGTCGACTTCAAGTCCCCAGGGGTCGACATCCGACCGATCCACCAGATCGATGGCGGCATGCACTTCAACGAGGTGTTCTTCGATGAAGTGGAACTCGGACCCGAGACGCTCATTCCCCCGGAGCACGAGGGTTGGATGTTGGCCTCGGCCATGTTGCGTTATCAGCGCGTCGCCCGAGGGACCGGCCAGAGCAGTGGTATCCAGCACGACATGGCCGACCGCCTGATCGCCGAAAGCAAGCGCCACGGCAACAACGACGACCCTCGTCTACGACAAGACCTGATCGGGCTCTACATCGCCGAGGTGTGCCGCAGCCTGCTGGCCATGCGGACCCGAGCCGACCTCGACGCCGGACGGCCGCCCGGCCCGGCCGGGTCGCTGCCGAAACTGGCAGGCGCAATGGCCGGAGCCCGCTACCGCGACCTGTGCCTTCGAGTCGTCGGTCCATCATCGGTCGCCTGGGATGAGGCAACAGGGGGCAAGTGGGCCCGTGACTCGTTGTTCGCGGTCTCGCTCTCGATCTCGGGAGGAACGAGCGAGATCCAGCGCAACATCATCGGCGAACGCGTCTTGGGCTTGCCCCGCGAGCCCGCGGTCGGCTGATCAGGTGCCAGCAGAGCCGGGTGGCAGAACCAACGGCTAGACGCTCGGCGTGCGGCGGGCCCGATCCTGCCCGAGGACCGCGATGAGTTCGCGGGCGACCTGGTCGATCTGGTCGTTGTCGATCGAAGCGACGGTGACCCGAACCGCGGGCCGCGACGAGTGTCGATAGGCGGAACCAACTCGGATGGCGAACCCGGCGTCTCGGAGGGCGTCGGCGACCGGCTGCTCACTGGGCACCGGGATCCAGACCTGAAGTCCCGAAGCCCCGGTCGCTTCGATGCCGGCGATGGCGAGCTGTTCGATGAGTCGGCGGCGGCGTGCCCGGTACACCGAGGCTGCTTCGTCGACGAGCGACGTGACGGCCGGATCGCCAAGGAGGTGGGCCACGGCCCCCTGAAGGAGATGGCTGACCCACCCGGGACCGGCCGAGAGACGGGTCTCGACCGCGGTCACGGTGGCGTGATCGCCGGCCAGCACCGCTAGACGAAGATCGGGTCCAAGGCTCTTCGCAACGCTGCGAACCAATGCCCAACGCGCACGGTCCCGGGGAAGGTCGGCGAGAGCGACGCCGGCCACGGGACCTGCATGGTCGTCTTCGATGACGAGGACGCCGGGATGGCGATCGAGTTCCCGTCTGAGTGCACCGGCACGTTGGGCGGTGATCGCAGCACCGGTGGGATTGTGAGCCCGGGGCGTGATGATGACCGCCCGGACACCGGCATCGAGAGCGGACCGAAGCGACACGCTGGTGATGCCTTCGGCATCGACCGCGATCGGCACCGGCACCAGCCCCAGTGCGGCGACGACATCGAAGACCGGTACGTGGCCGGGATCTTCGACCCCGATCCGGTCGCCGGGCCGAAGAT
>RCMY010004127.1_pt1 | contig 12658 bp, 14 predicted proteins | sample 2041341 | NCBI WGS metagenome assembly RCMY01 (sample SAMN09708234, study PRJNA481090) | Marine sediment metagenome, whole genome shotgun sequencing project. | reverse complement strand
GAGCGGATGACATAGGTCATCGCCTGCCCCATCTTGCGCAGGGCCTCTAAGGAACGGATGGCCTGCAACTCCATAAAAAAACCGATACCCACGGAAATCAGGATTACGAATACAATGGCAAAACCCTCCAACAGATCGCTGAACAAGAATGCGAGTACGGCCGCAACGGTCAGAATATAGATGATGGGATCCATAAGTTGATCGGCAAGTATGCGCCATCGACTTTTGGTACCTTGTTCGGGAATTTGGTTCGCACCATATTTTTCAAGACGCCGAGCGGCCTCCTCTTTTTTCAGACCCTGTTCGCTATCACTGCCCAATTCGGCAAGTATTTCATCAAGAGGAAGGGCGAACGGGTTTTGCATCATTGTATTTGTGTTTTATAATAAAAATGCCCCCAAGCCTAACCTGACCACATGGACGCATTCAGATTTCGGCAAGAGAACATTTTTGGACAGTATGGTGCTTAGGCGATTTCTACCTTTCTTGGAGGAATTTTTTTAGCCTCTTCCTTTTTAGTTAATTTAAAGCTTAAGATACCATCGTTATAATTGGCCTTGATATCTTCGTCCTTTACAGTATCCGGTAGCTGAAGCGAACGCTGGAAAGAGCTGTAGCCGAATTCCCTTCGGGTAAAGTTTTCCTCTTTTTCTTCTTCCGAATGTTCTTTTTCGGCAAGGATGTTTAGGCATCCGTCCTCGATGTTAATCTCAAAATCTTTTTTTGCAAACCCGGGCGCGGCCAGTTCGATCTCGAAATTATCATCCGTCTCCTTGATGTTCAGCGCAGGTTCCATATTCTTGCCGTTCCAAAAAGGACTTTCCATAAGACCGGTGTTCCAAATGCGGTTATCGAAAAAATTATCCAAATTGAAAAAATCGGGTGTGACCAGATTTCCAAAAGGCCGTCTTCTAAATCTTACTAGTGACATAACGTTATAATTTTAGGTTAAACAATTGTTTTAATCTAATTCTAATTCTAATTCTAATTCTAATTCTAATTCTAAAGTACAACGTGTTTTGCAGCTTCACAATGACTTGGGTCAGTGGGAACGGATTTTAAGAACCTTTTAAGGAATAGGTTTTAAGGATGCTTTTTAATAGAGGAATTTTTCCAACGGAATAATACGTTCAAACTCGGTGCTGGTACCATCAAAAAGAACTCCCTGATCCAAAATTCTTCCGAACTGTTCGGCGGTAGGCGTAAGAAATATCTGTTTTCCGGGATAACTATCCTCTGATAATCTTTTCACGGTGGTTATGGCATCCAATTGCTCCAGATTTTCAGGGATTTCCGCCGTCGCCAAAGAAAGTATTCCAGCTGCTTTATGGGAAGCTACTACCACTGCCCAAGCATTGTCATCTAGCTTAGTATTCAATATCAAATGGCCTTTATAGGGCTTCAGGATTTGTTCATCCTGTATAGAAAATATCGTGTCTCGCATAATGAACTTTGAAATAAGGGTATCGCCTATTTCATCCACCGGAAAATCCATTTCCCATTCGTTTACGAACAACCTTCCGTTACGGAACTCAAGCTCGTTACTGGAATCAATTTCCGCCTTTGTCAATCGGACCAGGATTACCTTTCGCTTGATAAAGGTCTTATAATCGACCAAAAGAGAAACACTATCGGCCTTGCACCAATAAATGCCCCGATACGTATCAGGTATCGCCATCAAGGCTTTGCTATCGACAGGCTGCGGCTCGCCAAAGATTACAGGGGGTTGGCATGACATAAACAAGCCTAAAGCAATTGCTATCAAAGTACGTCTGAAATATTTCATCTTTGTTTGGATTCAACTGTCTTTACCCTCTATGGTTTTGAAACTATTCGGTAGCAAAAGTAACGGCAATGGGTGTTTTTTGCAATAATCTTGGCCAGTGCGATAGTATTTGAAAGGTATGGAAACGATCGGTTCTTGAGACTAAAATAGAATCGACAACATCAATGCGATAAGGGGAAATGAATAAAGGCTACAATGCCTCTACGACGTTCCTTAGCTTTTGGGTCACATCGGTGGCCAGATGCTTAAGTTTTTCGTTTTTAATCGCCATCATAGAGGCCTTAGGATTTACTGCCGCCACCTCAATCTTGCCGTCTTCTTTTTCCTGTACGATAACATTGCATGGCAACATAGTACCTACTTTATCCTCGGCCAGTAAGGCATTGTGTGCATACTCGGGATTGCAAGCCCCAAGAATGGTGTACTTTCTGAAATCGACGTCCAATTTATTTTTCAAGGTATTCTTGATGTCTATTTCGGTCAACACGCCGAAGCCTTCTTTTTTGAGTTCGTTCTTTACTTGTGAAATAATCTCGTCAAAAGTTCCTGTGACTGTTTTACTGATATGATATTCCATAAAATTTATATTTAAAAATTGTTTTTATATTGAAAATTTCCTTTTGTTCATGAATCGGATTTTAGCTATTCGGTCACGATGCCGCCATCGACGAAAGTATCACTTCCTGTGATACATCGTGTCTTTTCGCTAACAAGAAAAGGGACTACCTCGGCAATATCCTCAGATGTTCGGTTTCTCGCAAGCGGAGTCATTTCTTTTAATCTAACAAAATTATAAGCTTTTTATCAGACTTGAAATGATTTAAATCAGTCCGTAGCATGATAATGATCAATAATTCAAAAACTGAAATCGATAAACCCTTTGGTCATAGTGAGTAAAAAGAATCCTTTTTTTTAATGCATGTTCATCCATCTGTAACATTCAGTTTTTTGATATTCACTGATATATGTCATTGCACACATGGTAATGCTCCTTTAGTTTTGCCGGAGATCAAAATGGAACTGTATTAACTCCGAAAAATACAACACTGGTAAAATAAGAATGAAATAAACGTTTTAAAACATACAACCATGAAAAAAATCAGAATAGCCGCACTTGCCATGATAGCAACGGCGGCAATGAACGCACAAGATTTGAAAACAAGCGAAGTGCCACAAAGTTTTACCGACGGTCTTCTTGAGATATACCCCAAGGCTACCGATATTGAGTGGGAAAAGAAGGGTACGGACTATAAAGTTGAATTTGATGTGGGCCGTATGGAACATGAAGTATGGTTTAACAAAAACGGAGAAACGGTACGGGTACAGAAAGAGATAACCAAATCGAAACTACCGAAAACGCTAATGGATAAAATTAATAGGGATTACCCTAATTACAAAATAGACTCGGTCGAATCAAATGAAAAAGATGGCAGAACCACCTACGAGGTTGAACTTGAAAAAAGTTGGAACGAGACATTGAAAATAACATACACGACACATGGGAAAGTCTTGAATATTTCAAAGGATTAATCTCATAAAAGTCTTTTACGCATGACCACTTTTTTTGAAACCTATAAATCGAAGATATTTTACGGGCTCATCATCACAACCGTTGTGGTCGGGCTATATCTCTTGACCAATCTTCTGCATAGATGGTTGTTGAAAAACAAACAAAAAAGATTTTCGGATGCGAAAAACACCCCGTCAACCTTGTTAAACGCATACTACATGCACTTTGGCTGGTTTTGGGCGTCATTGCACTTAGTGCCCTTTTCGCCAAAGAAGAAGCACGTGGCACGTTACAGAATCATTTTCAATTGGTACTCTATTTGGGATTTTTGGCTGTCGTTACCATTGTTTCCGGTACTTCCATAAACTTATGGTTCAGAAATAGTATACAAAAAAAAATAGAGCAAAACGACGATCCCACGGCTTTCAAGTTCTTGCGTTCTGTCGCGGTATTCAGTATATATTTTATCGGGATACTTTTTGGGCTGATGACCTTCCCGTCACTACGCGGTGTTGCACAGACAGCTTTGGGGGGTGCAGGCATTCTAGCACTTGTTGCCGGTATATCGTCACAGGAAGCCCTATCGAATCTTGTAGGGGGATTGTTTATTATTTCATTCAAACCTTCAAAATTGGAGATGTTGTGAAAATATCGGATACTATGGTCGGAAGGGTAGCGGATATCACTTTGCGGCATACGACCATCCGTAATTTTGAGAACAAAATGATCGTAATTCCGAATGCGATCATAAACAAAGAGAAATTGATCAACTACGATTTAGGCGAGCACAAGGTCTGTTCACATATCGAAATTGGCATCTCCTATGATAGTAATGTAGATCTGGCCAAGAAAATAATGCAGGAAGAATGCGAGAAACATCCGCTTATTTATGACAACCGCACCGCTTTGGACAGAAAAAATGGAACGCCAATGGTCAGAACGGCACTTACAAAAATGAACGTTTCGTCGGTAACCATACGAGCCTGGGCCTGGTCACGGACGTTTGGAGATTCCTTCGACCTTAAATGCGATGTGTTCGAAAGTATTAAAAAGCGTTTTGAAGCGGAAGGTGTTGAAATACCATATCCGTATCGAACTCTTGTAATGAAAAAGCATCAGGAAGTTTTGAGCTAAATAATAAAAAGGAACATAATGTACCAAACATAGGCTCTTTTAGTAAGATGGTGAATCAATAGTATATCGGTAGAGGTATAGGTTATTGTTGAACTGATGAACGTGGTTCGAACGCAGCTAAATTAAGTCGTTCCCGTTCTTTCCAATAAATTAAGGTTCATAATGGATTTGGTAGAATTTTCCGGCAGATAAGGGAGTGCTGAAACACACGTATCACATATATTCTAGAAAGTCCCATTTTTCGTCTTCCATAAAAACGCTCAAATACCACTATCCGCTATCCTTAATTTTCTTTCTTAATTATATTGATGGCCCTAGTCCATTTTTTGAAAATCTTCAGAGGTTGAGGATAATCAACGATAGTTGTTTCCCATGGTATCAAAACATCTTTATCATTCAAATGCTGAATCTCGGGAACCCATTTTCGAATATATTCCTGCGCTCTATATTTGTTCGCTTGGTTTACCGGATTGGTATACCAAATCTGATAGGCCTGTGTATGCCAGTTCATCCAATTGGAGGCTACGTCGTAATCAATCAGTTTTGATTCGAAATAGGTGGCGCCCCATGTCCAATCGATTTTATAGTCGTGTACCAAAAAACTCGAACAATTGACACGGCCGCGATTGCTCATGTACCCTGTTTCGTTCATTTGCCTCATATGGGCGTCGACGAAGGGTATACCGGTCTTTCCTTCACACCACCTTTCGAATAACTTCGGGTTGTTGGTAAATTCCCGCGATTTGCCCGCGTACCCTTCCGTTCGGTATACCTCATTCTGAAAACGCATCAGTTTAAAGGTGAAATAATCGCGCCAGACCATTTCGAATACAAGCCACCATGTACTTTGATTTTTTTTGACATCTTGCTCATATCGTTTGACCGCCTCGTAAATCGTTCTTGGTGAGAGGCAGCCCAAAGCCAAATAAGGCGAAAACTTGGAACTATATTCCAGACCCAACGATCGGTTTCTGGTCCAGCGATAATTGGTCAGTTGCTCCGTTTGAAAGAGATAGTAATCGAGCCGCTCCAAGGCTTTGGTCTCGCCGCCTGGTACGTAGGTCAGAGCGTAATTGCGCTCGCCCTGAAATCCGAAATCTTGGCTTTCCGGCAGGTTTCCCCATCCATCAATAGGTACATCTACACATTTTATCGCCTGCGGCGTTGCGAGTGTAGCGCGAACCTCTGTATTTTTAGTAGTGTTTATCCGGTAGGCTTTTGAGGTTAACGGAATGTCTTCGATGGCATATGGAATATCCTCAAGATGATACAAGGTTCTGCCCCATGTAAAATTAAAGGTGCATTGCTGTGGAAGAACATCTGAAATTCTGCTTAGTTGGTTAAGCTCCTCTGTTCCGAATTCCTGTTCGGCATATATAGTATCACAATCGTGGTCTTTGCACAGCTTGGGAATTAAAATCTCGGAACGACCTGTCAACACCATTAAATTACCTCCGATAGCGGCCAAATTATCCTTTAGATTAGAGACACATTGTTTTATAAACTCCAAACGGACCATATCCGCTTTGGGAAAACCTAGTTCTAAGTCGCGATAGACCCTTGGATCGAAAATATAAACGGGCAAAACTTTTTTACCCGATTCAATGGCCTTGACCAAAGTCTCGTTATCGTGTAATCGCAAATCGTTCTTAAACCAAAGCAGGCCGTTCATAGGCTTCATTTTATTTTCTTCTCATGGTATGTTTGCCCAATATTCGTTGGCGTTCGTTCTGGGCCAGCTCGTTTTTTCGTTGGTAATATAACTTATCAAGCGCATGTTTTCTGGTCTCCTTGATATCAACGATTCTCTTCGGATAGATGGTTCCATAATCGAACGCGTATAACTGCTGTTCCATCGCCGTTGTGTTCCACGGTTCAATGACCAGATGAACGGGAAGTTCCCGTAGCTCGGGAACGTATTTTTTGATGAAAACCGCTTCGCTGTCATGGTCCAAGGCATTTTTTACAGGGTTATATACCCGTACGGTATTGATTCCGGTAAGGCCGGCCTGCATTTGCATCTGTCCGTAATGGATACCCGGTTCGAAGTCTAAAAACTGTCTCGCCAGCCAAGCGCCCCCGGTCGTAAAATGTTGAAACAGATGGTGGGTCAAAAAGGATACGACCATAGACCGCATGCGAAAATTCACATACCCCGTCTGTACAAGACACCTCATCGAGGCATCGACGAGCGGATAGCCGGTTTTGCCTTCTTTCCAAGCCTTGACGTAGGTTTCATTTAAAGGGTATTCCAATGCCAAAAACCCTTTGTTTATGGCCGAAAACTCCATTCTCGGCTCCATTTCGAATTTTTGGATGAAGTGGCTCTGCCAACGCAGTCGCGATAAAAAGGCGTTCAATTGCCGCTTATAATCAGATGTTTTTTTGAGAGCCATGGCCTCTTGAAAAACTTCCCGAATCGATAGGTTTCCCCATGCAAAATAAGGTGATAGGCGACTGCAGCCATATCTTGCTTTCTCAGGTTTGGAGATATAATCGCTATAGTAGGCCAGGCGCTCTTCGAAAAAGGAATTCTTCCAGCGTAAGGCATCCTTTCTTCCACCTTTTTGAAAATTGTGGGATTCAGTACCGGTATCCATCTCCAAAAAGAAAGCTGCCAGAGTATTGACCTCATCCAAAGAGAATAAACTTGCCTTGCTGAAATCAATATCTTTGATGGACGTGTTCATATATCCATACCATAATTTTCGCCATTCGTTCCGGTTACGAATCCCTCTTACCACACCATTATTCTGGGTTTCGAACCATTGAATTCCATTTTCAGAACAATATTTTGAAAAATCGATATCCCTCCGAAAGGTCACCTTCAATCCCGTTTCTTCAGTGCTGAAAACGCTGTGTACTTTATAGTGTTCGGATAGCTTTTCGAAAAACGGGATGATTTCGGATTGCACGGCCAAAATTTTGGTCTTATTATTTTCTAAACCTGCATCGAGCCCTGAAAGGCTTTCTTTCACAAAATTATAATGTCGGATGTCATAGTGGTCATCTCCCCAAATTTTCGGTTCGTAAAGGTAGATCAACAAGATTCTCTTTGAAGACGATATAGCGTTCTGCAGGGCCTCATTGTCAAACAAACGCAAATCCCTTTTAAACCAAAAGACGTTTATTTCAGGAAGTGCATTCATATAACCTTATATACTTCAGATAATCGCCAATGAATTAAACATAGGCTTAAAAGTAACATTCAAAGAAAAAATATTACTGTTCTACACTATAAATTTGACAGCTATAGCCGGGAATATCGATTTTGCCCGTCCATGGTTTGCCATCGGTTTCGTTTTCTTCTATCGCTAAATCTTCTACATCCGATTTTGAAAAACTATCGTCATATCCTTTCCAGCTGCTATCGAATCGAAGTTTCCAAAGATGGTCTTCGTTCAATCCGATACCGTAATCGGTAAAATCTCCGTTTCCGAAATTGAAAACCATAAGTACGGGCTGCTCTCCCTGAACATCACCTCGGATGTAGGACAGTATTTTGGTTTCATTATTAAAGTGGCCAATGCTGATACCTTGATCTTGAAGGCCAAAAGTACCGCCGTATTTTCCGGTACGTAGGCCGATAATATCTCCGACCAATCGTTGTATGCCTTTGTTTTTATCGTGATTTTTCCAGTCCTGCCCTTCCGAGTCCTGAAAATACCCGTCCTCGATAAATTCCTGACCTTGAAACAGCATGGGTATGCCTGGAGCTGTCAAGGTGAGGGCAATACCGAGAATGGCACGTTTTTTTGCAAATGCACTATCGGCATCCCCGGGCTGTATTTCTTCGGGCACCCGCGCTTGACCGTTGGCGACCTCATCATGTGATTCGGTGTATACCACACGCTTAAAAACGTTGCCGCTATATTCGAACTCGAGAGCATCTACGATTTTTTGAAGGTCTCGCGAATCGTCATGGGTATCGATTAAAAATTCCCTTACGGGATGAACGAAATTCATATCCCACTGGCTACCATAGCCTAGTCCACCTTGAGCAGTAGGGTCTGTAACGATGCTATGACCTTTTAAATCCTCGGCTATGACCAATACGTCGGGATATTTCTCGTTCAATTCGGCATTGATATCCCGCATCAATATGTTCCCCTCCTCTATTTCCGTATCACAACCAAGTCCGCCGCCTTCAAAACGGATGTACGACGTTGCATCGAGACGAAGACCGTCACACTTATATTTTTCTATCCACATAAGTGCATTGTCCCGAAGATACCGCCTGACTTCGGGTCGGCCATAATCGGGTCTTGTATCACCCCACGGGGTTTCACTGCGATGATCATTATAGAAATAAATACCGCCCTTGCCTTCTTCGCCCCATCCGTCGAACTGCCATAAATCGACATCAGAAGGGCCGAAGTGGTTGTATACTACGTCCATGATAACAGCAATGCCATAATCGTGTGCCTCGCGAACCAGTTTTGCGAAACCATCGGGACCGCCATAATCTTGCTCGATGGCAAATGGGTGGGCGGGATTATAGCCCCAAGATATACCACCGGCAAACTCCGCTACAGGAAGGAGTTCGATGCAGTTAATGCCCAACTCTTGCAGATAAGGTAATTTCTCGGCAACGTCATCAAAGGTGCCTACCTTATCAGGGTCCTTTCTATTGAAGGTGCCGACGTGCAGTTCATAGATGACCAGTTCTTTCCAATGGGCCATCTTAAAATTATCGTCGCCCCAATCGAAGTCCAAAGTGCGCACGATGGAGTTTCCATTGCTGTTGGTCACCTCGAAAGCATACGGGTCATTACGCTGATAGGTCTTTCCGTTATTGTGGATAAGGTATTTATACTCGTGGCCCTCTTTGACAGCATGGGAAGTTCCGGCCCAATACCCGTTTTCTTCCGCTGTAAGTTCCAAGTCCGTTTCGCTCCAATCATTAAAGTCGCCCATAACAAAAATCGTATCGGCATTTGGTGCCCATACCCTAAAGGTGACCATATCTTCTTCAAGTACCGCTCCCATGCCATCGGATTTTTTGATGGTCATGTCCATACCTTTTAAGGTATCGTAAATCTGTTGTGCCATTTGTCGCTAATTATTTGTTTTAATAAACCGTAGGCGAAATTATTTAAGGAAATTAAAGTGCGATAGCCCAAATACAATTATTGTTACCCTTAAATCATATGGCTTAAATTTCAAAAATTGGGGTTCTTTACATTTACTTCATTATGGAAAAGGACTTCATCTTTATGGTGGCGTCCAAAAACGACCGTTCCAGTTCAGCATTACTCTGAAACTTGATTTTGCCGAGCATTCGGAACTCCAAATCCAACGCGAAAGATTTAGCTTCAAAGGGCCATGGTTCAATTGTCAACGATTTATTATCGGTTCTGCTGATGTAGTAGGTGTTATTTTCTATGGTTTTATTTATCTCCAGCTTACGGCCAACCTCCGGAATTTCATCTTGACAAAGAATTAGGGAACACCGGTCGCAAAAGAGCAACATGCTGTAAAGGGCATCCTCCTCTTTTTTGGACAAACCGTATAATTTGCGCTGTATCTTTCTAAGCTCACCAATTTCATCTAAGAAATCTTTCATTGGCTTATACTCCTTGGCCAAACTCTTATAAAGAAAGTTAAGGTGTCTACCTACCAACAGGCCAACCAACTGCGATTTTTCCGTAGCGGTCGAAAATACCCTCTTTCCGTGTTCAAGGGCTTCTGCGTCGCTACCCCCCTTCATCGTAAAGTCTTTCGGGGTTCCTTTATCGGTCAAATGGTTCTTTTCATCAAAATTCAGTTGATGGTCATCATGTTCTACGATTGCGGTTAGTACATCCACCCAGTGGGCGGGCCTCAGTTCTTTCTTTAATTGAGATGCAATCTTACCGGCCAACAGCCCGTGGGCATAATGAGAGATGATTTCCCAGCCTTCTTTGCGGTGTTTTACAATCATAGGTCTTTATTTTATATTCGATTCAAAAAATTGGTAGGACCTATTCGATATGTCCTATTATCTATTAAACATTGCAGCCCGTAGTACATCATGCGTTGGTGGGATGTCTTCCGTTTATCATTAGCTTAAACTCAACTTAGGCAAATGTTATAAAATTACTCGATATAAAATGTCTCTATTCCATCGAATAGATAACGCTATTGCACTACCTTTGAACCAACCTAAAAATAATTAAAAATGGCAAGAAATAATAAAAATGGGCTGTTGGCCCTATTGGGAATCGGTGCGGGTGCTTGGGCTTTTTGGAAATACAAAACCATGTCGCCGCAGGAGAAAGATCAACTAAAAACAAAGATCAACGACGCAGGAGAAAAGCTGAAAAAAACCGTCAACGACCTTGAAGCGAGGGTTGGTAATGAATATGATCGCATTAAAAATTCAGCAAAGCATAAAGCGGATGAAATTATCGACAAATAGTTTTTAAGCCTATCTATTTCATTGTTAAAACGTAAAGAGGTTCTTGATAAAATCGGCCAAATCGAGACCAAGACATAAGAACAGGTCAAGGTTTTGGAAAGAAAGGCCGTCATTCAAGTTGAACATGCACGTCTTACGGCGGTATCAACGGCTTGGTGGCTTTTATTCACCGCTATTGCTTATGGATGGTGAAACCGTTATAGAAGATAATCTTCAAAAAGCCAGGGTTACCCGTGGCGACCTTCGCTCAAAATTACCCGAAGCGAACGTTACAAAACTATCTCACGTCAAAGCAGTCGTGTTCGAGACTACAGGCGATATTTCCGTGCTTCATAAGGACGGCGACGAAACCATAGATCTCTGGCTGATGAAAGATGTGCAGCGCGAACAGGTTAGATTTGATTTTCACCCAATTACCTCGTTTTGTTCTTCACTATTTTAGGGTGCAAGTATCCGTTGGTAATTTCCCAAAAGAAGAGAAGAAAGATTAAGCGTAAGTGAAGATAATGTAGTATTTTTTCCAAATACTTCCAAAATACATTATCCATGAATTCACAGCATATTGCAAAGGGCATAATCAAGGCAATATCATTTTTTTTGATCCTGGCTCTCTTGCTATATGTCCTATTCCTGATACGCTATTTGATTATCTATCTAATAATTGCCTTTGTATTGGCTCTGTTGGGAAGGCCTATGATGCTATTTCTGAGAAATAAGCTCCATATCAGCAAAACGTTCGGCGCACTTATAACCATGCTGGTCATTCTAGTGGGTATTATCGGACTGGTCGCCATGTTCGTTCCGATGCTTACCGAGCAAGGAAAAAATCTGGCATTGTTCGACTTTGATGGTATTCAAGTGGAATTGGATAAAGTGTATTCCAAGATTTCGGAATATTTTGGCACCTCCAAGGAGACCGTTGAAGAAGTCATAAAAGACAGTGCCATAGACGATAGTAAAACTGAGGATACGGAAAAAGATGCCGCACCCAGTTTCTTGGATACCGTGTTGGCAATTTTCACTCAGGTTAGCGTAGGTCTGTTTTCAGTGCTATTCATGGCGTTCTTTATTTTAAAGGATCGCCATTCTATCCAACTATTTTTTCTCTCCATGATTCCCCCATCACACCGCGAAAGGGCCATAAACTCAATGGATAAAACCAAAAATATATTGTCCCGTTATTTCTTGGGTCTGTTCCTGCAGATTTTGATTCTGTTCGTTATCTATGCGATTACGCTGTTGTTCGTGGGTACGGAATATGCTCTTATTGTAGCTTTTTTCTGCGCCTTATTTAATATCATTCCCTATGTAGGTCCTTTAATAGGTGCATTGCTTATGGCCGTTCTGACCGTAACCAGTCATATTGAAATGGATTTCATGTTAGAAATATTGCCCTTGTTAGGTTATGTAGCCATAGGAGTTATTGTCGGGCAGCTGATAGATAATTTCGTGTCGCAACCGTTCATTTACTCCAATAGCATAAAATCGCATCCTATGGAAATTTTTATTGTGATAATCGCCGCAGGCTTGGCTTTCGGGGTGGGCGGGATGATGGTAGCGGTTCCCGGATATGCGGTAACAAAGGTAATTTTGCAGGAATTTTTGAGGGATAACAGGTTTATCAGGGTATGGACCAAGGGAATGTAGTAGCGAAGGAAGAGGTTTGAATACCAATCCGCCACTATCCCATAATAATCTGACTTGGAAAAAAATGCATAAAAAGAGACGGAAATACCGTTGGCCATCAACAAGAGCAGTAAAATTTTAAACGTTATTCACATTCAGTAATTCAAACTGTAAGTACGGTTTCCCTACCTTTGTTCCTGAT
>RCMY010004126.1_pt1 | contig 12658 bp, 10 predicted proteins | sample 2041341 | NCBI WGS metagenome assembly RCMY01 (sample SAMN09708234, study PRJNA481090) | Marine sediment metagenome, whole genome shotgun sequencing project. | reverse complement strand
CAAAAAAGCCAGACAGCTTAAGCTGTCTGGCTTTTTTGTGGGTCAATACTAATTTGTTTTATTTATCCGTCCGTCACAAAGAATACTCACATACAATATCGTCTAATACGCCTTACCACCAACACCATCCAAAAATTGACTGACAGTTTCTGATACATCCGAGAGAATATTTTCACTAACATCAAGTTGTTCCAATACTTTTAGATTGGCAATACTATCGGGCAAACTTTTTAGACCGTTTTGATAAAGTACAAGGCTTTTTAATTGATCTAGATTACCTATAGAACTTGGTAGGGTTTTGAAATCACAACCACGTATGTCTAGTTTTTCAAGATTTGTTAAATTTCCGATACTATCAGGCAAAGCCTTCAAATATTCAATTGTAAAACTGATAAAGGCTCTAAACGATATTGTATCTAATATCGTTTAGAGCCTTTATTTAATAGAGTTCAGGTGTTGAAAAAACATTAAATCATCACTGATATCCTAATCATCATCCTCTAAGCCACTGCTGACCAGTTTGCCAGTCATCCTATCTATCACAACTTTGTATACTTAATTACCTTTGGCAAAGTTCACTTCGTAAACTAATTACCCATCGTCTATATAGAGGCTTTGGCAAAATTATTATTTTTGGATAAAAAATTGCTTGCATTATGTTGAAGGCGAGTGTTACTCTTTTATGCGAACAAATGGTCGCATTTTTAAATTATTAAAAATAAGCCCAAAGTCTTCACTACCATAACGGTAAAAACACGGATGTTTGGAGAAATACCATGCGTAATACAATTCGCTTAGAAATACTCACTGTAGCTATTACAGCTTGTTCATTCGCTGGCATAGCTAATGCTTCCGGTATTGATCGATCAGGACAAGATGTCACTGCATTTTTACAAAATGGATTGTACGCTGAAGCTGCGTACACTTATGTTGATGGTGATGTCTCAGGTTATGACAATGCTTACATTGGACCTGACAAGAAAGCATATATCAAAGGCAACAAAATTAATGATATCGCGGAGTCTTACGACTCTTTCCGTTATGCAGTAAAAGCTGATCTCAATGACACTTTTAGTGTTGGTATCTTATATGACGAGCCTTTCGGCTCCGCCACTTTGTTTAGCGGCGATAATAACTTTGTTGCACAAGGTGATCGGGACTCTGTAATCCAAGATTTTACAGGTAACTCTGGGATTACAGAGTCTGAGATTGATAACGTGTTAATACCTCAATTAAATAACGACCTGTCTCTAGAAAATCCTAATGGGTTAACTGCTGCTGAGCTGCAAGCATCACGAGACAAACTCAACAGACTTCTTACGGCTAAAGATGTAGCAGATATCGATGTAGCTAATGTAGGTGAAGGTACTTACGTTGAAGTACTCAGTGAAAGTGTAACCGCTATTCTAGGTGCAAAATTGGGTGAAAAGAAAAATATCCAAGTATACGGAGGTCCTGTTGCTCAACGCATTAAATTTGACGCGGGCAGTCGTGGTCTTGGTTATGGTAATTCAAATGGCTACACAATACATTCTAGTCCCAATCAGGATTATGGTTGGTTAGCTGGTATATCTTATAGTAAGCCTGAAATAGCTTTAAAAGCAGCATTGACTTACCGTTCAGAAATTGAGCACATTTCAGATGTATCAGAAACGTTACCAATAATCGCTGCATCAGGTGGCAACGCTACTCAAAGTGCGGCTATTAATGTTACAACACCAGAGTCTGTGAATTTTGACTTCCAAAAAGGTCTTAATTCAACCTTGCTAGCAACCGCGAAAGTACGTTGGGTACCTTGGAGTGACTTTCTAATTAATACACCATTACTTGGTAAGTTCCCACTCCTTGAATACAGCAAGGATGCATGGATAGTTGATGTAGGTCTTGCCAAGCGTTTAACACCAGCATTAGCAGTCTCTGGTAATATAAGTTGGGATAGTGGTACAGGTAATCCAGGTGGTTCTTTTGGCGCTGTTGATGGGAATTATGGTGTTGGTGTTGGCGCTAAGTATAATTTAACTTCGAACTGGGCAATATCGGCCGGTGGTAAATATTTATGGCTTGGTGATGCCAAAGGGCAGCTAGCAAGTGGAAAGATCATCAGTGACTTTGAGGGTAATAGTGCTTATGCACTGGGTATTAAATTATCCTACCAAGCCAAACAGAATTTTAAATAATAGGATAGGAAGTAAACTCAAATTGGTCTGATTGCATTTCTACAAATGTAATTGATTCATACGCTATTTTATTACTAGTATCAGTGCAAGAATTTACTGCAAATGAAGGGTGATCTAATATTCAGGTAACAGGAAAATCTGATCAGTCCGTAGCAAGAAACAATACGATTTATAAAATTAACCTGTAAAAGGAGAGTCATTGTGGATGGAGCCAAATTAATGAGCAGGCGTAGACTACTGACGGTCGCTACCAGTGCTTTGGGAGCTACTGCCCTGGCACCGGTGCTTTCAGCGCATGGGGCTGCAAGAATCACGCGGCAGCCGAGTGGTAAAATAGCTTTAGATCTTATGGATTACGACGCTGTTGGTTTGGCTGAGTTGATCCGAAGCGGGAAGATATCACAACGTAAGGTTCTGGAGGCAACCATTGCACGAATTAAAGCGTTGGACGGTAGCTTGAACGCCATGACTACGCTAAGCTTCACTCGTGCCTTGAAGCGAGTGGAGGAGATATCCCCTGACACGGTGTTTGCCGGTGTGCCGACCGTCCTCAAGGATCTGGTCGATATGGGAGGTGTGCGTCGAACAAGCGGCTCCGTTATGAGCTTGGCCTACGTTCCAAAGCAATCGGTAGACTATGTATTGGCAATGGAGAGCGCCGGTCTCAACATCGTGGGTATTACAAACACCCCAGAGTTCGCCGCCCTTGCGCTTACCGATAACCAAGCCTTTGGTCCCACTCGCAACCCTTGGGATCTTGGGCGCTCTGCAGGCGGCTCTAGCGGGGGTTCTGCCGTAGCAGTAGCAGCTGGATATGTGCCGTTGGCTCATGGTACTGATGGTGGAGGCTCAAATCGTATACCCGCTTCCTGTTGTGGAGTACTGGGTATGAAAGCCAGTCGCTATCGCCAGGTGTCTGGCGAAGCCGATGGTGGGCATGAATTCCTGCGCACTCACCAGTGTTTAAGCCGTACTGTGCGAGACAGCGCGGCCCTGCTGGCGGCTACTGAAAATCCGAATAATCAGGCGGGCTATCCTCCGGTTGGCCACGTAACAGGGCCGGGCACAAAGCGCCTGCGAATAGCAGTTTCAGCAGAGAACTGTTTTGGTGAGCAGCCGGAGGCGACCGTTCGAGAAGCTCTGAACAAGACCGTGAAACTCTGCAAATCCTTAGGCCACGAGGTTGTTGAAATCAAGAATCCTCTGGATGGTAAGGCACTGTTCCAAGCGCTCGAAGCGATCATGTTAGTGGATATGCCAGGTCTGTTAGCCAAGGTAGAGGCACTGACTGGTAAAAAGGCAGAAGAAGCTGGTCTGCTAACCAAAGCGACGGTAGATCTTGGGCGCTATGGAGCCAGTTTGTCCCCTGATGCTTTTAAGAAGGGGGTTGTTTACTCTCGACTATTGACGAAAGAGTTCGAGCAGTTCTTCACAGGATATGACATGTGGCTGACGCCAACAATACCCATAGAAGCGCCGAAGATAGGCTATCTCTCTCATGACACACCTTTTGACCTGGCCCGAGATCGTAATTTGCGACTGCTGAGCTACACGGCGCTGGCCAATTGTACTGGCGCGCCTGCCATGTCAGTGCCCTTATTTCAGTCGTCTACCACAGGCTTGCCTATAGGTAGTCATTTTATGGCTGCACCGGGCGCTGACAAAATCCTGTATGAACTTGCCTACGAGTTGGAAGCTGCACAACCTTGGGCTGATCGTTGGCCTACCCATTCCGCAAAGTCTAGAGGAAGGTCTCAAACCTAATAAAAGAGCCTGTTCATTTTCAGGGATTCCGGTTCTGAGCGATGATGTTATTCTGTTCAGAGTCGGTAATATTGTGTTTACAGATCAGGTGAGCAATCCAATGAGAGCCGCGACTGCGACCAAACTTAATGTTAGTGTCCGAAATATGTGTGCTGATGCAAATTGAAACAAGAATCCTCCAATCCAGCTGCCAACAATCATGGGGGGGAGTGATAAACCTACCAGCCTAAGCCATTCAAGATGAAAAGTACCTTCCCATAAGCTGTAGCCAGCTACTAGCAATACATCGATTAGCATAAAATAAATGATCAGAGTAGCGCGGATGGTTAGTGGTGATGCATTGCTTTTTAGCATCAGCATGACAGCCGGTGGACCGGTCATACCGCTGATACTACCGAACAGTCCTGATGCGCCGCCAGCAATATACTTTAGATGGTTAGAAACGGCGAGGGCTTTCCCACTCTGAGGTTTTTGAACAGCCATCAGTGCGACAAATACAAGTACAATACCGGCAACGAGAGTTGCTAGGGTGTCTGCCGGGAAGAATGCGACAACGCCCATTCCAAGAACTGCTCCGATAACGGCCGTGATAAGCATCCGAAAAACAGTATCATACTGTGCCGTCTTGACGGAGCTGGCTAATAGGGGTAGTGATATTAATGCTTCAAGTGCCAAAACGACAGGTACCGCCATGACGGGACCAAATACACTTACATAGATTGGCGCCATGATCATGGCGGAGCCGAAACCTGAAAATCCTCGGGCTATTCCAGCTACCAGAGCTGTAACACCTATTAATATCGCTTCGGTGTTAGACAGATCCAGTGTGTGCCATAATTCAAATAGAGTCATGATTGAGGCGTCATTAATAATGTAGGCTCAGTAATGGCAATACTAAGTAATGAGAAGGCTACCTGATTTGTCCATTGGAGAGTCTGTTCGGCCCTCGGGTTCTGTGCACGAATGCGAAAGGCATAACCAAAATGGTTTAGCCCATATAGGTACTCGCTAAGTAGCTGAAGATCTTGCTCTGACCATGTCGAACCGTAATGCTGCAACATGCGAATAATGTTACGAAATAACCCTTGTAGGGTATCCTGGATCGCATCCCGGAGCGCTGGATTTTCAGAAATTGCCTTGTCGAGCTCGATATCTTCTGGCTGGCCCCAGCTAACTGAAGCAAGAGCCTCGGTGACCTTTCCCCAGAATTCTTCGAAAGGCAGGGCAAGGTTGTTCTGGGTAAATACCCTATCAAAGGCTTCTACTGATTCTTTTAAGCGACTATCGTAAAGGGCAAAAAAGATATCCTCTTTTTTGCCAAAATATTGATATATAGATCCGACACGGACGCCTGACACATCAGCAATAGCGCGAGTCGTCATAGCATGTGCTCCGCTTTCCCTCAGGATTCTTCGGGCAGCTGCCATTACACGATCGACAGTTTCCTGTGCACGAGCTTGTTGAGGGCGTTTACGGGGCACAAAGCTAGTATCAGACGGCGTGGTGGTCATATTCTTCCTTATTTTGGCTTTCTTTACAGAAGCTTATTCAAAAACGCTGATGTTGTAATTCCATTAGGTCATGTACCACTGATCTTCAACACAATCCCAGCTATCAGTGCGCAAATCTTTTTTCTGATCGATAAGTTTTTGCTTCGCAATTTTCATGGTTGGAGTATAAGGAAAATCTTTTACATATTCAATGTAACGAGGAATCTTAAAGGCCGCTAAACAGATCTGACAATGTGCAACAATGTCTGCGGGAGTAACGCTTTCGTGGCTTTCGCTATCATCCAAAAGAACGTAAGCCTTGATCTCTTCACCTCGGTATTCGTCTGGAACAGGAACAACAGCTGCCTGTTGAATATTTGGGTGTAAAGTTAGTGCCTGCTCTACTTCCAAAGCCGACACATTCTCACTTGAGCGACGGATCATGTCCTTGAACCTGCCAATAATCTTGAAATATCCATTTCCCGTCTGAACGAACTTGTCACCTGTACGAAACCAGCCATCTACGAAAGACTCGGCATTTACGTCGGGCTTATTGTAATAGCCTACAAATACACCAGCACCTTTGATCCAAAGCTCCCCAGCTTCTCCCGACAATACATCATTGCCATTCTCATCCACGATCCTGCATTCTCTAAACGGAGCCGGAAGACCACAAGTACCGAGAATTTCTGGGTCTGTTATTTCGTCGGGTACCAGTAGACCCTGGCCAATTTCAGTCATACCGTATGCGTCTGTTACCCTAATGCCAAAGCGATCCTCTAATCGTTTAAGGCCCTCGGCCCCAGCTCCCCCTATAAACAACTTTCTAAGAGTGGTGTTGCGTTCTTCTGGGTTAGCCGGCTGATTGATGAGGGGTTTAGGTACCCAGGCCATATCGATGTTCAATTTTTGGATGCGGGGCAAAAACTGTTTTACAGACAGGCGAGCGGCCACGTGCACCGTAGCGCCTGAACGCAATGCGCAGACAAGCTGCCACTGCGGGTCCATATAGAAATAGCTATGGTCTGTTAGAATGTTATTAACGGGAGGATCGATCAGCTCGCTGACTACGCTACCCAACAAAATCCAGTAACGATGCGTTTGCATACAACCTTTTGGAAAGCCTGTTGTACCAGAGGTGTACTGGATGTTCAGCAAGTCGTCGGCTGAAATGGGTTGTTCGGATCTAAAGGATGGAGAGCCAAGCCCACGCACGGCTTGCCAGTTTGTATATTGGCTATTCTCCTTACCAACCACAACGATTCGGTCATCCGTGAGCATGAGTGGGCGCTTTTCCATATCATGCAGGCGATTCAGGAACAGGTCTTCGAGTACAAGAAACTCTGTATCGCTGTCATTGAGGGTGTAATCGAGTTCTGCGCCAGTGTATGCGGTGTTCAGTGGCACCATCACTGCACCAAGCACCGATAATGCAAGCCAAGTTACAGGGAACTCGATACGATTAGTCATCATCACGGCCACGTGCGAACCGTGACAAATACCTTTCTGTTGTAACCCGTCAGCTAGCGTCCAAACCTCGTTGGTAAGCTCCCTGAAAGTAAGGCGCTCACCGTCACCTTGCTCAAAAAAGTTTATTGCCAGACGATCGCTGTAGCTTGTCTCAGCGCTCTCTAATAAATCCCGGAATGTAGCGGCGAAATGTACCTGCGTTTCGATAGCTTTTTTACGTGTGAAATACTCTTCCTGTTCTATCACTACATTGTTTGTCACTTAGACTCTCCCTGGGTGCTCTTGAGGCTTGACATAGCGCTGTTCCCTTCTGCGATGTAAATATTTCGCTGAGCAACATACTGGGCACGCGCATAATCGAGTGCGTCAGATCGGGATAACTCTGTTCCGCGATGGAGTGCGTCGAGCTCGGTCTTTATGGCAACCATTGGATGACGCGCAATTTTTCCAGCGATTTCCATGGCGGTGTCAAGGACGGACTCAGAACTAACCACTTGATTAATCAGGTTGTAACGCAAAGCGTTATCGGCTCCAAACTTCTCGCCAGTTAACGCTAGGTAGGCTGCATGTATTGGTGGGATAATTAATCCGAGGCGGGTGGCTGAGCTGATCCCACCCATGCCGTAAGCAATTTCTGGAAAGCCCATAGTGAGGCTTGTTCCTGCTACACGGATATCGCAAAGCAGTAGGGCGTAGATAGCACCTTGTCCAAGGCAGTAGCCGTCGATTGCCGCAATAATTGGTTTGGTTCGGCGATGCTGCAGTGTCAGCTCATCCCAACGCGGATTGTCACGACTCTTGAGGGGCGTGTCGGATTCTTTGAGATCATCGCCGGCACTAAAGTTTTCGCCAGCCCCAGCAATAACGCCTACTTTCACTGAGTCATCATTCAAAAACTGGAGATACTGTCTATACAGCTGTTCGTGCATCGCCATGGTCCAGAGATTCAGGCGACCATTGTCTATGGTGAATTGGCCTATGCCATTTTCTGATTTGTAAGAAACTGTCATGTTAAATTCCTTCTGTATTTAAGGTTGCAGCTTGCTTCGAGCTGGATTTGAATAAAGGACGAGTGGTAGGTGGAATCACGTATCCGCTGATCCACATAGTTATAAAGCTGAGCGCAAGGGCCACTAGAATCGGCTCGACCCAAAGGTCAAGTCCTGCGCCGTATTTAAGGCCGGTTAGAATGAGTTCGCTGCCAACGCCAACGGCTGCTGCCAGCGTAGCTCCCATGGAGGATGCTTTTTTCCAGTAAAGAGCAGCTATTACAGGCACAAAAATACCTGCTACAAAAATACCTAGAGCCAGTAGCATCACATCAAAGACGGGGGCCTTGGTAAGCGCGAGAATAGTTCCAAGAGCACCGACCACTGCGATAGTGGTTCGGCTGATCAAAAGCAGAGTCTTATCAGGGGTTTCAGGACGCTGAGCCCCTACCATATCAGAGCTGACGGTGGTACCGGCAATTAGCAGGGCAGTGTCCGCGGTAGACATAATTAAAGCCATGATTGCGGAAAGTACGAGCCCGGTAACTACTGGTGGCAAGTAATTTACCATTAGTGTTGGAATGGCCGCATCCCCTGATGCGAGTGATGGCAGTAGGTTAAAAGCTGCTACGCCTAAAATCACCATAAGAATGCTCCAGAGTGCGTAGATTCCAGCCGTGGTAAAAACAGCAGGCCTGATATTTTTACTGTTTTTAGCTGCAGCGGCTCTTTGCCAGAGCGTTGGGTCAATTATGACAAACGCGATGAAGGTGACTGTAAAGGCCGCAAGGTAAGGAAGGTCCATACCACCCATAAAGTTTTCAGTTGGGCTTTGTAGGGTTTCGGTTAACCCTTCCCAAGACTTCACATTCTTGAATACGAAAAAAGGTAGAAGCAAACCACCACCAATAAGAATCACGACTGTTTGCATAAGGTCTGTGAGTGCAACCGCCAAGAGACCGCCAAAAAGCGTGTAAAAGATGATTACAGCTGCAGCAACGCAGACCGCTTGTTCGTAGGTGACAGCGCCACCCAATAGAGTTGTTGCGGTAATACCGAACGCAATCAGCTGGGCGCTGAAGAAAACTACGACTGTTATGAACAGTATTACGCTGCCGAATAGGCGCATCTTGGAACCGTAGCGACGCTCTAAAGCATCTGGAACCGTATTAATATTGGCTTTGCGAAGGTGTGGCGCGATAACGGCAAAAATAAGGTACCCAATAACGTACGCGATGCTAGAGAGTATTATTGCGTACCCAACTTCGTATGCTTTACCTGCTTTTCCGAGGGTAGCTGACGCGCCAATGGCAGTGCCTATTAGTGTGCCAAGAAGCACAGGCATACCAAGTCGCCTTCCAGCAAGGGCATAATCCTCTGAGGTTTTAACCTGGCGTCCAGCATATAGCCCGATGCCGATGAGTACAGTCATGTAAATACCGATGACGAAGTAATCAGCCGTTGTAATATTCATAGTAACAAACCATCCATAGTTAGAATCCTTCTGCGCGCATCTTTGGGCTTATTTTTAATAACTCAAAATGCGACCATTTGTTCGCATAAAAGAGTAACACTCACCTTAAACATAATGCAAGCACTTCTTTATCCAAAACTAATAATTTTGCCGAAGCATCTATCTTTAAGTTAAGCATTTAAAAGCACATTATATTCCAGAGTCCAGTTCACCGTCATAGGCACTAAAGCTCATTATTGGAATTATTAGGGCATTTTATTTTTTACAAATCTATTTGATACGGACCATATTGGCAGTACTGATAGTGGGTTTTGTACCTACTCAAGTACAGGCATTTACGATCATTGGCGCTACGATACTTGCGATTGCTATTTTTTAGGATGCTATCGGTTGCAAGTCTTTTGCTGTAAGAGTATTAACTTTCCTAGCTATTGCAACAGCTTTCACTGCTATGATTTTTCAATTTCACAAAGAAGTTAAGACTATGTCAAATATCTATCAAAGTGCAGCATCTGCTTACGATTTTTCCCTTATTATTCAATAAAACCGATTGCTCCCATAAGACATGTTATGGGAAGTGAGTTTAGAATGAGAAAAGCAGGATTTTGGCTATAGAATGCCAAGGCAGATGTATTTTGATTTTTATCGTCAGGCTGCGTAACTAAAATCTCCTAAGTTAATATCTACGGATTTGATAGCAGGAGTCAGCGTTATAATAACCCAAAGAAGGAGATTGGTATGACCAGTAAATGCGCTAGTAATACCTTCATGAAACAAGTTTATTCTGTCATAGCCATTATTCTGTCATTTATAAGTGCTGCTCATGCTGAGTCATGGGAAGCGGTAGTTCCAGCAGTAGAAAAACGGGCTGCCTTTTATTTGGCTGAAGCCGACCGTCTTGATTATGCGAACACCTCCAAAAGTGATGTGGATTACTTGGATTATTATCGCGAAGATCATGAATGCGGTATTCTTGGCCGCATGTTTGACCTAGCCGATGTGGTGGCGGACGATGAACGTCTTTGCACTCCTAGAATTGCCGATGACCTATCAGAGATTGAGGTAATTCAGCTGTTTGCTGCGGGTCGTACGCTAGAGTCTTGGGTAATGCAGACCAAACACGCTCTTAGCCAAACCCAAGAGGAGTGCGTTCAACATTGGAACGAATCTTGTGCAGAGAGTGAAAGTCTTAAATATGCGCCAAGAATATTAATTGCTGACGTGCCCAGTTTTAAATCCTTTGCTATATCAAACCCAAATGATTCAAATCTTAAGACTCCCACTAAGTCTATTACTATGCCAGATTTTGAGGGACGTGATAAATCGGCACGCATGTTCCGCACCCGTATACGCGATGGCTTAGCAGAAGGGGTTAATTTTAATGGGCATTACTCTTTCATTACTTTTGGCTGCGGTACCTCTTGTGTTATGAGCTATATTACTGACACTCGCACTGGGAAAGTCTTTGAGCCGCCGTTTGGTGGAGAATCAACCCCAGAGTTGGCGATTGAATTTAAGCTTGATAGCAATTTAATACAGATTATTCATATGGGTGACACCTCTGAGGAATGTCAGGTTCGCGCCTGGTCCTTTGATGGAAAAGGCTTCAAGCTTGAAGGTGAAGATAGTTTTGCGCGGGAAGATAGATGTAACTATGGGCAGAAACTGCTATCCAAATAATACGGCAATTATTTTTGATTAAATTTTTATACAAAATCTACTAAGTTGATGAGCTTTTATAAACTTTCCCTTATGTACTGGCACTAAAATTAGACTGTATTTAAGAAAAGAGACGCTGCACACAAAAAAGCCAGACAACCTAAGCTATCTGGCTTTAGAACTTTGAACGACTTATCTATTATTATGTTCCCGCCATACAGCATGCTCACATACCTCACAGCACCAACTGTCTTTTGAGCGCATATAAGGGATGTCTGCTGGTATCTGTAAAGGGCAGACATAACCACAGTACTCGCATCGCACATCATCTAAATAAGCGAAACACTCACCGATTGTCTCGAACAATAATTGAGGGCTAATCTCATACTTCTCACAGACGGTTTCTACATGCGCGATATAATCACTTTCGTTATCATATGACCAGTAATCCTCACAGATTTTTAAATCGCGTGCGTTCTGCGTCATATTTGGCTGAAGTTTTACACTCATCACATTCTCCTCAGTAGCCGCCATAGCCAGGCTGCGGTAATAGCTCATAAAGCTCGCTCTGAAGCTGACAACACATATCCTCAATCACATAGTCAAGATTCACATCCAAGCGCTTCTGTACCCATACCCGCATCGCCATATCATTAGTAAAGCAGCGCTTCACTCCTAAGAAGCGAGCAAGGTTATAACCCGATGAAACATACAACTCACGCATCAATGCATTGGCAATAAGGTCTGCATCTTTGCTGATTGTACCGTCAGGTTTAAACTCGCTAAACAGCTCTTCATAATTGATGATTTTCATGGTGACGTCTCCTTGTCAGTCTGTTGATTCCTGATGAGTGCTTCATTGTCAGTCTGTTGATTCCTGATGAGTGCTTCATTGTCAGTCTGTTGATTCCTGATGAGTGCTTCATTGTCAAAGCTATTCAATGCGCTGGTTAACTTCTCCTTGCTCGCCAGTAGCAAATTATCCATCGCTGAGCCATCCTGACGAGTAATATCAGGGACATAACGGCTATACACCCGAAACAGCATCTCCGTACTACTGTGACCCATTTGCCGTGCTATCCACTCAGGATTTTCACCAGCAGCCAACCAAAGCGTTGCTGCGGTATGCCGAGTCTGATAAGCACGTCGGTGTTTGAGACCGAGTAGGGCAAGCGTGGGTTTCCATACCCGCCTATTCACATTGCGATACTCCATGGGATTACCTTGGCTATTACAGAAGATAAACTCTGACTTACCATAGGTACGGCTCTTCTGCTCTAGTAAAGCGTCATAGACCAACTGCGACATCGCAATATCACGTTGTGAGCCTAACGTCTTAGTCGGACCCATCTCACCGTTTACTAAGGCCCCTCTGATACTGATCTCACGCCGATCAAAGTTAATGCAGTCCCACTTAAGCCCGTCAATCTCACTGGTACGCATCCCTGTAAAGAAGCGAATGGTGTAGTAGGGCTTATAATCAGCACGAACATGCTTCAAAATCAGCCATACCTCATCTAATGTAAATGGACTCACATCAGGTCGTGCTTGTTTAAGATTCTTAATATTTTTATAAGGCATCTCAAACTCATGGCGATCTGATGCTTCTTCTAGTATCATACGAAGAAGTATCAT
>RCMY010004124.1_pt1 | contig 12659 bp, 8 predicted proteins | sample 2041341 | NCBI WGS metagenome assembly RCMY01 (sample SAMN09708234, study PRJNA481090) | Marine sediment metagenome, whole genome shotgun sequencing project. | reverse complement strand
TGTAGACGGGGTCAGGGAAAACGCTGGAGTCGGTCATCCCTTCAACCCCGCCATCACAACGCCGCGAATAATGAACCTCTGGAAAATCAGGAACACAATCAACGTCGGGATCGTGCTGATGGCGGCTCCTGTCATGATTAACTCCCAGGCAACATCCGCCTCGTCTCCAAAGCCAGACAGACCCACCGGAATGGTGTACATGTCGACTGAATTCGTCACGATCAAAGGCCACAGGAAGGCGGTCCAATTGCCGAGGAAAACGAAGATCGCCAGCGCAGCCAGAGCAGGTTTTACCAAGGGCATCGCAACCGTCCACCAAATCTGAAGCTCGTTCAAACCGTCGATCCGCGCAGCTTCGATAAAATCATCCGGGACGCTTTCAAAGAACTGCTTCATCAAGAACGTGCCAAACGCCGTCATCATTCCTGGGAACATGATGCCCCAATAACTGTCCAGCCAGCCGAAACTTTGGCTCATCAAATACCACGGGATCACCAACATCTCGGTCGGAATCATCAGCGTGGACAGGATGGCGATGAAGACGATCTGGCGTCCCGGGAACCGAAATTTGCACAAGGTGTAGCCGACAAGCGAGTCAAACAGCAGGTTCGAAATTGTCGTAATCGTCGCGATGATGATCGAGTTTACAAACCACCAGTAAAACCGCCCGTCTTCAAGAACGAAGGTGTAATTCTCAATGGTAGGCTCTTCGGGGATCAGATTGACATTATAGACCTCGTGCGGCCATTTCAGCGACGTTGAGATCATATAGGCAATTGGCATCACCATCAGAATGCCGCCGAAAAACAGCAACAGCCACCGCAAGATTTGCCCCATATTCCGCGGCCTACGGGCCGGCGTTGTGTTCAAAAGCGCGTCTGTCGTCGCGCGTGGGATATCGGATGCGACGACCATCTAGCTGCTCCTCAAAAGGCGAAGCTGGATCAGCGATACGATCAGCAAGATGGTAAACAACACGACCGTTTGTGCCGCGGCATATCCCATATCAAAACCATTGAAAGCGGTGTCGTAAATCATCAGCACCAACGGCTTGGTCGAATTCAACGGACCGCCGGGGTTGTTAGTCGTCATGTTGAAGACGTGGTCGAAAATACGCAAGAAGCCGATGGACGAGAACACCACGACAAACACAATTGTAGGACGCAAAAGCGGCAATGTGATCTGCGTCAATACGGTCCACCATCCAACGCCATCTATCTTCGCCGCTTCGTAGTAGCTTGTCGGAATAGCTCGAATACCGGCCATGAATATAATCACCTGAAACCCCAGCCCTGCCCACACCGCAGGGGCCAAAACGGCGGGCAACGCATTCGTCGTTGAATTCAGGAAACTGATCTGCGGAATGCCAAATCCAGCCAGGATATTATTGAACAGGCCAACCGGCACGTCTTGATAAAACCAACGCCAAACCCAAGCCATAGCAACCGCACTTGTCATGAACGGCAAGAAGTACAGCATTCGCAGAAACCCATGCATAAAGCGCAGTTGATCCAGATGATAGGCAATCACGAACGACAGAACCAAGCTAAACGGCGTGCCAATCAGCAGGTAGACAAACGTGTTCTGAAAGACTTTCCAGAATACCGGATCGTTCCAGAGCTTTTCGTAGTTTTCCAACCCCGCCCATGTCCGGCTGCCAAGCAGGTTCCAGTCCTGAAAACTGATCAGGATGGCGTTCCCTGTCGGGTAAAACCGGATTACCACATAGAAGATCACTGGAAGAGCCAAAAAGCCCCAAGCCCAGACAATCTGCTTTTGGCGAATAGTGAGGTTGCGATACATGGATGTCGCCCTTCAGGGTCGCATATATGCCGCCCCGATCATCAAGACCGGAGCAGCATCAAACAGCCTTACTTGCTGTAATATTCGTCGAGGATCTTCTGCTCTGCTTCGGCCGCAATGGCGAGACTGTCTTCGATGCTCATGTCCTGAAGCTGAATGCGCTCAACCATTTCAACCATCAACTGGCGCTGTGCGCTTTCATTGGCGAACTTGGTTGTATTCGCATAGGCAAGGCCGCGAATGAAGGGGCCGTAAACATCGTTGTTCGCGTTCTCCTCCGTCAAACCAACCGATGGTTTCGCGGGCAATTCGCCAACCACATCAAGCCAGATCTGCATCGCCTCATCCGAGGTGAGATACTCCATGAACTTCACCGACGCGTCGTACTTTTCGCCCTCGGCTTTGGTCGTGATCGCATTCACCCAGTAGGACGAATAGTTGGCACGCTTGCCGTCAGCCGTGGCAGGCAATTCGGTGACGCCCCACTCCAGACCACGGGTATTTTCAAGCGAACCGATCCGGAACGAGCCGTCAATATGCATGCCCGCACGACCCGCTTTGAACGCCGCCTGAGGCTCATCCATAAAGCCAATGGCCGAAACAGGCGTGTCGCTTTCAAACAGATCCGTATAGAACTCAAGCGCCTTCACGCCGGCTTCGGAGTTATAGTTCACGGTTTTATAGTCGTTGGTATAGGGTTCTCCACCCATTTGACGGACAAGGCCCTCACGCCACCAGTGGTGGTCCTGTGCGGTCATGCCAGCAGTGACACCAACTTGGGTGATGTTGCCCGCGCTATCAAATTTCGTCATCGCAGCCGCGGCGGCAAGAAACTCTTCCATGTTGGTGGGTGGCTCGACGCCTGCTTCTTCCATCAGACGCGTATTGTAAAACAACGCCAATGAGCGAACGGCTGTCGGAAGCCCCCAATAATTTTCGCCGTCCTTCATGGCCTGAACCATCGGGAAAAACTCTTTATCGACCATCGACGCCGGGAACGTGTCGGCTGGAAGTGGCTGGATCAACTGCGCATCCACATAGTCATTCAACCAGCCATAAAACAGTTGAACAACATCAGGCCCCTCGCCCGCCGGAATGGCCGCAGCCACCTTGGTGCGATAATCCGCATAGGGAAAATGTGTCATCGTCACTGTGATGTCAGGGTTCGCCGCTTCGAAGTTTTCGATTAACTGCTCCATAGCCGCCACACGCGCGTCAAAGAAATACTGCCAGTATTCGATCTCAACCGCGTTGGCTGCACTTGCAAAAAGTGCCGTCGCCGAAGTCAGTCCCGCAAGGACCAGACCGTTAAATTGCTTTCTCATATCGTAACTCCCAAGGTAGCCTAATTTGTTTTCGATTTCTTGTATCCGGATTAACTCAATCAGATTGATTATTCAAATGGTTTGAGTTAATCCCCGAGCATGTTACAGCCCGCCCTCCAGCAAGGCAGCAATGCAGAGCGCTCGCGTACCCGCAACCGCCAGGCTATTTTGAGTCTCATCCATCAAGCCGGGACGATGGGACGCGCCGAGATTGCACGGGCCTTGTCACTTTCAACACAAGCCGTCAGCAATATTATCGCGGAACTTTCCAATGACGGTCTACTGATCGAACGCGGCATTCTGGCCGTTGGCCGAGGTCTTCCTGCCAAACAATACGGGCTCAATCCAAGTGGAGCATTTGCCCTTGGGATCGAAGTCAGGCCGGACGCTGTGCTTGCTGCACTCCTTGATATGGAAGGTCGTGCAGTCGTCACAAAGCGCGTCGCACTTGCCAAAGCCGATCCTGCAACAATCAAGACGCACGTATCAGCGCTTTATCAAAAGGTGCTTTCTGACGAGCCACAGGCACGTGACCGTATGCTTGGGGCTGGCGTCGTAATACCCGGACCTTTTGGTGCCACTGGGATCGCAGGACACAGCTCGGACCTTGAAGACTGGCGCGACGTCGATATCAATGCGTTTTTCTCGGAAATTCTGGGCCTTCCGGTTGAAGTCAGCAACGACGCAAATGCGGCAGCCTTGGCCGAAAAACTGAACGGAGCCGCCCTTGGACTGACGACCTACGCTTATCTCTATTTCGGTACAGGCCTCGGCCTCGGCCTTGTAAGCGGTGGCCGCCTCGTTCAGGGCACCTTCGGCAACGCTGGGGAAATCGGACATATTCCGGCACCCCAAGGCGGCGCCCATTTGGAATCTATGTTGAGCCGACTTTCGCTCCAGCGACACCTCAAAAACGTCGGCAAAAAAGCCGACGACATCGACGCAATTGACGCTCTGTTTGCAGCCAAAGATCCAGACCTTTTGGCTTGGCTAAGACAAGCAAGTGACGCCTTGTCGTACGCGATCACAATTGTCGAAAACCTATTTGATCCCCAAACTGTCATCCTTGGTGGCGCGATGCCGGATGCCATCCTAAACTATTTCGTCGTCAATACGCCTCTGCCGGACCAATCCGTTTCAAACCGCTCCGATGCCTCCTACCCGCGTATTCAGTGTGGCGCGTCTGGTCGGATGACCGCAACGCTTGGCGCAGCAGCGTTGGTTTTGGATCGAACACTCGCCCGCCCTATCGCTCACACTTCTTGATTGGACCGACCGAATGCCGCTTTCTGACAAAGCTCGAATTGCCAACGAATACGCCGCGCCCCGCATCGTCGCGCTTTGGAACGCCATAACCGCTCTGCGCAGCGTCGTTTCCTTCATGAATACCGGAGCCCATCCGGACGATGAAATTTCGGCAATGCTGGCTGCACTCCGTTTTCGTGACGGCATCGATATCTCCTATGCCTGCTCGACGCGCGGCGAAGGTGGGCAAAACGATATCGGCACCGAAACCAGCCAAGCTTTGGGAGTTCTGCGAACAGCAGAAATGGAGGCCGCCTGCGACCGGCTGGATTTGCGGATGTATTGGTTCTCCGAAAGCCCCGATGACACTATTTTCGACTTCGGCTTTTCAAAATCCGGCACAGAAACGCTTGAGACCTGGGGACGCGCCCGCACATTATCCCGCTTCGTCGATATAGTGCGGCGCGAGCGGCCGGACATAATTTGCCCCACCTTTCTTGATGTTCCTGGGCAACATGGCCATCACCGCGCTATGACCGAAGCCGCCCATCAGGTCATGGACCTCGCCGCCGACCCGGGCTTTGACGCAAACACATTGCCGCAGTGGCAAGTCAAAAAACTATACCTACCCGCATGGTCGGGGGCCGGTCAGGCTTACGATGACGATCTCCCTCCGCCTGCCGCAACTTTGACCATTGACGGAAAAGACCGCGATCTAGTCACGGGCTGGAGCTTTGCGCGTATTGGCCAGCAAAGCCGCGCTATGCACGCGACGCAAGCGATGGGACGATGGGTTCCCTTTGGTGACGAAACTGATTTTCCACTGCATCTGGTCCGCTCCCATGTCGCCGGAGGAGACACTGATCTCACGTCCGGGTTGGCCACAACCTTGGCCGACCTCCCTGCCCCAGAGGCCCGCGACGCACTCAAATCGGCGCAGGACCACATTGAAGCGGTGATAGGCAGTTTCCCAATAACCGAAGACGTTGTGCGGCACGCAAGTGCGGCGGTCGCTGCGGTCCGGCGCGCGATCGACTGCCTCACACCTCAAAACCGCGCAAGTCTCGGCCACAAACTCGTCCGCAAGGAGGAACAACTGTCGCAGGTGATCCGCATCGCCGTCGGAGCGGACGTGCGCGGCATCATTGCGAACGACGTTCTGCGACCCGGTGACCGCACGGCTGTGGCTTACGAAGTCGCCCACGAAATTGCAGACATACACTTCGAAGCCGCACTTCCCGATGGCTGGACTGACAAAGGCGACGCTTTGATTTTGGATCAAACGGCCCAAACATCTGATGCCTACCCGGATACCTACCTGCCGGGATTGGCGTCCCCGCCATGTGTGATGGCTACGGTAACGTCTCACGGAGTGACCACGCGAACGGCGATCGCATTCGAAACGACGCCCGTCGTTGTGCCGCCAAGATCTGCAACACTGACGCCCAAGGCAGACGTCATCAATGTGATGGCGACCAATCGATCTCTGACGGTCAGGGTTGACGACGCCAGGTCGGACACTCAAAGCATGACGTTAAACGTGCCAAACGGCTGGCAAACTGAAAGATCCGGCAATCAATTCAATGTTGAGGCCCCCGCCGACGTGGCCACTGGTCTCTATATTCTCAGCCTTAAGATCGACGGCCAAGACGCCTCTAGCGTCCAGCACATCGCTCGGTCTCATATCGCGCCGCGCGCCTTTATCAGCAACGCGCAGATCAAGGTAAACGTTATTGAGGCTGCCGTCCCAAACGTTCGTGTGGGCTATATTGGAGGCGGCAACGATCGCGTCGCACACTGGCTCGAGCGAATGGGCGTCGACGTCACCGACCTTTCCGAAACCGACCTGTCCAAAGCAACCCTTGCAAGCTACGACACGCTTGTCGTCGGCATATTCGCGATGAAATTTCGCCCCGGCCTATCCGACGCGCTGCCCCTCATTCACCAATGGGTCCACGATGGCGGTACGCTTGTGACCCTTTATCATCGCCCTTGGGACAACTGGGATCCAGAAAGCACCGCGCCGTATCGACTGGAAATCGGCCAACCGTCTCTGCGCTGGCGCGTCACGGACCAAAACGCTGACGTTACCATTCTGGCCCCCGATCACCCGCTCTTAACAACACCAAATTGCATAGGGCCGGACGACTGGGCCAATTGGCACAAAGAGCGCGGCCTCTACTTTGCGAAGGATTGGGAGGCGTCCTACACGCCTCTGATTTCAATGCATGACGCGGGCGAAGCCCCCTTGAAGGGCGCGTGGCTCGCCGCCAACTATGGCAAGGGGAGACACGTGCATACTTCGTTGATTTTGCATCATCAAATGGAAGTGCTGACGCCCGGCGCCTTCCGCATTATGGCCAATCTTCTTGCCAGCCGCAGTTGAGAAACCCCGGAATTTAACCGGCGCGGCGTGGCTGCTGGCCGACATGTCACTGAACATCTGGGCGCTGTCCATTGTGAAGGCACTGGGGCTTGGATATCCCGCGTTCCAGATCGTATTTCTCAGAGCCGCTGTCGGATTGGTCATCATGTTGCCGTGGATTTGGGTCCAGCGGCACAAGTTTCGCAACTTGCCCGACCTTACGTTGCATCTGCTCCGCGTCATTTTCTCAGCGATAGCGTTGACCGCAAGTTTCTATGCCATCGCGCGCCTCCCGCTGGCGCTGTTTACCGCAATCGGGTTCACTCGGCCCATCCTTACGATGATCGCTGCAGCGTTGATCCTGCGCGAAGTGATCTCGAAGGGACGATGGGCGGCCGCGTGCGTCGGCCTGCTTGGCGTCCTCATTGCGGTGGATCCCTCGCAACTGACCGGTGGCTCAGGACTGTTTGCACAAGTCATCAGCGTAATCTCGGCAACGGCCGTCGTCATCGTGACGCGCCAACTCGTTCAGGCGCCAACCGTGGTTATGATGACTTTCTACACGGCTGGATTGTCTCTCATCGCGGCTCCCTTTGCTCTTACAACGTGGGAGCCGGTCGCAATCGAGCAATGGCCTGCCCTTTTGGCGATCGGAGTTTTCGCACAATCCGCCCAGTTCTGCTTTCTGCGGGCGCATCGATTTGGTCAGGCGGCATTCCTAGCCGTCCTTTCTTACGCCAGCCTGATCTTCTCAACCTCGGTGGGCTATTTCATCTTTAATGAAATACCCAAACAAGACTTCTGGCTCGGGGCCACCCTCATCATCGCAGCTGCGATTTGGATCACGCTTCGCCGAACATCCAAACTTCAAATCGCCCCACTCGCCACAAACGTGAACGCCTCCTCACTCAAAGAAGACCCATGAACCACGCCCTAAAACAATCCCAAATGCTACAAGAGATTCTCGAAATTCCCAGCGTCGTTGAACGACAGATCAAGGACGGTTTACAGGCGTATGTGGATGCTGGCCAGCAGGCTGCGCGAACCTCACCCCGAGGGTTCGTTACCTGCGCCCGTGGCACATCGGATCACGCAGCCCAGTATTTCAAGCACCTCATCGAAACTCGTACAGGACTGCCAGTCGCATCGATGGGACCATCGGTGGCCTCGATCTACGAAACACCGCTTAAACTCGACGGTTTCGGATGCCTAGCCATATCACAATCTGGCAAGAGCCCAGACCTCGTCGCGCTCCAGCGTGCTGCGCGCTCGGGCGGTGCCGCAACAATCGCTTTATTGAACCAGACGCAAAGTCCTCTAGCGGACGTCTCCGACACGGTTTTGCCCATCTTGGCAGGTCCCGAAAAATCTGTCGCCGCCACCAAAACCTTTGTCGGATCATTGGTCGCAATTCTGGGGTTTGTTGCGGGCTTTACCGACGACACGGGCCTTCTGGACGCTCTAAAAACAAGCCCGGATGCAATTGCCAAGGCACTGGATAGCGACTGGAGCACCGCAGCCCCAATGGTGACAAAGGCGTCGTCTATTTTCACAATTGGCCGCGGGCCGTCTCTGGCAATTGCATCCGAGGCAGCTCTGAAGCTCAAAGAAACATGTGGCATACACGCCGAGGCATTTTCATCAGCCGAAGTCCTGCACGGCCCCGTAGCACTTGCGAATAAGAACCTCGCAGCGCTTGTTTTTGGGCCGCGCGATAAGACTTGGGCGTCCAGCGAAACTGCCGCCAAGGCCATAGAAGCGCTTGGTGCCCGTGTTCTTCGCGTCAGTGCTAACGTCAACGCCTCCACGACACTGAGCATCCCCGAGGCCCCGCATTCCGACCTCGTCGCGACCCTTCAAATCGTTGCTTTCTACAAATTTGTAGAGCATCTCGCGCGTAGACTCGGCAAAGACCCTGACGCACCAAAGGGGCTCAATAAAGTGACTAGCACGTTGTAAAATCAAGCCTGCCGTTCAAGCCAGAAGATTCCGATGCCGTTATCTCCGCGAAGAGACCACGATGGCGAGAAATGCAGTCAAGTAGCGCGCATTTTCTTTTGGGTGGCGAACGAACAACACCTCCTGGAAGGGTTTGCCTAGGTTTGTTTTGTGAGAACTCGTCTCGTTTGTCGCCGGGCGAGACGGCCATCATTGGCCTAAACCCGTTTAGCGAAACCTCTTAAACTCAAGACGGACGAAAAAAGCCTTCAACCTCGCAGAAGTGAGACGAAAGAAGTGTTCCCGTAAGTAAGCGCCCACATCATGCAAAGCGCCCCTTCGCAATGGCTGCTCGTGGAACAGCGGCGTCGTCCGGTCTAGCCCGATCCGCCCGTCGCACACTCAGCATCAACATCGCAGGAGTAACGACCAACGTCAGAACCGTCGCGATTACAAGACCGCCTGCAATTGCCGACGACAATTCCGTCCACCACTGGGTCGATGGTGCCCCATAGACAATCTCGCGCGTGAAAAAGTTTAGGTTCAATCCGATCACCATCGGCATCAGTCCCAAAGCCGTCGTCACAGATGTCAGAATTACTGGCCGTAGGCGCTGCGCACCGGTGCGAAGTGCTGCCTCCAGTGGCGATTGCCCGGACTTTCGAAGATCGTTGTAAGTGTCGATCAGGACTATATTATTATTCACCACAATTCCGGCCAGCGCGATCACACCGATACCGCCCATCACGATACCGAAAGGGCGACCCGTGACGATCAAACCAAGCAACACACCCGCGATAGAAAAGACAATTGCACTCATGACGATTAAGGCTTGGAAGAAGCTATTGAACTGCAAAACCAGGATCACAAACATAAGGAAAATGGCAGAGACAAACGCCCCGACGAGAAAGATCATGCTCTCTTGCTGATCCTCGGCCTCACCTGCGAAACTGAAGCCTACACCTTCGGGTAAGTCGGCTCTCTCTAGCGCGGCAGTCAGCGCAATCACCTGATCGTTCACCAAGACATCGGGGGCGACGTTCGCCTCAATCGTGGTCACCCGCTTTTCGTCAATCCGTCGAATGATTCCAGTCCGATCAGACGGCGCAAACGTCACGAAATTCGAGATCGGCACAAGCCCCGCAGACGTCGGAACACGCAGACCGCCAAGTTCGGCCAACGTGCGCTCTTCGCGCGGGAACCGCACGCGGATATCAAGCGATCCATCGACGTCACCGGGGCGATAATCTGCCACGGTGATACCTTGGGTTAGCAGTTGAACCGCTTGACCAAGGAGGCTGACATCCGCTCCAAAACGCGCTGCCTCAGCCCGGTTTACAAGGATCGAAACCTCAACCCCGGGAACGGGGCGCGTATCGGTAACGTCCGTGAACCCACCAATCAGATCCATAATGTCCCTGATTTGTTGCACGGCCCCAGCCTGCACATCAGGGTTTCGCGCCGTCACTTGAAGGTTCACCGGTTTACCGGCGGTCGGGCCTCCGCTTTCGGTTTGCACCTGAACATCGATGCCGGCGATATCAGACACGCTTTCGCGGATATCGACCCCGATTTCAGCCGCCGTACGACGCACATGCCAAGGCGTCAATTCTAGCTGCAAGGTGCCGATGGTTTCCTCATCTCCCTGCCCCGCGCTCATCGTCGAACGTGCATAGATGCTGGCGATCTCGTCATAGCCAAGAAGCCGGTCCTCGACCGCGCGCACCAAGGCGTCCCGCTCAAAGATCGAGAAGTTATCCCGCGCGCGTACCTGCACTTGCATAAAATCAGGCTCGACGGACGGGAAGAACGTGACACCCTTACCGAATTGGCCATAAAGCCCGAAACCACCCAACAGCAAAGCAACCGCCAACAACAGCGTTGTGGCGGGACGCAGCACCGCCCACTCTAACACCCGCACATAGGCCCCAGTGAAGCCTCCCATCTCGCGCGGATCCCCAAATTCGGCCGCATGTAGCGCCGCCTTGGCGTTGGTGGTTTGCGGCTGGCGCTTGCCAATCAGCCCCCCCACGACCGGGATAAATATCAAAGCCATGAAAAGCGACGCAAACAGCGTCAAGATAACCGTAATTGGCAAGAATTTCATAAACTCACCGACCATACCCGTCCAGAAAAGCAGAGGGAAAAATACGCTTAGCGTCGTCGCGGTCGAGGCAATGATCGGCCAGGACATACGCTTGGCGGCGAAAGCATATGCCTCTTTGGCAGGGACCCCTTCCTGCAGTTTTCGATCCGCCAATTCAGTGGTAACAATGGCGCCATCGACCAACATGCCTACAACCAAAATCAACGAGAACAACACCACAATATTCATCGTGTACCCCATCGACCAAAGCGCAATGACCCCGGCCAGAAACGCCCCCGGGATAGACAGGCCGACAAGGATTGCCGACCGGGTCCCAAGCGCAAAGACGATCACGATCATCACAAGAACAATTGCAGCAACAACATTGGCTTCCAGATCGCTTAGCAAGTCTTTCACCTGCTTGGATTGGTCCTGAAGATAAGTAATCTCAATGCTGTCAGGCCAGTCAATCTGAAGCTCCTCCACCAAGGCCTTTACTTCAGCAACAGTCGCGATGATATTCGCGCCCGAGCGTTTCGTAACCTCCAGCGCCAAAGCAGGTTGCCCGTTGATCCGCGCGAATGAATTAGGGTCTTCAAACGTGCGCCGGATGGTAGCCACATCACCAAATGTTACGACGGCATTGCCACGCACTTTCACCGGCATTGCCATCACATCACCAAGGTCCTCGATCAGCCCCGGAACTTTCAAAACAATGCGCCCTGACCCTGTCTCAATTGCGCCAGCCGCAATCAAACGGTTGTTGCGCTGGATTTGACCGATCAGTTCATCAAACGACAGATTGTAGGTTTGAAAAACGGTTGGATCGATCAAAACCTCAAGGAATTCAAATCTCTGTCCGCCGATATCGACCTCAAGAACGCCCTCAAGTCCCTCGATCTCTTCTTGCAGGGTTTCGGCCAAAGCGTTCAACGCCCGCTCGGGCACAGGCCCAGATAGGATCGCCGTGATGATCGGGAACAGCGCCGTATTGATCTCGGTGATCGCGATATCTCGCGCGTCGTCTGGCAGATCGCCTTGCGCGCGGTCCGCAGCCTCGCGCACTTTGTCGAGCGCCTCCTGATTGTCACCACCGGGCACAAACTCAAGTTGAATGCTCGCAAAGCCCTCGGAAGCGTCAGACTTCATGCTGTCCAGACCAGAAATCGTCCCAAATTCCGTTTCCATCGGCTCCAGCAACAAACGTTCCGCGTCCGTCGGGCTGATGCCATCTAGTCCCGTCGATACATAAAACAGTGGCAAGGGAACCTCTGGGTTCGCCTCTTTCGGGATCGAAACGTAGGCATAGGCCCCGACGGTCAAGATCAAGACAAGCGCCATAACGACAACACGCGACCGCGAGAACGCGGCATCGATGATCGTATTCATTGGCTTGTTTCCCCCGCGCTTGGCGCGACAATCTCCCCCACAGAGACGAACCCTTGACCGACCGTAATGACGTCCACTGCGTCCGGCAGGCCGGTGACCCAAATACCGTCAATCTGCGCCTTCACGACCTGAATAGGAAAGAATGAAACCACATTGTCGGCATCGACCGTCTTTACGCCTAGGTCCCCATCGGTGTTCAAAGACACAATGGACGGAGACAAAAAGTGCGCCGTCGCTTCGCCCGTCGGAATGATCACCTCAGCGGAAATTCCCGCCGGGATCGCGCCATCATTGTTTGCAATTTCGATCTCGGCCAAAAACGTCCGCGTTTCTGAAGCCGCAGACGTTCCGACAAAGGTCACCCGCCCTTCGCGGACCTCCCCGGTGATGAACCGAACTGTTGCGGGTTGGTCCACCGCAAGCCGCGTAAGCGACTGTTGCGGCCCTTGAATAGCCCCCGTCAGCGGCGTGATGTCCACAAGCCGGCCAACTTCGGTCCCGGTAGATA
>RCMY010004123.1_pt1 | contig 12659 bp, 14 predicted proteins | sample 2041341 | NCBI WGS metagenome assembly RCMY01 (sample SAMN09708234, study PRJNA481090) | Marine sediment metagenome, whole genome shotgun sequencing project. | reverse complement strand
ATAGTCGAACTATGTAACTGTTACCGCAACGAAGAAGACGGGCGAAAAGACAAGCAAGAACGTCAAGTTATTTCGTGACCGTTCCTTAGTTACTATCGGCCGCTGTTTGCTTGCGGTAGGCGGCCGGAGACACACCGCTCCATTGCACAAAAGCACGACGAAAATTAGACGGGTCCGAAAATCCTAACAAATCGGCTATGTCGGCAACCGACAATCTGGTGGACTGCAGATATTCGCAGGCGATGCGATGCCGCACATCGTTTGAAACCTCTTGAAACGACGTATTCTCTGCGGCTAATCTGCGGCGCAGCGTACGCTCGCTCATATGCAGCTGGGTGGCGGCATCATTAATGCGCGGAAAGTTGCCGCTGTGCTCAAGCATCAATTTTTGCACCGTGCGCGCCGTACCGTGCCGCTGCTTCATGGTTCTGAGCATTTCGTCGCACTGTTGACGATAAATACGTGCAGCGGCGGTATTGGCTGACGCCAGTCGAGCATCCAGCACGCTGAGCGGGGTGCGAAACTGACACTGCTCCCTGGCGAATGAAACGCTTATAGGAAAGGTTTCGAAGTACTTTGCGGCGTGCGGCGGCTCGGGGTAGTCAAACCAGATTTCCGCGCCGCGCAAATTCTCGTTTAGTAGAAATGCCGCCGTGGTATACATGCTGGCGAACACCGCTTCTACCATAAACTGGCGAACGGCATTTTGTTCAGACTGAATGTCGACGGCTAGAATATAGGTGTCGTCGACGATGCGATAAATTAGATCCAGGTCGGCAAAATTGAGCTTGTAATACTTAAGCCAAACATTGACGACTTCACGCATGGTGGCTGCACTCATTAGTGCGTAACCCAGAATGCCGTGCGTGTTGGTATTTAGCCGCTTGCCATATTGCAGGCCCAGATCGGGCTCCTGCGCGAGACGGATGGCGTTCACAATCAGCTGTTCCATCTGCCGCTTATGAACGGTTTGTTTGCCGCTTTGTAGTGTGTCCCAAACCAAACCTGTGCCTTGCAGCACGAACGATTCGGGTATGTCTTTCGCCTTAAGCAGGCGAATCAGCTCAGCGGCGTAACGGTTACCGACCATGGTATTGAAAGTCCAGTGTTCCAGGGTAAAACCCAAGGTGCGCTCTATACGCCGCAGAACACTCAAAGCCTTATAGCAGTGAATTCTCTGCGATAATAACACCATTGCGGTCGGCATAAACGTAGTGGCCGGGTGTAAATAATACCCCTCCAAAGCGTAAGGCGACGTTAGCCTGCCCTTCTCCACGCTTCTCGGTTTTAACCGGCACACTGCCCAAGGCTTTAACGCCAATCGGCAATTCGTCGATTTCTTCAACGTCGCGAATGCAGCCGTAAATCACCAGCCCAGCCCAATTGTGTTTGACTGCATCGGCAGCTACCTGGTCGCCGCACAGCGCCCTGCGCCGGGAGCCACCGCCATCGACTACCAGCACCTTGCCGGTACCGTCGCGGGCTAGCGCTTCCTTGACCAGCGAATTGTCTTCGAAACATTTAACCGTTTCGATCTCGCCACCGAATTGCATATGCTGCCCGTAGGCATTAAACACGAGTTCGCAAACTTGTATCTGTTGGGGGTGCTCATCGCACAGGTCTGGCGTTGAGATTTTTTCCACTGTGTTCTCCTCTCATAAAAAACCCCGCCACGAACGGCGGGGTATTGTCTTGTAGGGCGCTATTTTATCACCGGCAGGTAGCCAAGTGTAGAGCCGGATTTATCCCGCCCTACGTTATGCAGCAAACTGCGGCCAATTAGTCCGCCAGGATTAAAACTGCTCTTCTTCGGTTGAACCGGTCAATGCAGTTACCGAAGACTGGCCGCCTTGAATAACATTGGTCACTTCGTCGAAGTAGCCAGTGCCAACTTCCTGCTGCTGCGACACGAAAGTGTAGCCTTTGTCAGCAGCTGCAAACTCGGGTTCTTGCACCATTTCATGCATGCAAATGACAGGGGCCTGGTCATCAGGTCTCCGCCATTCGACATTCCCCCCCTTCGATCTAAAAATGGCCTGGGGGCCTCCTACCTCACAATCAGGCACATCAGTGGCGGCGCCAGCAGGCGATCGCGCGCGAAGCTTAAGCCGCTGCCGTTTTCTTTGCAGTCACAGGCTTTTTCGACTGCGCTTTGCTGCGTGTTTGGCGGGTTTTTTTCTGCGCTGCTTGTGGCTGCTTAGTAGCGGCCTTGTTGGCGACCTTTAGGCAGTCGTTGTACTCGTCGCGGACGCACTCAATATAAAACTCCGGGTCGGGCAGCATCCGTCGACAGGCATAGGCAGTAATCGTTACGGTACCGTCATAGCTCAACACCATATGCGCCAGGCCAAGCATGTTAGCCAGCGCTGGCACACCGTAGTAATTCAACATGCGCGCGCCGGCGTGATACATGGGGGTATCCGGACCAGCCTGGTTGATAATCATGGTGTTAGCACCTACCGCGCCAACTTTGTCGGCCAGGCGCAGCACGCCAGCCCAGCGATTGAAACGCTTGGTCATGGCGGGAATCAGCATATTGGAAAATTCGCCCTTAACAAAATCGCCGATATCAAACTTGGCCGCCTGCTGCTTGGCCTTTAACGCGCTGTGATGAACCGCTTCAAGGCGCCGCAAGGGGTCGCGTATGTTAGTGTGCATGTCGACTAACATATCCACTCTGCGGTTATGTTCTTTACCGTCGCCACCGCCAATCTGAACCGGCACGGCTGCGCCTAGCGACTGTTCCGGCAAATCTTCTTCATACTGGCTCAAATAGCGACGCATACCACCACCTATAATAGTGACAATCACATCGTTGATGGTAGCCTCACTCACCGCGCGTTTAATAGTTTGCAAATTTTGTAGCGGCATGCGGGTTGCTTCAAACACGCGATGCGGACCAGGCGTGCGGTTAAAGCGCGTGTCGGGCACTTTGAATTTTGCGCCGATATCAACACCGCTATTAAGCAAGTTGCGCAGGCCGGCGCCCACGCGCGGTAGTTTCGTCGACAAGCGGGAAAGCCGTCGATATGGCCCGGCCACGCGGTTGGGCATAGAGCGCAGCAGCAATTCGAGGCTACTGGGCTCGCGCTCGGCCACCCAGGACTCGCGCGCCGGCGCAATCACAGCGTCGGGCTCAGTGTCGAGAAAGGCTGCGAACATGGACTGCGCATTCCAACCGTCGAGACAGGCCTGGTGAATTTTGACGTACAGCACAAAGCTGCCTGCGGGGGCACCTTCTATGTTGTCCAGGCCTTCAATGATATACACCTCCCACGGCGGTCTTTCCATCGCCAGCGGGTGGGAGTTAATACGCGAAATCAAAATACACAGTTGCCGCCAGTCGCCGGGTTGCGGCAAGGCGATGTGACGGATGTGGAATTCAACATCAAAATCGGGGTCGTTAATCCAATACGGCCGATCCAGGTCGAACGGCACCTCTACCAAACGCTGCCGCAGCCGCGGCGCAAGGTGCAGCCGCTCTTTAAAAAAGCTGATGATATTCTTGTGGCCTAGTCGGCCGCCCGGCACCGTCGACTGATCAAAAATACCGAAGCCTGCAATGTGCATCGGCGTGGTTGACGTTTCCTGGTAGATGAATTGCACATGCTGTGGGTCGACTTGTTGCACGCAGATCTCCTTGCCGCATAGGCCAGTTGAACGAAAATCAGGAACAAAAACGCTGCAACCAGGAGTTTGGCCGGCGTACTACATTTTTGGCGGGCGCGATTCTAACAAATCACGCGGAGGGAAACAGTGACACGAGCGTTACTATTGCAGCTAAGCAGCTACTGGCACACGAAAGTACCGACAAAAGTGACGCTCCGGGGCGATGTAGGGAGCAACAGGCGCACAGTCGAACTATGTCACTGTTGCCGCAACGTAGAAGACGGACCAAAAGACCAGCAACAACGGCAAGTTATTTCGTGACCGTTCCTTAGCAAGCCAATAGCTTTTTCCAGCGCGTCACGGAAAATGGCTGCCATTGTCCGTCAGCCAAAGCCAGCCGGTCAGCGATCACAAAAAACACCCGGCGGTTAAAAGCCATTCCCACATGACTGCTTTTGATACAGATATTTTGCGCCTGTGGCCCGCGCATACCTTTGGCAATAGTCGGCGCAACAAAGCCGTCGCTGTCGCTGTAGATACTGGTTGCGGGCACGTCTAGCAACGGCTTGTCGAGGTCGCCAACCCAGCGAGCTATTTCGGCCTCGCTCGGTTCACTGCCGGTAACCCGCGTCAGGATCGCAAAAATTGCAGTGCCACGCGGATCGCCCAGCGGACTGCCAAGGGTAATGATCTGGCGTACTTTAGCGGGGTTACGCAGCGCCAAATCGCGAGCATACATACCGCCCAGGCTGCAGCCGATAAGACTCACTTTGCGCTGACCGCTGGCTTGGTAAATTTTTTCGAGCCGCTGTTCCACTTCCAGCAAGGCTTCGTGGCGCGCTCGTACAGCACCCTCCAGCGTATTTAGTTCAGTTTGTGCCAGGTTTGTGCCGAGAGCCCAGCCATATGTGTCGTAGCTCCAGCTCTCCACGCCTCGCCGTAATTGACTGGTGATGGAATCGCTGGTCATATAGGGCGGCAACACCATCACCGGATGGCCATCTCCTTTCGGCAAATTTCTCAGGAAGCTGGAACTTAGCGCCAATCCCAGCGCCTCAAAAGGCAAACGCAGCGCTTCAAGTGCGGTGTAGATGAATCTAAAATTTGGGTATCGTATCTTTGGCGCTTGCAGACCTGACGGCGAAACATTGAGCGGTGTGGCAATACTATGCATACGTGTGGGCCTTATATTTGCGCCATTCAACGCGTGATCTATCGTTATTTTGGCAAATCTTTATTCACCACTATGTTGCTTAACTGAACCAAAAGTATACCCTTATAAATTAGTATGTTTATTCTAGAAGCCGAACGTACAACTTTCCCATCAACTTATACTGCAACACTCAGCACGAGGTACACTCATGGCGAATGCAAAGTCCAAATCCGGCAGCAAAAAAAGTAAAAATAAAGACGATGAAAACCTGATCGATCAGGCGCGCGATCGTTTGGAAGAGTTAGGCGACAGCGAACAGGCGCAGGAAGCAAAGAAAACCTATCAGCAAATTTGGCGTGCCGGCCTGGGGGCTTTCGCACGCAGCAGGGATGCGATTAGCGACGCGGCTGAAGATACCGCCGAAGACAGCGAAAAGTTTTTCAAGAAACTCGTTAAAGACGGCCAGAAGTTAGAAAAGAAGGCTAAAAAAGAACTGGATGGTCTGAAAGACAAAGTCGAGGACAAGTTGGACGAAATCAGCGATAAAGCAAATTCCCGCGTTTCTAAACTGGAAACAGCCTTCGACAAACGCGTTGCCCAGGCTTACAACCGCTTAGGCTTACCGTCTAAGAAAGATATTGACGAGTTGCACGCAAAAATCGACGCATTGCAAAAAGCGCTGGACGCCAAAATACCGACTAAGGCACCTGCAAAAGCCAAGCGCAAAACGCCAGCGCGGAAGACAGCAAGCAACACCCCGGCTAAGCCGGGCAGCGCAGGGTCAACAACTGCGTAACAGACTAACCTTCAAGCTCGTTTAGGGGTTTCAAAAGCCGTCCGCACCGCAATGGTGCAGGCGGCTTTTTGCTAAATATATTCTTCACTAATTTCGCGTAGTGCGTTGCGGTCATCCTGCTGCAGGAACGGTGCCAGCAAGTTAATCACCTGGTATGCACATTGTTCGACGTTGGCCACAAACGGCGTTTTCTCAGCCCACTGTATTTGCTCGAAGTTAAGCCAGAACGACATCGTCATAACGATGTGGTCGGCTATGCGCTGCAATTCCGCATTGCTGGTCTGCAGGTCTTCATTAAACTGCAAACCAGTGCACATATTCTTAATGGTCGCCCGCTGTGCCTTCAGCAAACGCTTGAAACGTCGCTTCAGCAATGGATAGCGACTCATTAAATCTGTTAGATCACGGTAAATAAACTGGAAGCGGGCAATCGCTTCAAAGCTGAGCTGCAGATACATCCACACATCAAGAACCGACACCTCTTCACTGAAGACATTGCCCTGCAGCTCTTGCATGTCGTCTTCGAAGCTGGAGAATAGTTCGGCAATAATCGGATCCTTGCCTTTGTAGTGGTAATACAAATTGCCCGGACTGATATCCATCTCATTGCAGATATCCAGAGTAGTGACGTGTGGCTCACCCAGCGCGTTAAATTGCTCCAGGCTAGTGACTAGAATGCGGTCGCGGGTTTTCACAAACGATGAGCGCCCTGGCGGCGAAAAAGTGAAAGGAGCGGCAGTATACTATCTCTTATGCAGGCAAGTGATCGGTAATATTGCTGGTTACTACGAGGGCACGCTCTGTTGAGCCGAGCCGATTGACGCGTTGAAATAATCTAACACCTGGGTACGATTTTCCTGTTCCATGGCTTGCCGCAGGCTGCATGCATCAAGGCTTGCCCTCAGCCCTTTCTTAGCCATCACAACACCATTTTCACTATTGCCAACAATCTGCTCGGCGGTCTTCAACGCAGCAGTCATGAGCTGGCTGTCGTTTACCACGTCGTGAGTCATGCCGATGCGCTGCGCTTCGCGCGCGTCGAACGTGCGACCGGTGAGCATCAGTTCTGCAGCACATGAGGCACCGACGATGCGCGGCAAGAAATAACTGACGCCTACATCACTCGCCGAAACGCCAACTTTAGTGTAGGCGGTAGCGAATTGCGCGGACTCCGCAGCGACCCGAATATCAGACACCAACGCCAGCGCCAGCCCGCCGCCAACGGCGATGCCATTGATGGCGGCAATGACGGGTTTTTCCAGCTCGCGAATGGTCAACAGCATATCCACCAGGTGTTGCTGCGCTTCGACTACATAGCCTGATTTAGTCAAATTCTCGCTACCGGCTGCCAACTGTTTTTCTTGCAGATCAACGCCGCCGCAAAAGCCACGCCCGGCACCGGTCAGAATAATCACGCGGCAGTCGCGCCGTGCGCTGAGTGCAGCAAAGGATTGCTGTAGTGCAGTCACATGAGCCATCGACAACGCGTTCAGGCTGTCGGGCCGGTTCATCGTGACTTTGACAATTCCTGGCTGCAAATCTTCGCAAATGACCGCTGTCATGATGCTCTCCCACCCAGCCGATAGACGACTGTTTTAGCTTATTTATCGGCGCTAATGATAAACCAAATTAGAGCGAGAAATAATAATTACCGCGATTAAATACAGACAATTAGCGGATATATGTAAAATTTTTGTGAGTAAGCCACAGTAACTGTTAACTGCGTCACTGATGAGTGGTCTGCGCCGCCAGAAGACGAATAGCCAGCGCGTTTACTATATGCGCAAGCCTCGCTTAACGTACTCTTCAACGCGAATGCCGAGCGTGCCGTTGGGCAACACGGTTTTAATCATATAGCCTCTGCCCGTGGCGTTATTGGCAACGCAGGACAAGTCGATAACCCGCTCGCCTTTCATCGCTTTCTGCTCGTCAGTAATTATTAGCACTTTGGGCAGGCGTCGTTGCCGCTCGTTTATGCTGATCACAATGCCCACATGGCCGTGCACCAGCTCAACGATGCACCCCGGCGGGTAAAGGCCTATGCATTCAATAAACTCGGTCACTAGATGTTGGTCAAACTGCGTACCACGGCCACCGTAAAGAATGCGAAACGCTTCTACCGACGACTTGCCAGACTTATAGCAACGCTCGCTGGTTAGCGCATCGTAGACATCACATACGGTAACGATTTTGGTGAATTCACTTAGGCCTTTACCCTTGACCTGGCGCGGATAGCCTTTGCCGTCCAGCGTCTCATGGTGTGCAAAAGCGACGTCCACTGTGTTGGCATCGACGTTTTTGTGAGACATCAAAATATCGCGGCCATTAATTGTATGGTCGCGCATAATCTTGAATTCTTCCGGCGTTAGCGCACCCTCCTTGTTAAGAATTTCGGTGGGAGTTCGCATTTTGCCGATGTCGTGCAACATGCCAGCCACGCCCAATTTTTGCAGATCTTCTTCGGCAAGCTTTAAATGGCGGCCAAATGTGATCGCTAACAGGCCAACGTTGAACGAATGCTCGGAGGTGTATTCGTCCACGCTGCGCAGCTTGGCCAGCCACATCATCGCATCCGGATTATGTGTAATGCTTTTCACACAGCCGGAAACAGTGGCCTCCACCGTTTGCACATCGATGGCACGGCCCATGCGCACATCGTCCATAAACGAACGGGTAAGCTGCTTGCCCTCGGTAGCCAGGTTTTTGGCGTGCACGAATTCTTTTTCGCTGGTCTGGCGCGCCGGCAGGCGCTTTTGGCTTTTGGCGGCCTGCTGTTCACGCGCCCGCAGTTGGTGGGCCGCTAACACAGAAGTTTTTTCGACGAATACAAATTCGCAGTGGGCTTGCAACGCGTCAATATCTTCCTGACATTGAACTTCAAAGCCCTGCAGAATAAAAGGTGTTTCCAGCCAGGGTCTGTCTAACTCACTGACAAACATGCCCACCTGCACGTCGTCGACGGGCAGTTGGAAGGTCTCCTTCTCTAACACTTTCTTAGTGTGCATTGTTAATGATGGCAGTCCAGCGTACGCGCTAGCACGCAGCAATTCGTTATCCACTCGGTACTAATTAGTGTAGCTTGCTAACCGGCAATGACTGAACGGTTAAGGTAAATTTAATATGCTGTTGGCGCTTTTCAGGCTGAGACGGCTGCGAACGCAGGCTAGGAACTGTAATATATTGTTTTAAAAGATGATTTAATCGAGCAGAAACGGTGGTAGCGATCACCGTCTATCCAAAAACGGGCGGGTACGGCTTTTAGGGCACCTCTATTAATCAGCTGACTCAACCACAAACGATGCGCCTTCGACCGAGTTGACTTTTATTTTTGCGCCCGGGGCGAGGTCGGGGCCGATAACGCGCCAATAGCTGTCGTCGACCCGCACTCGACCAGTGCCGTTCATGATCGGCTCGTCCAGAGTAAATACTCGGCCGACGTATTGTTCACCACGACGATTCAAGCTCGAATCGCCGTCTGTTTGCGATTGCCTGCGGACGTAGCGGCGACCAACAAATACCGACCCAACGGCCACGATCGAAAAAACCACAAATTGCAACTGCCACGACAGCGTCGGCAGCGCCAACAACAGCGCCCCCACCACCGCAGCGGCGGCGCCAATCCAGATAAAGAAGGCCGCCGGCGCGAACAGCTCCAGCACTAACAAGATAAGCGCCAGCACTAACCAATGCCAAAATAACAGCTGCTCGAACACTGGCACGCCTCAGCCCTCCTTGTTTTTTTGTTGTTCCATTGCAGCGCGCGCCATTTCGGCAATGCCTCCAACGGCACCAATCACGCTGGCGGCTTCCACGGGCAGCATTAGCAGTTTTTGATTTGGCGCCGTGGCGATTGCTTTCAATGCCTCAACATAGCTCTGTGCCACAAAATAGTTCACCGCCTGCACGTCGCCCTCGGCTATCGCTTGCGACACTACTCGGGTCGCGTTAGCTTCGGCTTCCGACTCCCTTTCGCGCGCTTCGGCGTCGCGAAATGCCGCTTCTCGCCGCCCTTCAGCTTCAAGAATGGCGGCCTGCTTTTCGCCCTCGGCGCGCAGCACGGCCGATTGCCGATCGCCTTCGGCTTCCAGAATGGTGGCCCGCTTTTCACGCTCGGCTTTCATTTGTCGGGCCATGGAGTCGACCAGGTCACGTGGGGGCGCAATATCCTTGATTTCAATGCGAGTGACTTTCACCCCCCAGGACGTGGTGGCATCGTCAACCACCATTAACAGTCTGGCGTTTATTTCGTCGCGCTTGGACAGAAGTTCGTCCAGGTCCATAGAGCCCATAACAGTACGAATGTTAGTCATCACCAGATTGAGTATGGCGCGGCTAAGCTGGTTGACCTCATAGGCCGCTTTGGGTGCATCCAGCACTTGATAAAACACTACCCCGTCGACCGTGACCATGGCGTTGTCTTTAGTGATAACCTCCTGCGACGGCACGTCCATGACTTGCTCCATCATGTTCATCTTGGCGCCGATGGTATCGACAAAAGGCACAATCAAATTGAGGCCGGGGCGCAGAGTTTTAGTGTAGCGGCCGAAGCGTTCTACAGTATATTCAGTACCCTGTTTGACGAATTTGACGCCTTTGAACACCGTCGCTACGGCTAGCACAACAAGCACGATAAATAGCGTTGAAATACCTTCCACCATCACTCCCTTCTCCCCGAAAAACGGTGACTTAACAGCCTTTTGGCAGTAACGATAGCATAGTCATTCAAGGCGGTATAGCGACTGTATAACTGGAAACTAGCGTCTGCTTGCTCTGCTACAAGCGAGATAGTATTCTGCTGCGCATTCGAGTACCTCGTTGGAGTAGCAAATGCCTCAGCCCGAACAAATTGCAGCGCTTGAAGGTTGGTTTACCAGTGATACTGGTACGCCACACCTGATTGGCAGCCAGTGTAGTAAATGCCAAACCTATTTTTTCCCTAAGAAAATTTCCTTCTGCCGTAATCCGAGCTGCAACAGCGAAGAATTCAACGAGGTGGAACTGAGCCGCACCGGCAAAATCTGGTCTTATACCGACGCCCAGTATCAACCACCGGAACCGTATATCTCCGCCGACCCGTTTGAGCCGTTTGCGATTGCCGCCGTGCAGCTTGAAAAGGAAGACATGATTATTATGGGCCAACTGGCAAAAGGTATTGGTGTTGACGATGTAACGACCGGCACTGCAGTCGAGCTGGTGCTGGAGCCGCTATTCGAGCAAGACGGTCAGCAACATATGATTTGGAAATGGCAGCCCAGCGGAGATGTGCAATGAGTAATGACGTTGCAATTTTAGGCGTAGGCATGCACCCCTGGGGTAAGTGGGGTCGTAATTTTACCGAGTATGGCGTACACGCCGCCCGCGCCGCGCTAAAAGACGCCGGTGTGCCGTGGCAGGACATTCAGTTTATTGCCGGTGGTGCGACCATGCGCAACGGCTACCCCGGCTACGTTGCCGGCGCCACCTTTGCACAAGCGTTAGGCTGGCAAGGGGCACAGGTCGCCACATGCTATGCGGCGTGTGCTTCCGGCTCGCAAGCGCTGGCAACAGCGCGCGCACAAATATTAGCAGGCCAGTGCGAAGTGGCACTGGTGGTAGGCGCCGACACGACGCCGAAAGGTTTTCTCGCGCCGCAAAAAGGCGAGCGACCAGACGACCCTGACTGGCTACGGTTTCGCTTAGGCATTACCAACCCTACCTATTTCGCCCTGTATGCCCAGCGACGCAAAGATCTGTACGGTGCGACCGATGAAGACTTTGCGGCCATTAAAGTTAAGAACGCCGACCACGGTTTAACCAACCCTAACGCCCGCTACCGTAAGGCCTTCACCATAGAGCAGGTGCTAGGTTCGGCAATGGTTGCCTCACCGCTACGCTTGTTCGAAATTTGTGCGACCAGCGACGGTGGCGCGGCTATTGTGATTGCCAGCGCCGCGTATGCGAAAAAGCATGCGAAAAACGACGCCGTTAAAATAGCCGGCATTTCCACGGTAACGCCAAAGTTTGCCAGCTCTGAAGTTGAAATGCCCGACATCGCGACCGACTCGGGGGCATTTACCGACAGCTACTCGTTTCGCTCATCGATTGCAAAACAAGCCTACGAAGAAGCCGGTATTGGGCCAGAGGATGTGTCGCTTGCTGAAGTCTATGACTTATCATCAGCGCTGGAGTTAGACTGGTACGAATACATCGGCCTGTGCGCACAAGGCGAAGCCGAAACGCTATTACGTAATGGCGACACGCGTATTGGCGGTCGCGTGCCGGTTAATACCAGCGGCGGACTAGCCTGTTTTGGCGAAGCCGTACCGGCGCAGGCATTGGCACAGGTGTGCGAACTTACCTGGCAATTACGCGGCGAGGCCGGTGAGCGCCAGGTTGAAAATGCTAAAGTAGGAATAACCGCTAACCAGGGATTGTTTGGTCACGGCTCATCGGTCATCGTGAAACGTTAATGTAACGAACAGCAGAGGATACGCTTTATGCACTTACCGCCGCATTGGCACCGACGCTATCGTCGCGGCACGACACTGTTAGTAGCGTGCTTTTTGCTGTTGTGCAGCTTTGCTCAAGCCGATTCACGCGAGGAGATCGATGCGCGAGTTGAAGAAGCGTTAACCAGATTATATGCGCAGTCCAGCGCCGCCAAAGATTTGGCTTACCGTGCGGAGGGCGTGCTGGTATTTCCCAATATCATTAAAGGTGGATATATTCTCGGCGGCGAATATGGCGAGGGAGCGCTGTTAATGAATGGTGAGGTGGTAGACTATTACAACACCGCCTCGGCGGCATTAGGCGTGATCGTCGGACTGCAGGTGAAATCTGAAGTTATTCTGTTTATGAGCGAACAGGCATTGAACGATTTTCGTGCCAGCAGCGGCTGGAGGGTGGGCGGCGACGCCGATGTTGCACTCGCCACATTGGGTACCGGCGGCACGATAGATTTTTTGAAAATGCGTTCGCCGGTCGTGGCCTTCGTATTTGCCAACCGAGGGCTGATGCTTAATTTAAGCATCGACGGTTCGAAGGTCACCAGAATAAGAAAATAGAATCACTTAGCCGTTTCTCTTAACACGTCCGGGGCCAGGTTTTCCAGCATCAGCCGCA
>RCMY010004122.1_pt1 | contig 12663 bp, 20 predicted proteins | sample 2041341 | NCBI WGS metagenome assembly RCMY01 (sample SAMN09708234, study PRJNA481090) | Marine sediment metagenome, whole genome shotgun sequencing project. | reverse complement strand
TCGGATGGCCTGGCAGGTAAGCAGCGGCTACAATCAGCGCAGTCGAGGAGAGACCCAAATGAGCCGCTGGAAGACAGTCATTGGCCCCAAGTTGAAAGCACGGAGCTTTCCCAACCAGAGGACAGAGGACAGGATCGGCGCCTACATTCTCAACAAAATGACCGAACTCGGACGCCCCGTGTTCGAGCTGGTCGCATCACCTGAAGTACCGGTAAGGGCACGCTCAACCCAACAGATGACCCGTGCAACAACGCCGCGCGAACATACTCTGACAATCCTGATGATCTGAAACATGGACTGGCACGATGCGTATTCTCAAAAAGGCCGACCTTGTCGAAACACCCTGGAAGAATGGCGGCGGGATCACCCGGGACATCGCGTCGGAAATGGATGGCGGCGCGATCATCTGGCGGCTGAGCATGGCGGATGTATCGACCGCCGGGCCGTTTTCCAGCTTTCCCGGTCTGACCCGAGTTTTGACGGTTATCGATGGTGGTGGAATGATCCTGCACGCACCTGACGCCGATCTGCAAGCCGATTACGCCAAACCGGTCAGATTCGACGGGGCGACCGCCATCGTGGCGGAACTGACCGAAGGGCCGCTGCGTGATTTCAATCTGATGTTCGATGCCAGCCGTTGCAACGCAGAGGCTGTTCCCGAAAGCGGACCGCTTCAAAGTGGCGCGTTGGGCGGCAACGTTGATACGGCGATCCTGCATTGCATCGCAGGCAGCGCAAGGGTGAATGACCAGATGCTGATGTCCGGGGACACGGCAATCGCGGCGAACTCCCCCATGCGTTATTCACTGCCAGACGACGCCATCGCGTTGACTATCGTCCTGCGACGACATGATCAGACCGATGCAAGCAACCCGGCTATCGCCTGACGATATCTGCTGACGATGCTGTCACGGTGGATGTGTCGCCCGCCTTGGACTGCGTGACGCCCAGCAGACCACAGATCAGTCACGACATGATCCTTTGCGGCAAAGACCAGCCCATCCAAGAGCTGATCCTGAGACAGTGCGCAAAGCGCCGGATCGCGGCTGTCGATGGCGACCAGATCGGCCAGCCTGCCCTTTGCAATCACGCCCGCGTTGCGCCCCAAGGCCTGCGCGCCGCCCTTCGCGGCACCAGTGTAAAGCGCGTGCCCGACGGATCCTTCACCCACAACCATGACGTTACGGGCAAGATCGCGCAGGCGCTGCGAATATTCCAGCGTGCGCAACTCTTCGGTCAGAGAGATATTGACGTTGGAGTCCGACCCCACGCCATACGCCCCGCCTGCGGCAAGGTAATCCGGCCCGTTGAACGGGCCGTCGCCCAGATTGGCCTCAGTGATGGGACACAGACCCGCCACCGCACCGGATGCGGCCATGCCCGGCACCGGCAAATCGCATCTGGCACGCGCCATGGCAAATAGCGCGGGCGTCGCGCTGGTACGGGGAAGTTTTGCGCGCTGGCAGTCCCACGGCAATCTCTCGCACATGTTGCGCGCAATGCGCGCCAGCTTCGACAAGGCGGCCGCTGCCCGTCCGGCGATCCTCGTCATCAACGAGATCGATGCGGTTGGCGATCGCGCCGATCCGGACCCGCACAATCGCAGCTACCGCCAGCAGGTGATCAATGGCTTTCTCGAGGCTTTGGATGGACTCCGATATCTCGAAGGGGTGATGATCGTCGGCACCACTAACTATCCAGACAAGATCGATGCGGCGGTGCTTCGGCCGGGCCGCATCGATATCAAGGCGCAGGTACCGCTGCCGGGTGCGAAGGCGCTGGCCCGGATGCTGCGGGATGGGTTTGGCGCCGAGATCCCCCCGAACGAAATGGTGCGCCTGACCCGCGCCGCCACCGGCCAGAGCGCCGCAGATGTCGACGGCGCGCTGCGCTCGGCGCGGAGCATGGCGCGCCAGTCGGACCGCGAGGTCACGGTGCTCGACCTGCTCACCGCGCCCAGCCCGGATCCCGAGGATCATAACCCCGCCCGCGATCGCCGCATCGCGATCCATGAATGCGGCCATGCGATCGTCGGCAGCTGCCTCGGCCTCGGCCTCGGGAAGATCACCCGCGTGGTGCTGACGCGGCAAGGTGGGCAGGCATGGCTGGCCTATGCCACCGGCGAGCAGATGCTCGCGGATCTCGAGGACGAGCTGGCTTACTCCCTCGCGGGCCGCGCTGCTGAGCGGGTGATCCTCGGCGCGGCGGCGGCCGGTGATGGCGGCAATGCGCTCTCGGACCTCGCGCTTGACCGCCGCCGCCATCGGCGTGGCGGTCTCGGTGGCGCAATACCTGCCGACGCTGTTCATGGGCGCGGGCCGCATCGCGACTCTGACCACCGAGGCGGTGACCCTGTCCTCCGGGTCCGACCGCCGGGTGACGGGGGGCTTATGCGACCCTGCAGGCCGGGCTGCCTTTTGCGGCCTACCTTGCAGCATTCGTGATCCCAGCGATCTTGCACCGCAACCGCCGCGCCCTTTCAGGAGCCTCCGCTACATGAGTCTTGATCTTGACGCGCTCTCCATCCAGTCGGCCCATGGCACTGCGCTTTTCCAGCCGCTGACGCTGCATGTCCCGGCGGGCGGTCTGGTCACGGTCATGGGACCGTCGGGCGTGGGTAAATCGACGCTGCTCGACGCCATTGGCGGGCATCTGGCACATGGGTTTCGCCTGTCGGGCACAGTTCGGGTAAACGGGCGCGACGTGACTGCCCTGCCCGCCGAGGCGCGGCGGATCGGCTTGATGTTCCAGGACGCGCTACTGTTTCCGCATCTGTCGGTCGGGGACAACCCTGGCCTTCGGCCTGCCACCCAGTCTGCGCGGGCGCGGACAGCGGCGCGCAGCAGTGGAAGCTGCGCTGTCTCAGGCGGGTTTGTCGGGACTTTACGAGCGCGACCCTGCCACACTGTCGGGCGGGCAACGCGCCCGCGCGGCTCTGATGCGCACTTTGCTGGCCGAACCTGCGGCCCTGCTTCTGGACGAGCCGTTCTCAAAACTCGACGCCGGGCTGCGTGATGACATGCGCCGATTTGCCTTCGACCATGTGAAATCGCGCGCCACTCCGACATTGATGGTCACACATGACCCCGATGATGCTGCAGCCGCCGGCGGGCCCGTCATTGCCCTGAAAGGATTCATGGCGCCATGAACACTGAAATCGCAACCGCCTTGATCATCGCCTCCATCCTGATGGCAGCCAGCGCGCTTGGGCTGACCGAAGCCCTGGGCGCGCATCCGCTCTGGGCGGTGAAAACCGGTGCGATCGGCAGCTCAGTCGGATTGTTGATCTATGCGGGTTTGCGATGGGCCGGAATGCGGGCCGGATCCATTGCGATTCTGGGTGGGCTCGCCCTGATCCTGGCAGGGTTCGCGGCGATGCAGGGCAAAAGCCTTTTCGCCGCATCGTTTGCCGAAAATGCCCTTGCCGGGCGGTTCTGGTATTTTGGCTGGTTCACCCTCATGGCCGCGCTGTGCATGACCCTTTGCGCCCTGGCGGCCCGCGCGCTACCCCGCTGATCCGCCCATCCGCTCTGGTTCGGGCGCCGGTTCGACGGACCATTCCAGAAAATGAGGGTCGAAGCCCTTGGCCAGATCCGGTTTCACGATCTGGAAATATGGCGACAGGTCGAAATCGCGTGGCGCGAACAGCGAGTGGTGGCGGATGTGCAGGATTTCCCGCCGTGCAAATCTCGATCCCTTCCGCGCTTTCACCGCCCGCACATCGGGCAGAATTGGATATTGAACCGATTGAAACGCCCGCGCGATCAACGATGAACAGATCGCTCGCGTCGGATCGCTCGATCCGATGGCCAGCATGCGCCTGCGCCAACGCACCGGAACTGGCGGCGTCGGAAAGAAATAGCGTAAAAGATCAAAGATGTTGCGCAGATCGTATTTCAGGCCCACCCGAACTGACATGAACTCTGTCACTGCCCGGCGTTCCTCGGGCGTCAGGCCGACGGGGCGGCAGATCCTCGTGTTGAAGAGCGCGTATTTCGTCAGGGGCGCCGACACGCAGCCTTCGCTTAGATTCACCTCGACCAGCCGGTGAGGCTCGGACGCGCCCGGCGTAATTGGCAGGGTGTCCCCCACATACATCGCGGCATGGGACCATGTGGATTGGGTCAAATACTTGATGGCGTTCGAAATTCGTTCCTGACCTTCAACCAAAAGCACGTCGCCGGGTCGCAGCGTGCGACACAGGGTATCGAAGTCGGATGGCGTGAAGGGGGTATAACCTGCGCTCGGGCGGTTCAGATAAGCGGCCAGACGCCGCCCGATCCTGCTCAGGAGTGAACCGCAGCACTCTCGTAGGGTGACGGCCATCCAGCACCTCCGTTTGACATGTCGTAACCTTGTTAAGGAGACGCCCGTTGCGGTGAAATGTTACAGGCTGGCGCGACAAATATCACCTTCGCAGAGGATGACAGGCATCCGGCGACCCGTCGCGCGCATCAGGATGAGGGCCAGCGCGACGCCCACGATAATCGCCACCCAGCCTGGCAATGCATGGGGCGAGAGGGCGGGCAGGCCGGACAGGATCAGCCCGTCATTGCCGCCGGGGATCAGCGCGGCACCCATCCCCATCATGACCCCGGCCATGCCGTGACGCAATGCGGCCACAATGCGGATGCGGCGCAACCGGAACGACCCGCGCAACGCGGCAGAGCCAACCATCCCGAGGATCGCCGCCCCCGAAACCAGCCACAACAGCGTGCCATTGGCGCAGCCAGACAAGGGGGCCGCCCGTACCGTGCAGAGCATTGTCGAGGTGAAAGACCACGTCGTTCCAAGCGACAAAAGTCCGAAATTAGCTGTCGCCAGCAGAGTGACAGACAGGGACAAGGGCCATTGAGCGGCTCTCAATTGCCCCCATCCTTCGGCGCGCAGACGCCGCAGGATGCGCAGGCCTTGCCACAGCATCCAAGGCCCAATGACGAGCAGAAACCAGACCGGTGCGCCCGGCGCCAATGCGGGCGGCTGGTGCAGATCGGGCCATGATAGATGCACTGCGGCCATCCCGAGCGGCCAGCCCGCCAGCGTAAACAGCATGACGATATGCCCATCGGCCAATCGCACCAGAGTGGAAAAGCTGCACGCCCCGTTCGCCCCGGCCCCAAGACCAAAGAGCAGGCCGCCCAGCACACCGGTTGCGCTCATTGGCCAGTGACGCATTGCAATCCCGTCGGTCAGCGTGCCCGCAATCGCGGCGAGGCCGAAAACCCACATCGAGGCCTTCAGAAACGACCACAGAATCCAGCCGCGGCGCGAAGTCATCACCTCCGCCACGGCCTTGACCGCGCATAGCCCGGTCCGATGCGCCGAGATCCCAAGGATCGCGCCCATGAGCAGGGACAGGGGCAAGATGGGTGACATCGGACCTCGGCGCTGGCTGGCTCACTCTGGCTTAGTTGGCCAGGTGGTCAGAGGTGAACACCATATCGTCGCCCGCACCTTGGTGGCAGGCGATGCAACCCTCGTCCATGCCTTTGGCCACTTGTCCGGCCAGTGACATCCCTTCTGGCGACTGGTCGAGCGTTCCATCGGGCAGGTACTTGACCCAGAACCAATCTCCATCGTCGGGATCATAGCCCGCCTCTCGGCGAAACATGATGGTATAGGCGGCCAGATGGGTATCCGGCTCGCGCAGAACCTCATCCTCGGTCATGCCGACCGGACCGAAGTTGCGCTTCACGATCAGGTCGCCCTTATGGCCGTTGATCGTGGCAGTGGTATAGAACGTCTCCAGCATCATGCCGTGCGGGTCGGTCCCCTCATACGGCGCGGTCCGGATCATGCCCGGCCCAACCAGTTTGCTCTCCTGCAAATACGCCCAGATCTGTGCAGCATATTCGGCGTCGGCGGCAGAGCCGAATGGCATGTCCTGCGCCATGGTCGCAGTGCCAGCCAGCGACAGCGCCAGCGTGGCGGCAATAAGTGATCGTTTCATTCGATATCCTCCCGTTTGTCCTGTTTTGGTGACAAACGAGGGCCGGTTGTATTTCGCTGCGGCGCTACACGATGCCGTGAGGATCAGCCTTAAGCAAGAGCGTTTTCCTGCCGCGCTCACTGTGCCGAGCTACCGGGGGCTTTTTCTCTAGTCTCAAAAACGCGCCAGACACTGCTTGCGGAAAGGGAGCTCACCCTCATGCCCGTCGATCTTCGCGTGGTAGGCAACATCTCCAGCATAATGCCATGCTGATCGGTCCGTCGCAGAGCGTGATCCGGAGAATGTCCAGCGTGTTTCGCGTCTGTGGTAGATCTGAAGGGCATGACCTGCGCCTTCCGCCCCGCGCGCAAGCTGCCGGACGTGGATAGAGGGCGAGGAACGCCTGCTGGTTTAGGACGTTTAACCCCCCGCCGAATCCTTGGCGAGGGGCTGTCTGGCGTAAAAGTGCGACGCTTTGTTTATCGATTACCGGGCCCCTGATGGTGAGTCTGGGGGGCGGCGCGGCGATGTTCGATGGAGGTCGACCGAGTAGCGATCGTCCCCGAGCTCAACGCCTTGTCAACAAGATCGCGGCTTTCGGCGACGGTGTATCCTCCAATAACAACACCGTTGCCAAGCTTTTGCGCGCGATCGATGTCGTAGATGTCGTATGCATTCATGGATTTGAAGCTACTCCCGCTGATCCAGTTGGGGACTTGGTCGGTAAGTTCCCTGTCCATAGCGCTGGCAGGAATGGCTGCTGCCGTCAAAGTGCCGACAAGCGCCAGAGCAATGAAACGGAATGCGGGTGTTTTGGTTGCATAGGTCATATCGTTTTCCTTTCGGTTTCAAGGGCTGTTACAGCTTTGTCGACTGCGTATCGGCCCACTTCTGGTACTGTTCAGGTGACCCACGAGGGTGCCGATTGTTTCACTACGGCGCTACACCGTTTCGTGAGGATCGCACGGCATCGGGAACGCTTGTGAACCGCGCTCACATTGCCGGGATGCCGGGGGCTTTTTCTTTACTTCCCTTAAACTTGACGGACACTGGTTGCGGAAAGGAAGATCACCATGACGCGCTCAATGCTGTGCTCGACGCCTGCCGAGCGTTCGCAATTTTCGTCCGTTGCGCCTGAGTTTTACACCGGCGACGCCGCGCGGGGTAAGCGTTTTTTCACCGTCGGCGAACCTGTGGGCGTCATTGTCATCGGTCGTAAAAAGCAGGGCCACCCATTGGCTGTCGCCGCTGGTTGCCGTCTCCTTTGGGGACCGTATGGATGAGTTTTCCGATGGGCCACGAGGCAGCACGGACGCTCGCATATTCCGGGTAGCGCTGCGCCTGACCCTGTTGCTGGTACTGGCCTATAGCGTCCACCTGTTGATCGCTTGGTTCTCCGCGCGGACTGCGGACATCCATCCAAGTGCGCAGGTCGGCATGTTAGTGGCGCTGCTATTGGTCTATGTGCTGCTGATTGCCGTCCCGTTCGTGCCGGGGATCGAAATCGGTTTGATGCTGCTCGCCGTCGAGGGGGCATGGATCGCCCCCTGGCTCTACCTTGCCACAATAGCCGGTCTGCTGCTCGCCTACGGGGCAGGCGAATGGGTGCCTTATGCGCGCCTGCACCGGATTCTGGCCGATCTGCACATGCGCCGCGCCTGCGCATTGCTCGAACACGTCCACCCGCTCAGCCGCGAGGAGCGGGTCATGCTGCTGCGCGACAATGCGCCGAAATGGCTGCGCCCCTTCATTTCCCGCTATCGCTATCTGTTCGTGGCGGCCGTCATCAATCTGCCGGGCAATGCGGTGATCGGCGGCGGGGGCGGCATCCTGTTCCTTACCGGCCTTAGCCGACTCTTCAGGCCTGCCGCCGTGGCCCTGACCCTTGCGCTGGCTGTGATGCCGGTGCCGCTGGCAGTCTGGGTTTTCGGTATCGACATAATCCCATGACGGATTACCGAAGCGACAATCCCCTTGCCCATCCGCTATCCTTGATGCTGCGGTCCGATCCCTTGAAACATCCGACGCAGATCCACAGTGCTGCGCTTGCCGATATCGGCATAGTTCCGATCCAGCCAAGACGCGGCAGTTTCGCGCCCCAGATCGCGCAGATGTGTCAGGAATTCCCATTCCGCATTCATCTTTGATGACGCCCCCAGCTTCTTCAGGGCCGTTTCATTCTCAATGATCTGGATACGCTCTAGCCGATACTGGGCCTCGTCCAGCTTGCCTTCCTCGATCAGCCGCGCCACGAAATCGATGGCCCGCAACTCCTTGAGTAGGCTGGAGTTGAAGCTGATCTCGTTGACGCGGTTCTGAATTTCCTGCGCGGTTCGCGGCACCCCCTTGCGTTCTATCGGATTGATCTGCACCACGACGATATCACCGGTGTCAGATCCCGCATGGAACGGAAACAGTGCCGGGTTGCCGATGTAGCCGCCGTCCCAATAGGGCACACCATCGATCATCACCGACCTGAAGACGTTGGGCAGGCAGGCCGAGGCCATGACCATATCCGCCGTCAGCAGGTGGCTGTCGAAAACCTTTACTTTTCCAGTTTCCACGTTGGTGGCAGAAACGTAGAGTTGGATGCTGTGGCAGCGTTGCACGCACTCGAAATTCACGCAGGATTCCAGCACGTCTTTCAACGGGTTCATGTTCATCGGGTTCAACTGATAAGGCGAGAACATCCTGCTCATAGCGTCGATCAGATGATAGCCCAAGGACCGATCAAGGCTCCAGTATCCCATCATCACGTCAATCGGCGCGCGTTTGATCGGGCTGCCCTTGGCGGCTTCGCTCATGGTCTGCCAGAAGCCATGCAGCTTTTCACGCGCGCCCTCGGGGCCGCCCGCAGTGTATCCATCAGCCAGGGCGACGGCATTCATCGCCCCGGCGGAGGTGCCGGAAATCGCGGCGATCTCCAGCCTTCCGTCCTCCAGCAGGTAATCCAGTACGCCCCAGGTAAAGGCGCCATGGGCACCGCCGCCTTGCAGGGCCAGGTTGATCCGCTTGGGTTTCGAAGCGGACGATTTGCGGGGATGGTTCATGACGTTCTCCATCATTGCGCCGTCCAGCCGCCGTCAACCGGCAAGGCACTGCCGGTGATCGAGGCTGCTGCGTGGGTGGTCAGGAACACGGCCAAAACAGAGAGTTCTTCGACCGTGACGAATTTCTTTGTTGGCTGGGCGGCCAGCAGAACGTCGCGTTTGACTTCGTCCTCGGTGATGCCGCGCGCCTTGGCGGTGCTCGGGATCTGCGCTTCTACCAATGGAGTCAGAACATAGCCGGGGCAGATCGCATTGACGGTGATGCCGTCCTCGGCGGTTTCCAAGGCGATGGTCTTGGTGAACCCGAGCAGCCCATGCTTGGCCGCGACATAGGCCGATTTGAACGGCGAGGCGACCAGCCCATGCGCCGACGCGATGTTGATGATCCGCCCCCATTTGCGCGCTTTCATCCCCGGCACGGCCGCCTTTGTCGCATAGAATGCCGCCGACAGGTTCAGGTTGAGGATCGCCTGCTATTTCTCATCCGGGAAATCCTCGACCGGCGAGACGAACTGGATACCGGCATTGTTCACCAGCACATCGACCCTGCCAAAGGCCTCTTCGGCCCGGGTCATCAGTTCGACCACGCCTGCCGGGTCCATGAGATCGGCGCGGTCGTAGGTGGCCTTGACCCCAAACTCGGCCTCGATCGCGACGCGGATCGGCTCGATCTGCGCTTCGGGCTCGATCCCGTTCAGGACAACATTCATACCAGCGCCAGCAAGGCCGCGGGCAATGCCCAGCCCGATCCCGCTCGAGGATCCGGTGATGACGGCGGTTTTCTGTTCGGTCATGGTTATTCTCCTTGTGCAAGATAGTCGTGAACAATGCGGCCATAGGGCAGCGTCAGGTCGGCCTTGAAATGCCGCCCCTCCACCACGTGGCGCACCGGCAGGTCAGCCACCGGCGCGTTTATGTGCGGGATCAGATGCAGCCGAGCGGGGCCGGAATAGTGAAAGTGCATCTGCACCTCGGTCAGGTCGAAGGCCACCAGTTCGGCTATCCGCACCCCGCCGGTCACGCAGGGAATGAGCTTCAGGTTGACGGAGGTTTTCATCAGATGCTTGCCACGGTCTGCCGGATCGGCGGCCAAGCGATCCTCATACTTGTATGTCATCGTCCCCATCGCCACTCGCTCGCCACCATAATGCAGCGTGCCGGTCAGGGTGTCGGTGCGCACCTCCAGCTTTGGCTCGCCCCAGCGTTTTGGCTCGCCCCAGATCTCGCGCCCTGCCGAAATTGGCGGTTCGTCGTTCAGGAGCATCATCGCAGTGTAGTTCACTGGCTCGCCATGCAACAGACACGGGATAACGACGCCGGATTCCTGATACGATCCGAATCCGGTGCTGTCGGGCATCGCGATCCATTCGTAGTGAACATGGTTCGACCCATCGGGGACCAGCGGTTCCGGCACCATGGTGCGGATTGCTTCCGGGTCGGACTCGTAGGTGATAATCATGTATTCGCGCCCCACAAAGCGGTAGGGTCCGCGCGGATAGCTGGGGTTGGCAGGCGGCATAGCCGTCAGGGCCAGAACGTCGGTCGGTGTCATGCGCGGTTCCTCATGGGGCCAGCCAAGGCCAGTTCGGTTTCGATCAGTGCCTGTCCGTGCAGCGTGCGATGCACCGGGCATTTGTCGGCGATGGCCAGAAGGGACGCGCGATGATCGTCGGTCAGATCGCCCTCCAGCCGGATTTCACGACGAAAGAGGTCAATTTTGAGTTCGCTCTTGTCGCATTCCTCACAGTCTTCGGTGTGGCATTTGGCATGCGTCACATCACAGGCGACATGCCCCAGCGGGATGCCTTTACGGCGGGCATAAAGGCGGATCGTCATGGTGGTGCAGGCACCAAGGGCGGCGGAAAGCAATTGATACGGGCTTGGTCTCAGATAGGTACCACCCATCGGAATAGGTTCGTCCGCCACCAGTTGATGCAAGCCGCCGATAGCGATGTCCTGGCGAAACCCCGACGCCTCGGCCTCAGCCACACGCACGACGCCTTCGGGTGCATCAGGCCGCATCGGCTCCGGGGCAAGATCAAGATAGCGCGCCGACCAGCCAGAGTTCAGGTCCGCCACATATTCCGCATCCGCTTCACGGCTGATCAGGTGATCAGCATTATGCAGCGAGACGAAACTTTTCGGGTGCCGGGCCGCCATGAAGATGGCGCTGGCATTGTCGATGCCCACCACCGCATCGCGGGGACCGTGCAACACCAGAAGTGCCGCGCCCAGACGCGGCAGGGCATCAGCCAGCGAGGCTTTCGAGATATCGTCCAGGAACTGTTGCCGGATTTCTATATCCCGCCCGGCAAGGCTGACGACCGCGCTCCCCTTGTCCCGGATCTCGTCCAGTTTGCCGCCGAAATTATGTACAACATGAGCGGGCTCGGCGGGTGCGCCAATCGTGACCACGGCTTTCAGCGATGCGATGTCCGGCGCGGCCTTCAGCGCCGCAGCCCCGCCAAGGGAATGGCCGATCAGCAGTTGCGCAGGCATCCCCTGCCCTTGCATCCAAGCTGCTGCGGCCAACAGGTCGGCCACATTGGAGGAGAAGTTTGTATTCGCGAACTCGCCCCCGGAATGGCCAAGACCGGTGAAGTCGAACCGCAGGACAGCCAGACCCAGTGCTGCCAAACGTCCCGCGATCCGCCGCGCTGCCGCGATGTCCTTGGAGCAGGTAAAGCAATGCGCCAGAATGGCCGCAGCGCGCACCGGTCCTTCGGGTCGGTCAAGACGGGCGGCCAGAGTGGCGCCATTCCCGCCAGGAAAACTGATCTTCTCGCTATGCATAGCATGTCTCCGGTTGAGGGTTCGGGCGGCAGTCATAGCTGCCGTGCCACGCCGTGCTCTGTTCAGAGATACGCCGGTTGGGGAGCGACGAGCATGCGAAACACGGTGCCCAGCACGGCCCCGTAGATGATATGCAGCAACAGCGTCATTATCGGTGCCATGATCCCAAAGCCCAGTCCGAACAGCCCGGCCCCGGCCATAGGCATGACCATGATCATCATGCCAAGCCAGGCGGCGACGCCGAAGACGATGCCCTTGACCAGCGCCGTTTCGCCCGGGATCAGGCCGTAAAGCAGCGCAAACCCGCCACCCCAAATCACCGTGCTGATGATGAAGTGACCCAGCCACCCCATGGCGGCGGAGGCCCCCATCATGAAACTGAGCATGCCGATGACATCCAACTCCGACATGACGCCCATCATGCCCTTGGCCAGTATCATGGCTGACAAAATGACAGTCGCAATGAGCCCGGCGACAAGGCCGGCTGCGATCTTGTTCATGGTATTGTTCCTTTCCTGGGCGGCTCAGCCGCCCTCTTGCTTCCCTTCGTGAAGCTGGGAAAGGATTGCGCTGATGCGGCCTTGGTCGGCCTCACCCTGCACTTCGGCGGCGGGCAGGCTCTCGGTCAGATCGCGGGTTGTGCGCATTTGACCGATGAACCGTTCGCATCCTTTGCACATTGCAAGATGCAGTCGCATCTGGAGGGCTTGCCACGTGCTCAGTTCCCCGTCGATCAGGGCGCTGGCGCGGGTGGCAACTTCCTTACAACTCAACATCTGGCGGTGTCCTTTCCACGTGCCTTTGAATAGCCCCTAGATTTGTAGACGCCTTGCTTGGTAATTTTGGAAGCAAGGAGGACGATATGTCCGGAGCTAAATTCACAGAAGAGTT
>RCMY010009514.1_pt1 | contig 12666 bp, 14 predicted proteins | sample 2041341 | NCBI WGS metagenome assembly RCMY01 (sample SAMN09708234, study PRJNA481090) | Marine sediment metagenome, whole genome shotgun sequencing project. | reverse complement strand
CTTCTGTTAATCTTTGAAACGATGCTTTTGATTCATTTTTTGCATTGTTCAATTGGGATTTCACTTTTTCCATCGCCAAGGCAAAACGCTTTTCATTGATTGGTTTCAACAAATAATCCAAAGCATTATATTCAAAAGATTTTATAGCATACTCATCATAAGCTGTGGTAAACACCGTAATGGGAACCTCATCCAACATTTCCAATAATTCAAAACCATCCTTTTCGGGCATATTGATATCGAGCAATAAGAGGTCGGGGCGCGTGTTTTGAATCAATTCAAATGCGTTATCCACGTTTTCTGCCTCACCGACCATATCGATTTCTGGGTGGTTCTTTATTAATTCTTTTAACTCATTACGTGCTAATCTTGAATCTTCTACGATCACCGTTTTTATACGCTTCATGACAATGGGATTTTTATGTTGGCAACGACCTCACCTTCTATCTTTTCCAACGAAAAAGTGGCTTTTTGACCATGCAAAAGATGCAGGCGTTGTCGAATATTTTTGAGTCCCAATTGGGTAGAATTCTTAGCAATCCGCAATTTGCCAGTATTAGTTACGGTTATGAAAAGGTTCTGCTCGTCTTTCAATATCCTTAATGATATTGTACCCCCGTCTTTTAGGTTAGCGATACCATGTTTAGCTGCATTCTCTATCAACAATTGTATGATCATTGGGGGTATAGGAATTTGCAGTGTATCGGGAGCTATTTCCTCAACATAACGCAACCGATCTTCCATTTGTATTTTTGAAAGGGCAATATAGTTTTCTACCATTTCCAACTCTTCTTTCATCGGAATGGCATCTACCGTATTCTTTTCCTGTGCAAATTCAAGCATCTCCGAGAGTTTGCCGATCATATCCCTCGATTTTTCTACATCCTCCAACATCAATCCTCTAATGTTGTTAAGACTGTTGAACATAAAATGCGGATTTACCTGCCCTTTTAGGGTATTGAGTTGGGTCTCACGAAGCGTAGCGTTCAATTCTAAATTGCGAAGGTTATTCTTATTGGCCTCTAAAATGAACTTTATAACGAAGTAGATAAGGGTCCATCCAAAAATGGTTACCATAATATCCAAAATCCTTAAAAAGAAACCGCTATTTGCCGCTAACCATTTTAGTTCAGCTTCGGTCCTTGTCCAATTGATTTCATATAGCTTTTCCGATAGGGTTTCAAATGAATAGAATAAGGTACTACAGGCCATAAAAGCGACTAATAAACGGACAACACTCTCTCGACCGAAAACTTCGGTATCGATATTATCCCGTAAGTAGAAACGGTATATAGACGTTACCATAATCCCGATAGCTCCTCCAAGGACTACACTGTATACACTGTACGTAATACTGAAATCAAACAGTATTAGTACCATACTACTAAGGCCATACCATCCTACCAACTGTAGTACCCAAAACAAAATCTCCTTTTTCAGGTTGTTCGCTTTCATTCGCCCGTGGTTATTTCATTTTGAATTTGTACCGGAAGTCCCATTCGCCATTTTCCTTGGCCATTACTATGGTCGGAATTTAAAAGCTCACTTTGGCCATACAGTAATCGCAACCGCTGCTCAATACTTTTTCGTATCAGCTCGCCTGCCTTTGACGACGTACTTATTATATCACCAGCCACCTCAAATTGAAGCAATCTATTTTTAAAGGTAATGACCAATTCATAGGGTTCGTTACTTAAGGATATTTCTTTGGTACACAACTCTACAAAATTCAGCAATAACATTGGCGGTATCGCTATATTGATCATAGACTTATCAATATTAGTATCAATAATCAGATTAAACGGCTTATCCATATTGGTCAAATCAATAAATATACGAACCATCTCAAGTTCTTCATGCAGCTCTACAGTATCGATAGCGTTCTTGGTTAAGGAATAGCGTAGCAGTTCCGCTAATTCCGTAAGCATCAATCTCGATTTCTTTACATCTATCAACATCAATTCCTTGATATTCTTTAAAGTGCGAGCCATAAACTTAGCATTTACGTGACCTTTCAAGGTGTTTAATTGTGCCTTTTTAACCTCATCCCTTAGTTTTAATCTTTGTATTCTGGCGTTATTGTAATTTACAAAAGTCTTAATGCCAAAATATAGGCAGGTCCATGCAAATAGTATGAAAAAAGGAAGAACGAAGAGAATAGCTTTGAGGAATGGGGCGGGCTTTTCAGCACTCCCCGTTTCGGGCACTCCAAGTGCAGAAAGCAAATAACCAGAAAAGACAGCAAAACTAAAAAACAAACCGCCATAGACTACAGCTGATAGCATTACAAAACCAAAGGCGATTAGAACCTTTCTCAAGGTCAACGTCCCAAATTCGATAAACTTTTTGAGGAACCATCGATGAAGCGATGTTGCCAAAATACCTGACAACATAATCGTAAGGAATAAAAACAGATGCTCCAACGGGTGGTCATTAATATTACCTTGTAGTAAAACTATTAACCCCATAAGGCCCCAAGCAATTACTTGTATTACCCAAAAGATACTTTTTACGAAAAACTTTCCCATTGTTTTGCTACAATCCTATTTCTTGTTTGAGTTTAATTTCTTTGCTTATGTAGTACGAAGTGTTTTTCGGGTCAATGCATAATAGATAACGTAGCCCCAACCCAACAGGCCATGAACAAGGACTAACTGAAAAGCATTTCTTTTTTCCAAAGATGCAATTAATGCAAATAGATTACCGAAAAACAATCCAGCTTTAAAATAGAACGCTAGCAGTACTTTAAAAGAAGACCCTACAGCTCTACCAGTTTTATAGGCCGGGGAATGAATACCCGCACCATCCTCAACTCCATTTAAAAAACCAAAATGGGCAACAGAACCAATTATCAAAATAAAAAGCATTATGCCTATAATACCCAATAAGGCTAGACCAAAATTGCGATAGTTCTGTAGGGTTTTAGCTTTTTGTGAAGTACTCATTGCTGTTAATTTAATACCGTTGAATTATCCGTTTTCAAATATAACTGATTCAGTTTCGTATTTTGACTTAATGCCGAGATAATAAAGTTAGGATTTAAGTGTTGAATTTAGCGCTAGAGTAATTTTCAATTACTCGATCATTTCCATCTATTCCAATATTCTGGACATTTGACTTTTTATTTTCATAAAAAAACATTATACCAATAATAACAACCAATTGCGCCACCACACAAAAAACAGAGCCTTCAAACCCGAATTCGCCCCCATTCAGCAAACTATTCTCTATAATTCTAAAGTTTACCAAAGAGTAGAAATCCTGGCCACTGACATTGAAGCCGAATAGCGTCTGGAACAAATTCCAACTCAAATGTAATGCTATCGGAAACCAAAGATTACGCGTATGAATATAAGAAAGACCCAATAGAATACCTGCTAAGAAAAGGTTGACCAAACTTAGCCAATCAATATTGGGGTTGGCTCCGTGTATAAACGAAAATAACAAAGAAGAAATAATCAAGGCAACGTATTTATTAAAAGAGACCATTAGATTTTTGAGTACATACCCTCTTATCAAAACTTCCTCGGTTATGGCCACCAAAATAAAAACGATAACAGATAGCAGAATGTCCATGATATCGAAATCAAAGTTTATATAACGTATCTGCCCAAGAGCCAGAAAAAGCACATAAGCCGACCCCATGATCAATAAACCCATACCCAGACCAACCAAAAATTCCTTTAAGCGGTTGGTCGTCTGAAAACCAAGAGTCATGAATTTTTCCTTATCCCAAAATCTTGTAAAAACCCAGATAATCAAAAGAGTACCCAAAAGACCAAAAAAAGATATTATAGCCTGTTGCCCTGTCGATTTTACAGATTCCGATGGATCAAAATCGACCCCGGCAACCAAATAGCCGATTACCTGAAACAATCCTACCGTAATAAAATAGGGGAATATAAGAGCTATTACCCTGACCCAACCTATATATTTGTTTTCCTTATTTTCCATCGTATTATTTTTTAGACCCAAAGGCATTTTTGTTTTAAAAACCTAAATGATATAGTGTTCGACCAAACCAAAAACCCAATTTTAGGGTTATATACCCCAGGATGGAAATAAGTGTTATGATCCAAGCTATTTTTTCTGCTGTTGATTTTTGTTCAATTCCTTTCATATGAATATCAATTAAAGAGTATCTGAAACAATAACTCTATTAAAAATTTTGCCAAGGTTATCATTTCCTTTGTTTTAGTTGGTTGTATGTTTATTCCTGGTCAATGCAAAATAGATGACATAGACCCATCCAAAAATGGCATGGAGAACGGCCCAAAGAATTGATTTATTTCGTTCCCACGAAACCAATACTGCAATTAAACTTCCTAAGCCCATGCCATTTTTAAAAATTGAATGCACAAATAAACCGCGAACGGTCCTACCGAATTCATAGCCTGTTGAATAAGCTGCTCCGTCTCCATGTTGATAAGCAATAGAGAGCATTGTTATAAATACGATTAGAGCGATAGTCAGAATTGAAACAATCAGTAAACCATTCGATATACTGTTATTTTTTTGAGTGTTAACTGCATTTGTCATAATTAAAGTTTTATGGTTAATTGTTGTAATAAAATTAGTGGTCTTTGGCACCGCATAAAACCAAAATATGATTAGCGGTAAGATTTTCATTGTAAGCGGTTAGATCAGTTTGTTATTCTACTTTTAAGGCAGCATATTAAAAAGTACATCCAATACTTTTGTTACTCCCAGAGCAATTCCAGCTCCTACTACTAACCCTACTACTATGCTGAGGATACTCTGTACTATCAAATTTCTTTTATCTGATTTCGTAATGAGATTTTCAAAATGAACCTTCTGGCCATTTTTGAAGATTGAAAAACCAATCCCTGTAAAATTCTTCAAGGTGATATAAGGCCGTATTGTGTATTGGTCCTCTCCTATTTTGAAGAAATGGTTCCTTCCAAAAAAGGAGAATCCTTTAGAGACTATTCTTTTGTTTAGCTTAATAATTTCAATCCCGGAAATAGAATTATAAATTTCCAATTTGTTGTTGTCTATATTGTAATCTGCGTATTTCATAATGGTTTGTTTTTAGAAGTTAGATGATTCTTTTTGGACGGTATATTGCACTACTCTAGTTTTGAGTAGATAGGAGCCCGAACAGACTCCTATTCTATAAATGAACAATACGACCTATAATGATTCTAAAAAAGCCACAGCCTCATGTGCGTTTGAAAGCTCTGCATATTGAATAGCTTTAAGACCCATTTTCGATTTTACTTTCAAGTCAGCACCGTTTTCCACCAACAATTGTAGCAATTCAATATTATTGTAACGTGCGGCGTACATTAATGGGGTCATACCCATTGTTTTGCCTTTGACCTCTACATCCGAACCTAATTCTAAAAATTTCTTCACGGTAATATAATCGTTCTGGGCAACAGCTAAACTTAATGGAGCAACATTGTTTGTAGTCACTTTAAATGAACGAATATTTTTGTCTGTTGGGTTCGAATTTGCATTTGCATTGTTGAACATTACACTAAAAAGGATTCCGAATACGATTACTGATTTTCTCATGATATTGAATTTTAAATTGTTATTGATTTGTTTTTAATTTCTGAGGTAAAAGTATATCGCATCGCCAAGTATTAAAACGAGTTTATGACCAACGGTAATTTTTTTAACCCAAACGGTCACAGCATTTTAGGAACCTATGGTGAACGGTAAAAATTACCTCTTGAGTGGTAAGGAGCAGCTAAATGTGAATAGTAATCAGTTTGCAGTAGATAGCAGCCAGTGAAAAATTAGCAATTAATAATAATCAGTGAGCAGCGGATAACTGATAGTGAACATTTAGCAGTGGATAGTAAAGAGTGAAGAGTAGACAGTGAACGGTGGACAGAAGTTATCCAGTTAATTAAAGGAAAGTATTACCAGGAAATATCAAATTGGGAAGTCTGTTTTCAAAACCATACCATTTAGCACCAAGAAAGAATTGCTAAACGCTTTTTCTATTTTTTGGTTTTTGGCGGATATTTTGACAATACCTTTTCTACAATTTCCTGTAATTTCTTTTCCCGTTCTACGGGAGTTACATTTTCATTGAAGCTGCTTTTACTCGTGGCTTGCCAAATCAACATATCTTTTTGGCTATCTACAAAATCAAAACTAATTTCACGTTGTACATTTGACTGTCCTATAGGTATACCCACAGAAACACCACCACCGACATTTCTTCCAGTGCCTCCTACTCCTACTCCAACGGTATTGCTTCGAGGTGCTTGGAAAATTCCACTTTGTATATTGAGAAGAAAATCAGGTTCTTCAGAGAGCAATAATCCCTTGCTTTGCATAACAGCGTCCAAAGTTTTGACCAATCTTTTTTCATCCAACGCACTCAAACCCGTTTCCATATCATCATAATAGTTATAAGTGGAATAATTGGAAAAATCGGTTTCCTTTTCATAATCCGTTTGCACGCGAACAACATGGCAAGACGTGAATAAAAGCACTAATAGTATGTAACCTATGCCTTTCATTAGCATCGTTTTACATAAATTTAAAGAAAAATAGCACAGATTTGTGCTTTAGCGAGGTTTAATCGTTCAACAGCACCCAGAGTTTATCCTTTAATTCTTGGATCCCAAACTGCGAAACCGAGGAAATAAACAGGTAAGGAACATCGGCAAAATCCTTATCTAATTCAATTTTCATTTCACCCATCAGTTCTTCATCGAGCATATCACTTTTGGAAATGGCCACTAACCTTTCTTTATCCAACAACTCCGGATTATACCTTCTTAACTCATCCAAGAGAATTTCGTATTCCTTGCTAATGTCATTACTATCTGCTGGAATTAAAAACAAAAGAGTAGCATTTCGCTCAATATGTCTCAAGAAATAATGCCCAAGCCCCTTACCTTCAGCAGCTCCTTCAATAATTCCTGGGATATCAGCCATTACAAAACTTTGAAAATCACGGTGTTGTACTATGCCTAAATTGGGTTTTAACGTAGTAAACTCATAATCGGCTATTTTTGGTTTCGCGGAAGTTACGGCAGCAAGTAATGTAGATTTACCGGCATTGGGAAAACCGACCAAGCCTACATCGGCCAAAACTTTTAGCTCAAGAATAACATCGATTTCTTTACCCTCGACACCAGGCTGGGCATATCTAGGAGTTTGATTGGTAGATGTTTTAAAATGCCAATTACCACGACCTCCCATACCTCCTTCAACCAGAATTATTTCCTCACCTACTTCTGTAATCTCGAAAAGCACTTCGTTGGTTTCTGCATTTTTGAAAATGGTTCCTAATGGCACATCAATATACATATCTTCACCATCAGCTCCTGAACTCCTACTTTTACTCCCATGCCCTCCATGACCTGCTTTGAAGTGTTTTTTGAATTTATAACTCACCAAGGTCCACAAGTTTTTGTTACCACGAACAATCACATGACCACCACGACCACCATCACCACCATCTGGCCCACCTTTGGTAATAAATTTCTCTCGGTGTAAATGCACAGAACCTTTGCCCCCATTACCAGAAATGGCATGAATTTTTACGTAATCTACGAAGTTACCCTCGGTCATAATTATTCTATTTGTCATTCCTGCGAAGGCAAGAATACATTATCAAAAGCAATCTAAGAGTTCTCGACTGCGCCTATTTAACAGACAGGCTTTAACTGACTGGGATTGGTTTGCTACAACTCCTCTATTACCTTCCCTAATCGGTGGGTAATGTCCTCAATGGCACCTATGCCATTTACATTATGGAATTTACCTTGGGTTTCGTAATAGGCTTGTAATGGAGCCGTCTTTTCGTTGTACTCCTCGAAGCGATTCCTGATTTTAGACTCATCTTGATCATCGGTTCTGCCGCTCACTTTTCCCCGTTCCAATAAGCGTTGGATCAACACCTCATCATCCGCATCAAGGGCAATAGTGGCATCAATCTTCATGTTCTTACTCACCAAGAATTTATCCAAAGCCTTTGCCTGCGCAGTAGTTCTAGGAAATCCGTCAAAAATGAATCCACTGGCATCAGGATTTTTCTCTACTTCGTCTTCCAACATTTTAATGGTCACCTCATCTGGCACCAAATCCCCTTGGTCCATATACGACTTGGCCAAAGTTCCTAATTCAGTACCATTTTTAATATTATAGCGAAAAACATCCCCGGTAGAAATGTGCTTTAAATTGTATTTGTCTTTTAAAAACTCGGCTTGGGTACCTTTTCCAGCTCCAGGTTTGCCGAAAAGAACAAGATTGATCATATGCTTTTGGTTTAATTGGTATACTTCTCTTAGGTTACGCCCCAACTCATTATAATCAAGTCCGTAACCCACAATAAATTTATCAGGGATATTTATGCCTACATAATCTATGGTGTATTCACCATTATAAACTTCAGATTTATAGAACAAGCTTGCAATTTTAAACTCTTTGACATTGGTATTGTTGAACAGATGCACCAATTCCTTTAATGTGCGACCAGAGTCTATAATATCTTCCAGAATAATCACGCTTTTACCCTGTAAATTGTCTGGCGGATCCAATAAAGTCTCCACAATGCCAGTTGAAGTCAAACCTCGATACGAACTTAGTTTTACGAAAGACACCTCACATGGATGAGGATAGGCCTTTAATAAATCGGCTACAAACATAAATGCACCATTCAAAACCCCAACAAAAACAGGAGTTTCGTCTTTATAATCAGCAGCAATTTTATCAGCAACTGCTTTTACTGCGTTTAGAATCTGTTCTTCGCTCAGAAAGGGTTTGAAGTATTTATCGTGAAGTTTTATCAATGGCTTAATGCTTAATAGGACGGCAAAGATACCATTTTGATTTCTCTTTTTAAATGACAGCCCAAGAGTTTTAAGATTTAGGTGTATTTTTGTTGAAATTATCCGAAATTCATTAACCCAAACCGCATAAAACGATACATGGAATATTTTTCTTCTGACTTTACTTTGGGGATTCTAGGCGGTGGCCAATTGGGTAAAATGATGTTGTATGAAACCCGTAAATATGATATTCGCACCAAGGTCATGGACGCCTCGAATGAAGCTCCGTGTAAAATAGCCTGTAACGAATTTGTTATCGGGGATTTATTGGATTTTGATGCGGTTTATAACTTCGGGAAAAACGTAGATGTGCTCACTATTGAAATTGAAAATGTAAATGTCGAGGCACTGGAGAAGCTGGAAAATGAGGGAGTAAAAGTCTATCCTCCCACTGCTGCCTTGCGCATTATTCAAAACAAAGCCAAACAGAAGTTGTTTTATATTGACCATGGCATCCCTACTGCTGATTTTTCACGCTTTGCTTATGCTAGCGAAATTAGGGAAAGTATTGAGCATGGTAGTTTGGAATTTCCGTTCGTATGGAAAAGTGCCCAATTTGGATATGACGGGCAAGGGGTAAAAATAGTTCGGAGCATTGAAGACTTGGAAGGTTTGCCGCATGGTGAGTGTATTACCGAGGAATTGATTCCGTTTAAAAATGAGCTTGCGGTAATTGTCGCCCGAAATGTTAGTGGTGAAGTAGTTACTTACCCTGTTGTTGAAATGGAATTCCACCCCGAGGCAAATCAAGTTGAATATGTTATCTGCCCAGCTCGTATTGATGAAAAGGTTGCTGAAAAAGCTCGGGAAATTGCCCTGAAAGTTTCCAGTGGCATAAAACATGTTGGTCTTTTGGCTGTTGAAATGTTTCAAACCAAGGAAGATGAAATCTTGGTGAATGAAGTAGCCCCCAGACCTCATAATAGCGGACATTACAGCATAGAGGCGAGCTACACTAATCAATTCGAACAACATATACGTGCCATATTGAATTTGCCCTTAGGCAAGACAGATAATAAAGTAGCTGGGATAATGGTAAATTTGGTAGGTGCAGAAGGGCATACCGGTAATGTTGTTTATGAAAATATGGAAGCCATTTTAAAATTAGATGGAGTTACTCCCCATATCTATGGAAAAAAACAAACAAGGCCTTTTCGTAAAATGGGTCATGTGACAATTGTCAATGAGGATATTGAGGCCGCTAGAAAAATTGCACAGCAAGTAAAAGAAACCATCAAAGTAATAAGTAAATAAAAGCGCATGAGCAAAGTAGCCATAGTAATGGGAAGCACTAGCGACCTACCTGTAATGCAAGAGGCAATTGATATATTAAACGGGTTTGATATTGAAGTTGATGTAGATATTGTATCTGCACACCGTACGCCTGAAAAGCTCTATGACTTTAGCAAAAATGCCCATATAAACGGCTTTTCAGTAATTATTGCCGGTGCGGGAGGCGCAGCCCATCTTCCGGGAATGGTAGCTTCAATGTCCCCACTACCTGTAATTGGCGTTCCTGTCAAAAGCAGCAACTCAATCGACGGCTGGGATTCTATCTTATCCATTCTACAAATGCCAGGTGGTGTTCCTGTAGCTACTGTCGCCTTGAACGGCGCCAAAAATGCAGGCATATTAGCAGCCCAAATTATAGGCAGTTCCGATAAATGTGTACTTGATAAGATCCTACTTTATAAAGAAGGTTTGAAACATAAGGTGATTGAAGGAGCGAAATCAGTAAACAGTAAAAAATAATCAGCTTGCGGTTACAGATGTTAGAAAAAAGAAAATAGCATGAATTACCCATCAATAATTGGTATGGCCATAAGCCTATTGGGAATCATTTTTCTTTTCAAGATTAAAAAGAAGGTTAATAAGCGTTATGGGAAAAGTTTTTGGAGAGGTTCATTAGTATTTTTTGTAGTTTATATTTTGATTCTAATTACTGTTTTTATTCGATGGTATTACCTCAAAAATCAATTGGACACCTTTGACTTAAACCACAATGGCTTTATTGAAATGGGAGAATATTCCGACGACTATCGAATTGCTATGGAAAGAGTAACAAGAGATACAGCTCGAAATTTCGCTTTTATAACGGCAGCAGTTTTTTCGTTGTTTGTATCTATTTTGTTTCTTTTAATCGATTTGACAAGAGTTCATCTAAAAATCAAAAAATCCAAGAATCTATCAATCCAATAGCACAAATGAACAATCCCCTTTTATCTCCATTCGATACCGCCCCCTTTTCCAAAATAAAGAATGAACATTTTAAGCCAGCTTTCTTAAAGGCTATGGCAGATGCTCGGGCCGAGATTGACGGCATAACCAATAATCCATCCGAACCTACATTCAAAAATACAATTGAAGCACTTGAATTTTCAGGACAGCAATTGGATCGTATTTCAAGTGTGTTTTTCAATTTGAATGCTGCTGAGACGAATGAGGAAATTCAGAAAATTGCCCAAGAGGTTTCGCCCTTACTTTCAGAATTCAGTAATGATATTACCCTGAACGAAGCACTTTTTATAAGGGTAAAGGCCGTTTACGAACAAAAAGACCAAATTAAGTTAACGGTTGAGCAAGACACCTTACTTGATAAAAAGTATAAGGATTTCAGTAGAAACGGCGCGAACTTATCCGAAGATAAAAAGCAGCGCTTGCGCGGGATTGATGCAGAACTTTCAAAACTTAAATTGAAGTTTGGTGAGAATGTTTTGGCCGAGACCAATAAATATCAAAAACACCTTACTGAAGAAAATCAATTGGATGGTTTGCCAGAAGGCGAGAAAGAGGCCGCAGCCCAATTAGCGAAATCAAAAGAGAAAGAAGGTTGGTTAGTTACTCTAGACTATCCCAGCTATATTCCTTTTATGAAATATGCAAAGGATAGGGAGCTTCGCAAAGAACTGTCATTGGCCTTTGGCGGTAAAGGTTTTCATAACGACGAACTCGACAATCAGAAGAACGTACTTAACATTGCCAATCTTAGGCACGAAAGAGCCGTTCTTTTAGGATATAAAACCCATGCCCATTTTGTATTGGAAGAACGCATGGCGGAGACCCCTGAAAAAGTATATGAGTTCTTGAATGAACTTTTAGAAAAAGCCAAACCGGCGGCGGAAAGGGAATTCAAGCAATTGGAAGATTTCGCTAAGGAGTTGGATGATATTGACCAATTACAAAAATGGGATGCGTCCTATTATTCAGAAAAATTAAAGCAGAAATTATTTGAGCTTGATGATGAAAAGTTGAAGCCTTATTTTAAACTGGAGAATGTTATCGCTGGTGTTTTCAAAGTCGCTGAAAAATTGTTCGGTCTTAAATTTGAAGAAGTCTTTGATATTGACATATACCACGATGAAGTCAAGACATACCAAGTAAATGATACGAACGGGAACTACGTTTCCCTCTTTTATGCCGATTTTCACCCTAGGCTAGGTAAACGTGGAGGTGCCTGGATGACCTCTTACAAATCGCAATATGTAGAAAATGGGACGAATGTGAGGCCACATATCTCAAACGTCTGCAATTTTACAAGGTCAACCCCAAGTAAGCCATCTTTATTGACTTTCAATGAAGTCACTACCTTATTCCACGAATTTGGACACGGTTTGCATGGTATGCTTGCCAATACCACCTACCCTAGTCTATCGGGCACGTCAGTTTATTGGGATTTTGTTGAGTTGCCTAGTCAGGTAATGGAGAACTGGTGTTATGAAAAAGAAGCACTCGAACTATTTGCAACACATTACGAAACTGGTAAAGTCATCCCAATGGATTTAGTGCAAAAAATAAAGGAATCAGCCACCTTTCAAGAAGGTATGGCCACCCTTCGCCAATTAAG
>RCMY010004120.1_pt1 | contig 12667 bp, 8 predicted proteins | sample 2041341 | NCBI WGS metagenome assembly RCMY01 (sample SAMN09708234, study PRJNA481090) | Marine sediment metagenome, whole genome shotgun sequencing project. | reverse complement strand
TGCCCGAACGACGTAAAAAGCAGGCGTATATTAGCAGTGTGCTGTCGGGCAACGAAGTCAGCCGCGACGCCAAATATAATCGCAAGCTGTTCCTGCGGCTGAGTCGCGGCCAGTACATTATCAACCCCAATCTCAAGCTGCGCGTGGGGGAAGACTGGCTGGCCGTACACGAGCTGCTGCGGCTGGAGGATATGGACTTCACACCGGCGCAAGCTGTGGTGCTCAATATTCCGGGCTACCACTGGGAAAACAGTGCCGAATATTTGGCAATTAGAAACAAACGGATGCGGGCCTCTTTTGAGTTCTTCCGCCAACAGGTGCGCAGCCGTATAATTGATGAAGAGGTAGCCGCACCTTCAGCGTCTGCAGCGCAAGCAAATTCCTGACTGAGCCATACGCTAATAGCCTTCGGGATCCTCGTGTTGCTCAACGCCAAAGATTTGCGACAGAAATAACACACCTCCCAACACAAGGTAGGCCCAGAACAGCGGCGACTGCAGCGACAGCCCATGCAGCGTCGAGTCATGAATAAAACCAAAGCCGGTAAGAAATGCCGCGACGACGGCGACGATAATCGCTTTTTTGATTTCCTGATCGATCAAAAACGCCGCGAAGGCCCCCCATAGCATGCCGCTAACGATGGCGCCATTGGCCAGCGCCGACTGCCCGACTACATGCGCGCCCTGGGTGATCATTGAGCCGGCGAACGATTCGTCGAGCAGGTTTGGCACGTTTTCCAGGCCCATATCGCGCATGGCGTTGAGCATGGAACCCCACTTGACCACGATAATGCTGGAAACGTGGGGAATAAAAGCGATGGCAACGGCAATCGCGTATTTGGGTTCACAGGAGCTGAACGATGTGCCGATAATCGAAATACCGACAAACACCAGAATGGGCGCCACCGCCGCTTCGGGGATGAGATTGCCGAGAAAGGCCACCAGCCCGAACAACGAGCCAATAAAAAACACAATACCTACGCCGAGTGCGTAGCCGCTGCGAGCACGCATACGTTTGTAGGCCGGATGGCCGATATAAACTGTGGTTGGAAACGGCGAGCCGAACAGCCCGCCTACCATCGTACCCAAGCCGTCAGTGATCTGGCAGACCCCGACCGGATATTTGTCGCCCATGGCTTCGGCAGACTCGACGTTATTCATGGTTTCGATAAAATTATACACCTGCACTGGAATCAGCACGGCCAGTAATTCCGGATGATCGACCATATATTGCAGGCCTACCATCAGATCGCCAAAATAAGGAATGGGTGCATAAAACCCTACTCCTTCAAAGCTGAACGATGCGTCACCCAGCGCAAACGCCACCAAGGTGCCGGCTATCAGCGCCATTAACCCGGCCGGTAAATCGAAAGGCAATTTAAAGCGCCCGACCATACCCCACAGTACGAAGGCCAGCGCGGTAAAGCCGACGATAGGGTTTTCGTAGATGCGTGCCATCGCGACTGTTGCGATAAACACCAGGGCTATGCCGGACAGCGTACCCAGCATCCCGGCGCGTGGAATGGCACGCTGTAGCCATGGGCCGGTCACACTGCCTAACACTTCAATTAGGCCGCCGACGACACCCGCTGCAATACCTACCTGCCATGCCAGCAGCGGATCTTCGGTTGCCCAATAGATAGGGCCGATGACTGCAAACAGATAAACAAACATCACCGGCGTGCTGATGCCATACGGCAAGGCGGTGACATTGTCGCGATTCTCCTTTTTTGCCAGCCGCTGCGCGAGGTAAACGTAAACGCCAATACCAAACATGATAGCGATGGCCGCGCCCGGGAGAATTCGACCCACAACGATTTCAACCGGCATGTTAAACACGAAGCGGCACACGCCGGAAATAATCAACAGGTTTGCCAGCGTGTCGGCAAACAAGGCCCAAAACGCGTTAATGTCATAACGTGAAAAGATAGGATAATGCATTACTTTTATTCTCCTCTCGGTTTTATCTGTAGGGTGTGCCGCGCGCACGCAGTTCTTTCAACCGCGTGCGCACAGCGCACCCTACGTGATCGTACCAACCGTAGGGTGCGCCGTGCGCACGCGATGAAAATGCAGCATGCAAACAAATTACTTTGCATGCACTAAAGCACCCGCTGCGTAACTCGCCTTAATAGCACGGTCATCACCCAGCATGGCGAATACAAACAACTCCTCAAACAGGCTTTTGCAGTGTGCCAGGCGAAACTTCAGCAACGGCGTTGCGGCTTTATCGAGCACGATAAAATCGGCTTCCTTGCCCGACTGGAAATTGCCAATCTTATCCTCCAGGTCCAGTGCTCGCGCCCCACCCAGGGTTGCAAGGTAGAACGCCTTGAAGGGGGTGAGCGTATCGCCGCGCAGCTGCAGCGCTTTGTAGCCGTCACTCAATGTTTGCAGAATAGACAGGCTGGTGCCGCCGCCGACGTCGGTACCCAGACCAACGCCGATATTCTCCTCGACCGCACGCCGCAGGTTGAACAGACCGCTGCCAAGAAATAAATTCGAGGAGGGGCAAAAAGCGATATTCGATTGCGTTGCCGCCATGCGTTGCCACTCAGCATCGGTCAGATGCACACAGTGGGCAAACACGCTGCGTCGGCCTAACAGACCGGCCTGATCGTAGGTGTCGAGGTAGCCATCGCAGTCAGGAAACAGCTCTTCAACCCAGGCCACCTCGTTCTGATTTTCCGACATATGCGTATGCAGATACACATCGGGATGTTCGCGCAACAGCTGACCCGCCTTGCGCAGCTGCTCGGCGCTGGATGTGGGCGCAAAGCGCGGCGTGACCGCATAGCGTTGCCGGCCATTGTTATGCCATTTGGCGATCAACGCCTTGCTGTCGTGATAGGAAGACGCCGGCGTGTCAATTAGATTATCCGGCGCGTTGCGGTCCATCATCACCTTGCCAGCAATCATGCGCAGATTGCGCGCCTCGCTAGCCTCGAAAAACGCATCAACCGATTGTTTGTGAACGCTGCCAAAAACTAGCGCCGTGGTCGTGCCACAGCGTAACAGCTCATCCAGAAAACGGTCGGCGATTTCACGTGCATAAGCCGGGTCAGAGAATTTCGCTTCGGTCGGAAAAGTGTAGGTGTCCAGCCATTCCAGCAACTGCTCGCCGTAGGCGGCAATCATTTCAAGTTGCGGGTAATGAATATGGGTATCGACAAAGCCAGGCATAAGCAGGCAATTGCTGTAGTCGCTTACTTCACAGTCTGCAGGCAGGTTGGCGAGCATTTCACTTGCCTCCCCTACGTTGACGACATGGCCGTCGTCAACGAGTAATACACCGTCGTTGAAATATTCAAGGCACTGTTCTGCTGCGACCGCGTCGGGGTCGGCTACAAAATGGAGAATGCAGGCGCGATAAGCGTGTGGCATAAGACTGTTCTTATTTATAAATTGTACTTTTAATCAACCTAACACTTCTTTCAACTCGCGCCATGATACGCCCTGCTGCACAGTCTTAGCCGGTTGCTTGGCATGTTGCTCAGCAATAATCTCGGCCGCAACAGAGACGGCAACCTCAATCGGCCGCTTGCCCGGCACGCTTGCCAACCCCACCGGACAACGCACTTGGCTATAAACGCTTTGTGGGTAGCCCTTATGCTCAAGCCGCATTTGAAAACGACGCCATTTTGTGTCTGAGCCTATCAGGCCGATATAGCGCGCATCGCCACGGGTCACTATCGCTTCCAGAATGGCGAAGTCGAGTTGATGATTATGCGTCATGATAAGAGAATAAGCGTCAGCCGGTAAGTTATCGACTTCATCGGCCGGACTGTCGTTAACAATCGCCTGCACGTTGTCAGCCAACTGCCGCGGGTGTTGACCCTCACGCGAGTCAATCCAAAGTAAACGGCACGGCAGCTGGCTTAATATGCTGGCCAACGCCTGCCCTACATGGCCGGCGCCGAATAATACGATATTGAAGGTATTGGCAGGAAAGCTCTCGAACAACACTGTCGTACTGCCGCCGCAACATTGGCCGAGACTTGGTCCTAACGGAAAATGCTCTATGCGTTGTCGTTCGTCTTTGCCGTCAAGCATTTGCGCGGCAACGGACATCGCCTTATGTTCCAGGTGACCGCCACCGATGGTGCCAAAACTGGCGTCAGTGGCTACCACCATTTTAGTGCCACTATCTCTCGGCGTTGACCCACGGGCGCCTAGCAAGGTAATCAATACATAGGCGTCGCCGCGTTGTTGTAGTTGGTTGACCGCGTCGACCCACGCAGAATTCATGACGGCGCAAGCGCCCGCATGGCGGTGCAGGCTTGCAGCACGCGCTCAGGAGTTGCCGGCGTATCCAGCGGCGGGCTGTGTTGGTAATCAGCCAGGCTGGCAACGGCATCGCGCAGCGCACTCCAGACCGAAATCGCCAGCATTAACGGCGGTTCTCCGACTGCTTTGGAGTGGAAGATAGTCGCTTCCACGTTGGGGCTGTCGGGCAATAGCTCTACATTAAACTGCGCAGGCGTGTCGCCAATCGCCGGAATTTTGTAGCTCGCCGGGCCGACTGTTTGCAGGCGGCCGTCTTCTCCCCATATCAACTCTTCGGCGGTTAACCATCCCATGCCCTGGATAAATGCGCCTTCGATCTGGCCTATATCGATGGCCGGGTTTAACGACTGGCCCACGTCGTGACAGATGTCGACCCGCAACACCTTGTATTCGCCGGTCAGCGTGTCGATCAACACTTCCGATACCGCCGCGCCGTTGGCGAAGTAAAAGAACGGCCTGCCGGTTGCCGTGGCCCGGTCGTAGTGGATTTTTGGCGTGCGGTAATAACCGGTGGCCGACAACGACACTCTGTTCATGTAGGCCAGCTGGGCAAATTCTGCAAAGCTAAAATCGTTAGTGCCGGCTATCACGCGGTTGTTAACAAACTGCACCTCTGCTTCAGCTACGGCGAAATGCTCGGCAGCGAACGCCGTCATGCGCGCTTTGATTTTTACCACAGCATCGCGAGCGGCCATGCCATTGAGATCGGTGCCGGACGAGGCCGCCGTCGGCGAGGTATTGGGTACTTTATCGGTGCGGGTGGAGGTGCAGACGATACTATCCATATCGACCTGAAACACGTGGGCAACGACCTGCGCGACTTTGGTGTATAAGCCCTGCCCCATCTCCGTGCCACCATGATTGAGCTGAATGCTGCCATCGGTATACACGTGCACCAGCGCACCGGCCTGATTCAAGTGCTGCACGGTAAACGAAATGCCAAACTTCGCCGGGGTCAGGGAGATGCCTTTTTTCAGCACCTGACTAGACGCGTTGAAAGCTGCAATTTCCTCACGCCGCTGCTGGTAGTCGGAAGTTTTCTCCAGCCGCTCCACCAAGCCGGGGATAATATGTTGCTCTATCTTCTGCCCATAGTGGGTCGTGTTGCGCTCGCCCTCGTCGGTATAAAAGTTTAACTTACGCACCGCCAGCGGGTCTTTGCCCACTGCGCGCGCGATGTTGTCGACAATATTTTCAATCGCCACCATGCCCTGCGGGCCGCCAAAACCACGGAACGCCGTATTGGTAACAGTGTGGGTTTTCACCCGATGACCGACTATATGCGCAGCCGGCAGAAAATAGGCGTTGTCGGAATGAAACATGGCGCGGTCAACTATCGCGTCAGATAAGTCAGGCGACATACCGCAGCCGCCGGACAGTTCAAGATCCAAGCCCAGGATACGGCCCTCATCGTCGAAACCCACTTCATAGCGGCTCAGAAAATGGTGGCGTTTGCCGGTAGCCGCCATATCGTCGGCGCGGGCCAGCCGAATTTTCACGGCGCGCCCGGTTTTGCGCGCCAACAACGCGGCAAGACAGGCCCACTGATTGGCATGCGTTTCTTTGCCGCCGAAGCCGCCGCCCATGCGCCGCATATCCACCGTGACCAAATTCAGCGCTACGTTCAATACTTCGGCCACCAACTTCTGCCCCTCGGAGGGGTTTTGCGAGGAGGTGTATACCAGCATCCCGCCGTCTTCCTGCGGAATACACAGCGATGCCTGCCCCTCAAGATACATTTGCTCCTGACCACCGATTTGCATCTCACCAGCTAAGCGGCGCGGCGCTGCATCGATGGCGGCTCGCGCGTCACCGCGCCGCTGCGTATGGCTTGGCCGCACGAAGCTTTCGCTTGCCAATCCTTGCTCGATGGTGATATCAGCAGGTAGCGGCTCAAATTCGACCACGGCCAGCTTTGCCGCCTTGCGCGCTGCATCGTAGCTGGTAGCGGCAACGGCAAACAAGACCTGGCCCCAAAACTCTATCTCTTCCTCTACCATGAGTGGGTCACCGGGGAATACCGGGCCAATATCCTTATGCCCTGGTACGTCGTCCAGCGTCAGAATCTCGACCACGCCCGGCGCATCGTGTACGGCGCTCAAGTCCAGCTTTGTGAGCTTACCGTGCGCTACGGTGCTTAGGCCAACATAAGCGTGTAACACATTGGCGGGCGCTACTTGATCGTCAACGTAAATCGCTTCACCGCTGACGTGTTTATGGGCGCTTTCGTGGCGCTGGCCCTGGCCTGCATCGCCTTTGACCGTGGTTTTCGGCTGGGCTGTTGCAGTGGCTTTTGCATTGGTTGTGGCTACATCGGGAAGATTACGCATAATGAGTGACCCTCACTTGGCCGGCGCTGGATTCTGTTTCCAGATACAGACGCTGTAACAGGTTTTTTGAAGTCTGCATGCGGTACTCAGCGCTGGCGCGGAAATCCGAGATGGGGGAAAAGTCGTTGTCCAGCGCCGCCATCGCGGCGGCGATTGTCTCCGCAGTCCAGCGCTGTCCCTGCAGTGCCTGTTCGCAGCTCGCAGCGCGTTTGGGAATTTCCGCCATGCCGCCAAAGGCAACGCGGGCATCGGTCACCACGCTATCTTCCAGCTTGATATAAAACACGCCCAAGGTGGCGGTAATATCATCTTCCAGCCGTTTGCTGATTTTGTAGGCCTTGAACAGATAGCCGGGCCTGGCTTTCGGTACGATGATGCGCTCAATAAACTCTGACGGCTGCTGCACCGTCTTTTTATAGCTGACGAAATAATCTGCGACGGCAATAGTTCGCGTGCTATCGCCTTTGCGAAGCACCAGCTGTGCATCCAACGCGATTAACACCGGCGGCATATCGCCTATGGGCGATGCGTTACCAATATTGCCGCCCAGCGTGCCCTGGTTACGAATCTGCCGCGAGCCAAGCCGTTCGATCAGCTCGTGTAGATCGGGGTATTGTGCGATCAACGCGGCTTGACAATCGCTGTAGCTGACTGCCGCGCCAATCTCTATGGCGTCGTCGACGTCGTTGACTGCCAGCATTTCTTTTACCCGACCGGTGTAAATCAGCACCTCGAACTCGCGCAAAAATTGCGTGAATTCGAGACTGAGATCGGTGCCGCCGACCACGAGTTTTGCCTGTGGGTGCCGTAGCAGCAGTTCTGCCAACACCTGCACATTGCTCGGCACGAAGTATTTTTTGCCGTTAGCTTCCAGCTCGATCTCGGCATCATCGGCGTTGATTCGCTTAAGTGCTTGAATCGTTTCCGCTGCCCGCGCCGTGAACTGATCCGCCAGCGGCGGCTCGTACATTTGCACGGCGGCGTCAATAATAGGCCGGTAGCCAGTGCAGCGGCACAGGTTACCGCCCAGCGCCTCAACGATTAAATCGCGGTCGGGTTCGGCGTTGGTCTTACGGTAGGCAAACATCGACATCACGAAGCCGGGTGTACAAAAACCACACTGCGAGCCGTGGCAGTCGACCATGGCCTGCTGTACCGGGTGCAGTTTGTCGCCATGCTTGAGGTGTTCAACCGTAATAAGCTGCTTGCCGTGCAGACTGCCCAGCGGCGCAATACAGGCATTCACCGCTAAATATTTGAGTTTGCTGTCGTCAAGCTCGCCCAGCACCACAGTACACGCGCCGCAATCGCCCGAGGCACAGCCCTCTTTCGTGCCTGTGTGTAACAGATGTTCGCGTAAATAATCGAGAACCGAGGTGTTGGGGTCGATATTCTGTAAGGTGTGTGGTTCGTTATTGAGTAGAAATTTGATCACAGGTTACGCTCCGCGCCAAAACGGTAGTGGCCAGGTTATTCTATTTTAGTTATTCCGCACTTTCTTTACCTTACGCTCATTAACCGCGTTTGTTAACTGTTACGGTGTGTAATCCAGTACAATGAAAAGTCGGCATATTCATAAGTTTTAAACAAATCGCTTTCCACCGTCAATTTCCACTGCCAATTTATTTTCCCATCTTGTTAAGTTCTTATATTCAGCGTTTGATGCGCAGATGGTGCCGATGAGCTCTCACGAGCACGCTGCCGTGCCGGCGAGCGACATCGACCCACAAAACCGTTTGGTACTGGAAGGCATTAGCAAGCAATACCCAGGCTGCCTGGCGAACGACAGTATTAGTTTACGCATCAAGCCCGGTAGCATACACGCCTTGCTTGGCGAAAACGGCGCCGGTAAAAGTACGCTGATGAAAATCATTTACGGTTTGGTCCAGCCAGATGCCGGCCGCATCATGTGGGAAGGTAAAGCCATCGCTATAGCCAATCCCGCGCAGGCACGGCGACTCGGTATCGGCATGGTGCTGCAACATTTTGCGCTGTTCGAAACGCTCACGGTATTGGAAAATATTGCGCTCGGTCTTGGCAAAAATGCCCGCCGTAGTATGACCACAGTAGCGACGCGTATTAGCGCCGTTGCACAACAATACGGCATGGCGTTAGAACCGCAGCGACCAGTGCATACACTGTCGGCAGGTGAGCGGCAGCGAGTAGAGATAGTGCGCTGCCTTATGCAAGACACCAAACTGCTGATTCTTGATGAACCTACATCGGCGCTCACGCCGCTAGAGGTCGACGCGCTGTTTGCCACGCTGCGGCAGCTTGTCGCACAGGGTACGAGTATTGTGTTTATTAGCCATAAGTTGAAGGAAGTACAGGCCTTATGCGATTACGCCACGGTGTTGCGCCATGGTGCCGTGGTCGACAGCTGTAAACCAGCAGAACACAGCGCGGCGAGCCTGGCAGAAATGATGGTTGGTGCGGCGACGCCGGTGACGGAGAATTACGCCAAGGTAACGGGTAAAGACGTTTATTTGCGCGTAACAAACCTGTGCCTGGCAAGCGATGACCCGCTTGGCGTAGCCTTGCAAGACATTAAATTGAACGTGCAAGCAGGTGAAATCGTTGGCATTGCCGGCGTTGCAGGCAACGGCCAGTCGGAGTTGCTAACGGCATTAAGCGGCGAGCGGCTGTGCCACAATGACGCAACAATACGTTTAGCCGGTGTCGCTATCGGCACACTGCGACCTGACCAACGACGCCAACTGGGGCTTGCCGTGGTGCCTGAGGATAGATTAGGTCAGGCCGCTGTAGGTGATATGAGCTTGCGCCACAACGGCTTGTTAACCGGTTTTTTGCAAGGGCTTGTTAAACGAGGCTTTCTGCAAGCGCACACTATTGATACATTTGCAGCCACCATCATCGATGAATACAACGTGAAATGCGGCGGCGGCGGCAAGGCGCTGGCGAAACATCTGTCGGGCGGCAACCTGCAAAAATTTATTATCGGTCGCGAGCTATTACAAAATCCCACATGTCTGATTGCCGCTCACCCTACCTGGGGTGTCGATGTGGCGGCAGCGATTGCCATTCACGAAGCGCTGCTTGCCTTACGCGATAGCGGTTCGGCTATTCTGGTTGTTTCGGAAGATCTGGACGAGCTGTTTACCATCAGTGATCGCTTGTGCGTGTTGTTTCGCGGACGCCTTTCGCCGCTAAAACCCACGGTCGATACCAGCATCGAGGAGGTGGGGCAATGGATGGGCGGCATAGTCGATGACGAGTCGATGCAGCCGACACTACCCTTGGCTCGGTAGCGGCTTGAAGGCAACATCACCTTGAAGGGGCACTGGCAGTGAGAATAACCCTCCAGCCGCGCGGCGAGCACACTCGTCTGGCGACATATCTCTCGCCACTGCTTGCCGCCGCGCTGACTCTGCTGGTGGGAGCTGTGTTGTTTGCAGCCGTGGGTAATGATCCTCTGGCGACGTTGCATGCGTTTTTTATCATGCCGGTCAGCGATGTTTACGGCCTGAGCGAGCTCGGCGTTAAAGCAGCACCTATCTTACTGTGTGCAACTGGCCTGGCTATTTGTTACCGGGCCAATGTGTGGAATATTGGTGCCGAAGGACAGTTTTTGCTGGGCGGCCTGATTGGCAGTTGGGCGGCGCTGACCCTGCTGGAAGCCGAAGGTTGGTGGGTATTACCACTTATCCTGCTCGCCGGTAGCGCCGCTGGTGCCGGCTGGGCTGCCATTCCTGCCCTGCTAAAAACGCGCTTTAACTGTAACGAAATTTTGACCACGATAATGCTCAATTACATCGGCCTTAACTTGCTGCTGTACGCGGTACACGGCCCGCTGAAAGATCCGGCCGGCTATAACTTCCCCGAGTCAGCGTTATTTTCAGACTCAGCAACTCTGCCAATTCTACTCGACGGCACGCGCGTTCATTTGGGCGTTGTGCTGGCGTTAGTGGCGGTCTTGCTGGTTTGGCTGCTATTGAGCAAAACCTTCCTCGGCTTTCAGCTGCAGGTGTTGGGTAAAGATGCCAGCGCGGCGCGCTTTGCCGGGTTCAGGGTAAATAAACTCATTTGGGTGGCGCTGTTGATGTGTGGCGGGCTTGCCGGGCTCGCCGGGGTTGCTGAAGTGACCGGCCCTATCGGTCAACTGATACCGCAAATCTCGCCCGGCTATGGCTATGCCGCTATCATTGTCGCCTTTCTCGGGCGCCAGCATCCCATCGGTATTCTGCTCGCCAGCCTACTCATGGCACTGCTCTATATGGGCGGCGAAATGGTGCAGATCGAAATGGGTTTACCGCTCGCGCTGACCGGCTTGTTTCAGGGTTTGCTGTTGTTCTTTCTACTCGCCTGCGATGTGTTGATTGCTTATCGCATTCGCATTATCAAAGCTAAACCGCTGGACGCGTCAGTGTCCTGCGTCGAATAACGCAGCATAGCGCATGGACATCGATTTACTTACGAATATTCTTTATGCTGCCATTCGCAGTGGCACTCCCCTGCTGATGGTTGCGCTGGGTGAACTGGTGTGCGAAAAATCCGGCGTGCTTAACCTGGGCCAGGAAGGCATGATGTTAATGGGCGCCGTCACCGGTTTTATCGCAGCGTTCTACACAGGAAGTATCGCGGCCGGTTTTCTATGTGCCGTTGTTGCCGGTATCGGCATGGCACTTTTGTTTGGCATTGTCGCGCTCAGCCTAAACGCTAGTCAGGTGGCCAGCGGATTGGCGCTGTCTATTTTTGGCGTTGGCTTAAGCGGTTTTGTTGGCTTAAATTATGTCGGTGAACCGATTGAGGGGCTGGGCACGATGGCGATTCCCGGCCTCAGCGATATACCCTTACTTGGCGAGGTTTTATTCTCGCACGATATCCTGGTGTACCTGTCTGTTTTACTGTGCGTGCTGGTGTATTATTTTTTCAAGCAAACTCACGCGGGCTTGATCGTCAAAGCAGTCGGTGAATCTCCAGCGGCCGCCCAGGCCATCGGCCTGCCGGTGCTAACAGTGCGCTTTCTCGCCGTGATGTTCGGGGGCGCGATGGCTGGCATGGCGGGCGCTTATCTATCGCTTGTTTACACGCCGCTGTGGGCCGACAATATGACTGCCGGGCGCGGCTGGATCGCGCTGGCGCTGGTAGTGTTTGCCAGCTGGCGGGCGGAGCGAGTTATATTTGGCGCTTACCTGTTTGGCGCTGCCAGCATCATGCACCTGGTTTTGCAGGGTTATAAGCTCTCGATATCACCCAATCTGTTAGCAACAATACCCTATGTAGCTACCATTTTAGTGCTGGTAGTGCTGTCAAGCAATCGGGCCAAGATAAAACTGCATACGCCGGCGTCGTTAGGCAAACCGTTTCACCCCGGCGATTAACGTTAGAGCTTTTTAAGAAGATGACATTGCGTTATATGTTATCGGCCTCTCACACCCCTCCCCTGCTCAAGATACCAAGGAATATTTAAAAATGGATGCAGTAGTTACACGACTCGCTAGCGCGCTGCTGTTGAGCACCGCACTGTGCTTCAGCAGCAGCGGCTTAGCCGCGCCGTTAAAAGTAGCCTTTGTTTACGTAGGGCCGATTGGCCCTGCCGGTTGGACCTACTCGCATGACAACGGCCGCAAATATGTAGCCGAACAGCTGGGTGGCCAGGTTAAAACTACCTATGTCGAAAGCGTCGCCGAAGGGGCTGACTCTGAACGAGTCATTCGCCAATTGGCAAGATCAGGCCACGGGCTTATTTTCGCCATCTCATTTGGTTACATGAATCCAACCTTAAAAGTCGCCAAAGATTTTCCTAATGTGGCCTTCGAGCATGTCTCTGGCTACAAGCGCGCCAAAAACGTCGGTACTTACTTCAATCGCATTTATGAGGCACGCTACCTTACCGGCATCGTCGCCGGCAAAATGACCCAGTCCAATGTGGCAGGTTATGTGGCGTCATTCCCTATTCCGGAAGTCATACGCGGTATCAATGCTTTCACCCTTGGCATGCGCAGCGTCAACCCAAAAGCGACCGTGAAAGTACGATGGGTCAGCCCCTGGTACGACCCGGGTAAGGAGCGCGAGACGGCTGAATCGCTA
>RCMY010004119.1_pt1 | contig 12669 bp, 18 predicted proteins | sample 2041341 | NCBI WGS metagenome assembly RCMY01 (sample SAMN09708234, study PRJNA481090) | Marine sediment metagenome, whole genome shotgun sequencing project. | reverse complement strand
TGATCCTGGTCGACACCCCGGGACTCCACCGGCCGCGGCGTCATCTACCCGAACGACGCTGAGAAGACCGCTGCTTCCAACCCCGAACTGGGCCTCTTCACGCTCGGCGAGATCGGCTTCATGGACGACGACGGCTACGTCTACATCACCGACCGCTTCAGCGACATGGTCGTGTCCGGCGGTGCGAACCTCTACCCCGCCGAAGCCGAACAGATCCTGATCGACCACCCCGCCGTTGCCGATGTCGGCTGTGTCGGCGTGCCACACCCGGACATGGGCGAAATGCTCATTGGCCTCGTCACGCCCACCGACCCCACAGCGCCTCCGGACTCGGCCGAACTCGAAGCCTGGCTACGGGAGCGGCTCAGCCACTACAAGTGCCCACGGGAGTACCACGTCGTCGATGACCTGCTACGTAACACGATGGGCAAGATCAATAAACGCAAGCTGCGCGACGCCTGGCTCGCCGGTGACCTGAAGACCCTCGAGCCCACGAACGACTGAATGAACGCCCGAACGCAGAACTCGAACGATCGCTCGACACAGGAGACGCCATGACCGACACGCAGGAACGACCCGCAGCCGAGTACGACATCGGCGCCGACATCAGCGTCGACGACTTCGCCGCGCAGGCCGAGGAGTGGCTGGCGACCAAGCTCGACCGCCGTCCACCACCCACCGAGCAGGTGTGGGGTGAGGGCGACTTCGACGTATCGGTCTTCCACGCAATGACCTACGACGTCGAACGTGCGCACCTCGACGGACTACTCGAATGGGTCCGGGCCAAAGCCGAACGTGGCTACCACGCGATCACCTGGCCTCGCGAGCTCGGTGGGCTCGGCCTGACCCGTGCTCACTCACGCGTGTTCGGCCGACTCGAGCGACAGTTCGTCACGCCCGGCGTACACGAATCCGTCGCGGTCACCCGCACCCTGATCGCACCAACGGTCGGCGTGTACGGCACCGACGAACAGAAGCAGCGGTGGATCCCGCAGTTCCTCAGCGGCGAGGTGCTGGGTTGTCAGCTGTTCAGCGAGCCGGGAGCAGGTTCGGACCTCGCAGGCCTGGGCACCAAGGCGGTTCGCGACGGCGACGAATGGGTCGTCAACGGTCAGAAGGTCTGGTCGTCCGGAGCTCAGTTCTCGCAGTACGGCGAGCTGATCGCGCGCTCCGACCCGGACGAGGTGAAGCACAAAGGCATGACCGCCTTCATCATCCCCATGGATCTTCCCGGTATCGAGGTGCGACCGATTTCGCAGATGAGCGGCGGCTCCTCATTCTGCGAGGTTTTTTTCAACGATGTCCGCGTGCCCGACGACATGCGCCTGGGCGAGGAACGAGACGGCTGGAAGGTCGCGCTCACCACACTTGGTTTCGAACGCGACCACTCCGAAAGTGAAGGCGGAGGTGCGTCGGGTGGGTCGTGGGTCAAAGTGCTCGCCACGGCGAACGCGATGGGCGTAGCCGACGATCCCGTGATCCGTGATCGCCTCGCGTCGATGTACATCCACACCCGCGTCGAGGGGTTGACGAATCGACGCGCAGCTGACCTCGCGAAGTCCGGCACGCCCGGCCCGGAGGGCTCGCTCGGCAAGCTGTTGTGGACCGAGGGGATGTATCAGATGACCGAGATGGTCAGCTCGATCCTCGGCGCGAAGCTCGTCGTCGACACAGAAGAGTGGGGAACGTTCGAATGGGGTGCCCATGTGCTGGGCGCCCCCGGCTATCGGATCGCCGGCGGCTCGGACGAGATACAACGCAACATCATCGGCGAACGAGTGCTCGGGCTGCCACGCGAACCCAAAGCCGACGCGGGCCCGTGGAAAGACGTCCCGCGCTGACATCGGGCGGGTTGGCGGATGCCTGAGCTCTCCGCCGGCATCGTGCTCTGGCGACGGATCGGGGGAGGGACTGATCGAGCCGACATCGAGGTGCTGCTCGGCCACATGGGCGGCCCGTTCTGGGCACGCAAGGACGATGGGGCGTGGTCGATCCCGAAGGGGCTACCCGACCCCGACGAGTCGCCGATCGACGCCGCCCGCAGAGAGTTCACCGAGGAGCTTGGACTGCCCGTGCCACCCGGTGACCTGCTCGACCTGGGTGAGTTCCGTCAGTCATCCAAGAAGACGGTGACCGCCTGGGCCTTGGAACTGAAATCACTGCATTCGCTCGACCTCGGTGCGGTCGTCAGCAACACGTTCGAGATCGAGTGGCCACCCCGTTCAGGCCGGGTCCAGTCGTTTCCAGAGATCGACCGAGCCGCCTGGTTCGACCTCGCCACGGCTCGCCGCATCGTCGTCACCGGTCAGGCCGGGGTGTTCGACCTTCTCGCAGCCGTGATCGACACCGCTTGACTCGACCTTGGTGGGGTCATTCCTCCAGTAGGTAGCCGATGAGGCTGTCGACCTCTTCGGTCGTGAGCGTCAGGACAGGCATGGCGCTCGCCTGGCCCAACTGGCCGCGTTGAACCCCCGGGGAGATGAAGGCGTCGGGCGCGACCATCGAGCGCGCCAGGTAGTCCTCTGCGCTGACGCCGGGCTGTCGGTCGCCTGCCCACTGCGCAGCCGCATCGAGCGGCGGGAAGGCGCTTCCGGCAGCCGCCGTCGAGTCGGGGCCGACATGGCAGGCCGAGCATCCCTTCACCATGAAGAGGCGCGCGCCGTCGGGAGGAGTGGGAGCGGCGGACGGTGATGCGCCGACATCCCAGGCCCCGACGAGAACCGCACCGATGACGAGCGCAGCGGCTCCCGACCATGCGCCGACGCGGCTCACGGTGCAGCGGGGGCGGTCCGGCGTCGCCTGGCGAGCGGGTCGACCACAGCAATTGCGGCAAGCAATCCGACCACGCCGAGGAGGCCCCACCGGACCGTGTTCCAGGACTCGCCACCGCTGAACGACGAGCCGCTCTCGGCGGTCACCGTCAATGCGCCGAGGTCCTGTGGTGGAAACCAGCCCATCCGAATACTCCACGTGTAGTCGCCAGCTGCGGGGAACGTGACGTCCGCGACGTAGTGGCCGACCTTGGTTGCCGGGACCGCTTCGAAGAACTCGATCTCGCCGTTCGCTGCGACGATCTCGATACCGACGTCGCCTGAGACTGCGTCGTCGAAGTGCCTCGGGGTGATGCCGTGCTGGAGGATCATGAAGCCGACCTGCTCTGTCTGCCCGGCACGTGCGTCGGGCAGGACGTCGAGTGATCCGAGGGCCCAACCACCGCCGGCTGCCGGTGTCCCGACACCGAGTACCACGGCGAGCGTGGCGACGAGGCCGGCGAGCGCAGCGAGGGTTCGGCGTGGAGTTCGGCGTGGAGGGCGGTGTGTGAGGGCGGTGTGGTGCTGCATACTCGTTCCGACACCGCCGCCTTGCGATCGGTTCCCGCCTGGCCTCTACTCGTCGTTCGCTGCTTCCCCGACGTTGACCCGTGCGAACTCGAGCGCGTCGTCGAGCTGGTCGAATCCTTCGATGCGATACAGGACCTCGCCGTCGTTCCAGAGCAGCGTGTTCGCCGCGACCCGTTCCACGACGACCTCCGGGTCGGGTACTCGGTACAGGACCTCGTGGGACTCGCCGCCGACCCAGAGCCCCGGTGAGCCGTTCACATCGACCTGCTCCAGCTGGTCTGACCCGCTGACGGTCTTGGTGATGAGTTGATCGTCGAACGAGGCGTCGATCGCGGAGAAGAGGATCGCGCGCCCGTCGACGTCGACGATGCGGCTCTCACCGGGCCCGACCGCCTCCCGGAGACCGATCGGTGGCGGCAGCGAGAGGCTGGGCGTGACCTCGATCTCCACACTGGGAATCCCGAACCAGCGCGCCACCGCCCGCCGCGAATCCGGGATGACCAGGACGCCGAGTACCACGATCAACAGCAACGACGCGGCCACCGCCCAGGAACGATGGCGCGCTTTGGGAGGCGAGGAATCGATCGCCGCCAATGTCGATTCGACGAGATCTGAGGTGTCGAGCTCGCGGTCGATGTCGCTGCCGAGTCGCCCCAACCGCTCGATGAGGTCGCTCTCCATCACATCATCACTCGTCACGTCGCTCATCGGGTCTCCTCGATCGTTGTGTCGAGCGATGCTCGCAGCCGACCGAGCGCACGCGACGTCCGCGACTTCACCGTTCCCCGGGGCAGATCGAGCACGGCGGCCGTCTCTGCCTCGTCGAGTCCGACGACGAAGCGGCAGCTGAGAACGTCGCGGTCGCTGTCGCCGAGGCGTCGTAGTGCATGCATCGCAGCGTCCTGATCCAACCGCCGGATCGCCTCGACGTCGGCACCGGGGCTCAAGGTGCGCGTCATCCTGACATCGCGGTCGTCGCGGCGTCGGCGGCGAGCCCGACCTCGCCCATGGTTCTTTGCTTCGTTCGCGACGATGCGCAACATCCAGGAGCGCACCGAGCCGCGAGCGCGGTAGGAGCTGAGCCGCGTATGGGTCTTCACGAATGCGTCTTGCACGATGTCGTTCGCCTCCTCCGTGGATCCGATGATGACCGCGGCGAGCCGCAGCGCAGCCCGTTGGTGCCGCCGCACCAGTTCGCCGAACGCGTCGACGTCACCGTCGAGGGAGCGCGACAACAACAGCCGGTCGTCGCAGTCGCGTAGGTCGCCGTGGCTCATCTCTTCGTCAGTCTCTGTCACCCGTCCGACACCGTGCGTTACCGATCGGTTCCCGAGTCTCCACGATGGGTGGCTCGGGCGCTTGCGGTTGCACTGGAATAATGGTGGACATGAACGCATCGATTCGGAGCATGGTGGTCGTGGTCACCGTGGCAGCGGCCAGTGCTGGAGCGATGGTGTCCGCGGCCGCCGTGCCCGACATCGACCGCGGCGCCACAGCAACGGCGCCTGCCGTACGGGTCGACCTCGACGCACTGCTGGACTCGCCCGGTACACCGGATGCGCCGCCACTGCCCGCTGAGGCGCAACCCGTCGACACGTCCCAGCCAGACGTCGTGATCGGGACCGGCACCCCGGCGAGCTGTACATCGGCGCGCGTCGTCGACGCGGTCGCGCGTGGCGGTGTGATCACCTTCGATTGCGGATCCGCGTCGGTGACGATCCCAATGACGGCCACAGCGAAGGTCGTCAACACGTCGCAGGCCGTCGTGATCGACGGCGGTGGCCTGGTGACCCTCGACGGCCTCGATCAGCGGCGCATTCTGTACATGAATACCTGTGATCGTGCGCAGATCTGGACGACCTCGCACTGCCAGAACCAGGATCACCCGCAGCTCACATTGCAAAGCATCGCGTTCACGCGCGGCAACGCGTCCGGTGAGACCGACGAGGGCGGCGGAGGCGGAGGGGTGTTCGTACGAGGGGGGCGCGTCAAGGTCATCGACGCGCGGTTCATCAACAATCGGTGCGACGCGACGGGCCCCGACGTGGGCGGTGGTGCGCTGCGCGTGTTGAGCCAGTTCGAGGGCCGGCCGGTGATCGTGGCAAGAAGCGTGTTCTCCGCGAACCGCTGTTCGAACGGTGGAGCGACGTCGAGCATCGGCGTGTCGTGGCGCATCTACAACTCGACATTCGTCGACAACCAGGCCGTCGGACGCGGTGCCAACCCGCAGCGTCCGGGTACTCCGGGCGGAGGAAACGGCGGCGCAATCTACCTCGACGGCAACGAGATGACCCTCGAGCTGGTGGGCAGCGTCGTGCAGCGCAACACTGCGAACGAAGGCGGCGGCGCGATCTTCTTCGTGTCGAACAACCGCACCGGTCGGGCATTCATCCGGTCGTCGAGGCTCGTCTCGAACCCGAGCCTCGGGTTCGAGACCAGCGGCTTCCCAGGAATCTTCCACCTCGGCTCAGGGCCGCCCGTCGTCACCGACTCCACAATCGAGTGAGGTCCGCCTCGGCTGCGACCGGCATGACTTCGCTACGGTCCGTTCATGCAGTGGAGCGATGTCGCAGCGGCCTACCTGACCCCGTCCGGAGACGAGCCGGCAGCGCCAGCAGTACCTGAGTCGCCGGCGCGTCGCCTACGCGACGCCGTGGAACCGATCGGCACCATTGGTTGGTGGGCGGAGGCCGCAGGAGACGAGTTCGAGGCGGCCGGCCTCGACTTCTTCGGTGGCTACGTCTGGGGTCGCGCTGCTGCACTCGGGGCGGACGCCGATGTCAGCGCGGTCGTGTCGGCGTTCGGCGTGTTCGACGCCGGGCTTGTCGGTGCCGTCCTCGAGGGCGCGAAGCCGGTCGTGTCGCGTGAGGAGATCTTGGCGAGTCGCGAACGTGGTGCTGCCGCCGGACTCGCCGCGGCGACGTCCTCGATCGATTCCGATCTGGTCGCGTCGGTTGCGCATCGTCTGCGAGCGGCGATGGAGGATGTGGACGGCGCAGCCCGACCGCTCTTCAGCGGGCTGCGTTCGCTGCCGGCACCCACCGACCCGCACGCTGCACTGTGGCGTGCAGCGGAGATGTTCCGTGAGCATCGCGGTGATGGCCACCTCGCGGCGTGCGTCGCCGCCGGACTCGATCAGGTCGAGATGAACGTCCTCACCGAATTGTGGCTGGACTACCCCGTCGGCGAGTACTCCGGTACCCGGGGGTTCACGCCTGAGCGCGTGCAGGCCGCGGTCGAGACATTGCGGGCGAGCGGCTGGGTCGGCGACGACGACGCGTTGACGCCCGACGGGCGGGCAGCGCGAGACGAGATCGAACACGCAACGGACATGTCGCAACACCGCGTCATCGCAGCGCTGGGCGACGACGTGGGCGCCGTCATTGCCGACCTCTCGACCATCGGTGACGCCGTGATCGCGCAGCACGCCGCCCCGGCCGACCCACGCAAGCGCGCCGCTGGCTGACACGCTGCGCGCCGCTAACGTCCGCCTGATGTGCGGCGGGAAGAGGAACAGTCGTTGACCGCCTCCACCCCGAACCCACGGGTCACACTCGCATTGGTCGTCCTCGTCGCGCTGCTGATCGGCGCGAACTTCACGGCCTTGAAATTTGCGCTGGACCATACAACGCCGCTTCTGCTCGCTGGCTTGCGCACGGTGGTGGGTGGGACGTTCCTGTTGTGCTTCGTCACGCTCGTCCGCGGAGAACGAGTCCCGACCGACCGCGCTGTGCTCGGCAAGATCTTCGTCGTCAGCTTGGCGATCACCACGCTCTCGAGTGGACTCCTCGTGTTCGGCGTGAATCGTGTTCCAGCCGGGCTGGCGTCACTGCTCAGCAGCACCATGCCGTTGTTCACGGCGCTGCTCGTGCTGCTGCTGATGGGGACGCGGCCGACGCGCCTCGGAGCAATCGGATTGGTCGTGGGCTTCTTCGGGACCGTGGTGCTCGCGTGGCCGTCACTCGATGGAGAAGCCACAGCGGTCGGCATCGTCGCACTCGCGATGTCGGCGCTCGCCTGGGCGTTCGGAACGATGTTCATGCAGTGGCGTGACTTCAGTTCTGTGTCGCCGGTGATGATCGTCGCGGTGCAGCTACCGATGTCGGCGGCGGTGTTAATCCCGGTGGCGTTGCTCACCGAAGGGGTCGCTGACACCGATTGGTCGCTCGGGCTCTTCGTACCGTTGGCCTATGCGGCCATCCCTGCGAATGCCGTGACGTTCGCGCTGATGGCCACCATCGTGAAGCGCGCCACCGCGACGCAGGCTGCGGCGACCGCGTACCTGATTCCGATCTCGGGAGTGTTCTTCGGGTGGTTGATTCGCGACGAGCGGCTCGGAGCAGTCGAACTGGTCGGCGGTGTGCTTGTCGTCGCCGGGGTCTACCTGCTCGTCACCGCAAACGCCAGGGCGAAGATGGCACTCGCGGCGCCGCGATGAGCTTCGACTACCCGGTGACGCCCGGGTCGGATTGGCGTCGCACCGACCCGGGCGAGCGGCCCATCAGCCGTTTGAACGCACGACCGAAGCTCGCCTCGGTCGTGTAGCCGAGTCGTTCGGCGACCTGCGAGACGGTCATCCCCTCTCGCCGAAAGAGCTCGACGGCGAGGTGCATGCGCCACCGCGTGACGTACTGCATCGGTGACTCGCCGACCAGGTCGGTGAACCGCTTGGAGAAGCTGGACCGCGACATGGCGACACCCGACGCCATCGACGCGACCGTCCACGGTCGCTCGGGCTCACGGTGCACCATCGCTATCGAGTGCCCGATCGCCGGGTCGTTCAGGGCGCCCAACCAGCCCGTGTTCGCGGCTGGGTCGGTCGCGATCCAATGACGGATTGCCTGGATGACGAGGATGTCCGACAGGCGTGTCACGACGGCTTCGCCACCCGGCCGGGTCGCAGCCGATTCGTCTGCCATCAACCCGAGCAGCGTCGGCATCCACTGCCACTCCGGTCGCGTGATCGACGCCGCGACATGGATGACCTCGGGCAGCATCTCGACCAGCGACCGCGCCGCAGGATGATCGAAACGGACCGCTCCGCAGATCACCGTCGCGGACGCACCGCCACCCCCGTGACGCAGGATGGCGTACTGCTGGCTCACGTAGTCATGCGGAATGTCGAACACCGACGTGGTGGGGGTCCCGACCGCATCGACCGCGTCGTGGCCGCGACCGTGCGGGACCACGACCAGGTCGCCCTCTCGAACCTCGCGCTCGTAGCCGTCAGCGTCGACCAACCAGCAGCGCCCCGACGTGACGACGTGAAAGTAGACGCAGTCCGGCATCGCTGGCATGGCGATCCCCCACGGAGCGGTCAGCTCCGACCGGCAGTAGAAGACCCCTTCCATCCGCATGAAATGGAGCGCCTCCGCGAGCGGGTCGGCGATGAGCGGAACAAGGGTCTCGCCGAGTTCGTTGGGCGTTGCGGTGTTCGTCATCGGAGCCTCCGGACCTTCGTTCTACTCGCTCTCGCCGGCTGCGGCGATCGTCGCGCAGCCGAACGCCAGCACGACCGCGACGGTCCGCACCGCATGCCAACGGTTCCACGGGCCCTCATAGGCGGAGCGTTGTTCGCCGATCGCAGCGGAGTCGGCGGTCGAGATCTCGAATGCAGCCAGGGCGTTGTTGAGCGGGATGTTGGCCCCGGCTGTGACACCGATCAGGCCGCCGACGTACAGGACGGCAGCTGTGACCAGCCACGCCACAGCTCGGCCGTTCCCGCCCGCCACTGAACGACGGCGGCGGCGATGAGGAGCAACGGGGTGCCGACGAATGGGATGACGAACAGGGGGTTCACGATCGCCCGGTTGATCTGTTGCATGATCTGGACGTAGGAGTGATCGTCGACGAGGCGCGTGCCCGGGACGACCGATACCGCCCATCCGAAGAACAGCCCGGCCATCAATCCGGTGCCGACGACCGCGACCGCCGACACCGCGTCGGGCCCGTTCATCGGACTGCACCGCGCACATCGGACGCCGCGGCCGATCCGGCGCCGCTGTGCAGCGGGTCACGGATGAGATCGAGCGTGGGTGCCCCGGGTCCGTAGCTGTGCACCGTTCCCGTCGGAGTGATTCGGACGAAGACGCCGTCGGGCTCTTCGAGCGCGCCGTGCCCTGCAATGAGCTGCAGTGCTCCCGACTCGATCAGTGGTCGCACCGACGGGTCGTCCAGGGCGACGAGCTCGGCGCGTCCCTGAAAGTGCACTGTGAATGGCGGACCGAGCGGGAGCCTCCGGTAGGGCACGGTCACGGCAACGCGGGGCTGATGCGTGACGTTGCGACCCTTGCGGCCCGATCGCATCGTGTGGATCCACATCGAGTCGTCGGCCCAGACATAGACGACGCCTGCGCTGTGGGGATTGCCAGCGTCGGACACGGTGGCGAGCGTGCAGAACGTCTTGCGGGCGAGGGCCTTCGCGATGCGCCGAGTGTGCTCGACGCCTCGGAGGTGGGTGTCGACCGGAACGGTCGGTTCGGTGATGGTGCTGGGGATGGAGAGTGCGTTTGTCATGGGGTCCACAATGACGAACACGGCTCGGACGGAGAATGGTCGCGACGCTCGAATTCATGACCGATCGTCCGAGGATCAGGTCGTTCTGGTTGCAGAGTTGATTCGTCACGACGATCCCGCCCCGATCACCCCGAGCATCAAGATGCCGAAGAGAAACCCGACTCCACCGCCGAGAAGCGCCAGCAGCGCGACGACCCAGCGCGGCAAGGGTCGACCGGTGCGCGTCGAGTTCGCCACGAGCGCAACGAGTGGGAGCGCTGCGATGGTGACGGCGTGCAGCACGCCGATGACAACCAGCACCCCGCCCAACCGGTTTCCCAGGTGGCTGAGCTGGTCGGCAAGCACCTGCTCCGTCGACGCCGGCTCGGCGAGCCGTGCCGACACCAGAATGAATCCGGTGAGCACCAAGCCATACGCCAGATCGAGCAGCCGGAGCAACGCCGCCGGTGTGGCGAGGTCAGCCGACCAAAGATCTGCGACATAGTTGCGGCCGAATCGTCGGATTGCCGGCCCGAGGACGACAACCACGATCACGAGGACCAACGTGCCGATCAGTTCCATTGCCTGCCAGCGGACGTGGCGACCGCCGACCCCGTCGATCATCGACATCGCCATGGCGAGCACCAGTCCCAAGACGGTCAGCGCTAGAGCTGCTGCTGAACGCACGACGCGGCGGCGGTGGAGACGGTCTTCGTCGATCGAATGCACGACCCGTGCAAAGAGATCCGGGCTCGGTTCGACTCGGTCGACGCTGTGGAATGCGTCGAGCAGTCGCTGCTCGATGTTCATCGCTCGTCCTCCAAGAGTGACTCGAGTGCGGCCATGCCACGCCTGCAGTGCGTCTTCACGGAGTTGTTGGAAATGCTCAGCGTCTCGGCGATCTCTCGCTCGGTCAGCTGGAGATAGAAGCGCAGCACGAGGCAGCTCCGTTGGCGGTCGGAGAGTTGACGGAGCGCTCCGAGCACGACCTGGTCGGCCTGGTCGGCAATCGCGTCGTCTTCCAGGCTGGGCACCGGTCGCGGCGGATCGAGCGCATCCCGGTGACGCAACGACATCAATCCTCGGCGATTCGCATCTCGGGCCATGTTGATCACGATCGAACGGAGAAACGCGGGCGCGCGCTCCCGGTCCCGAATGGTCGTGGCCTTGCGATGCAGTCGAATGAACGCTTCCTGCACCAGATCCTCTGCTGCGTTGCGGTCATCGCAGAACACACGGGCGAGACGCACGAGCGAGCGTCCCTCGGAGGCAAAGAGTTCCGCGACAAGTGCATCGGGATCGATCGCGCTCGACGTCGAGGTCGAGGTCGTGATGATCCCCTCCACGCTCACGCAATGCCCTTACGCCAGTTCCAGCCGAACGGATACAAGCAGTAGCAGGTGACGCGTTCGGGTGAGACAACCATGGGATGTCACACCCGAACCGCTCGCCACCGTTGAGGTCACTGCAGATCCACGCAGGCCAATCGGATCGACGTGTTGGATGGATAGTGCACCACGATCGATTGAGCAGTGGCGCGTGCCCGGTGCTCGTGGGTCGCAAAGCCAGACCCGTTGCCTCGTCGATTCGTGGTGATGGTCGGCCACATCTCGTTGACGGCGTCGACGGGTCCTTTGACCTGGTGTTGGTAGTGCGATCCGCCAGGCGGTGTCGCCGAGCACGGTTGGTCGTGCACGTGGGTTGGGTAGGTGGTGTCGGCGTCCAGACCTCTGATGTGCACGCCGACGATGGTCGTGCCGTCGTGGTGGCCAGTCCGGATCATCACGGCGCCGCCTCGAACGGTGTAGCCGAGGTCGGCACCACCGGGGAGGGTCTGAAACCTGCCAGACGTGACTTCGGGACGAGCGCGTCTCGTCGTGTGATTTGCTCCGGCTTCGGTCACCGTGCCGGTCATCGTGAGGGCAGCGGTCGCTGCCAGGATGGGAATGAGCGCCTTCACGGTCGCTCCTTTCTAGGATCGTTTGCCGGTTGCGTACCAGCACCGTGGCGAGCGGCTGCGATCCGGTCAGGCGGCTCGAGGAGCCGCCGTCTCGTCGTCCAGTCGACGATTCAGGGTGAAAAGTCGACCGATGATCGGAAGTGTCAAGACGTTCAGTCCGTGGAGCAGGCCCATCAAGAGCAACATGCCGCCGAGGCGCACGACCGAGCCTTGGAGCTGCTCGGCGTTGACCTGCTGTGCCCAGCCCTTGTCGGGCTCCCACTTGATCACGAACAGGACGTACGCACCGAAGATCATGTAGTAGGCGAAGTCCATCAGGACGAGGTAGCTCTTCCCGGTTCGCGGATTCACCCGGAAGACGTCAGCGGCGTACGCCTTGCCGAACCGTTTGATCAGCGGCCCCAACACGCCGACCGCCGCGACGAGGACAGCGACGCTGATCAGTTCGAGAATCCACCATTCCATTGCAACCCCTCCTCCTGTGTCGCTGGCTTGTACTCAGAACAGACGAACACCGCGAGCAAACGGGTGACGCGCTCGACGAATCCCTCGATATCCATTCGTGCGCTTCCGCTCGGCCGATGTCAACCGCTCAATAGGACGACGCGTCGTTCCGCAGGACGCTCACACGCTTCGTCATGCGCTCGGTCACATGGGTCGTCATCGAGGAGGCCAAGAGTGGTGACTGGGGGATCGGTGGCCAGGCGTTGACCACGGATGCGGTCAAGTCCTTGGCAGCCGGAGTGGGAGACTGCGGTGCTGGGAGGTGAAGGGGCCATGGCCGTCGTCATCCGACCGGTGGACGTCGCATCCGACTGGGGTCGGACCGCCGAGCATCGAGCGGAGCCAGCAGGGGACCCAGCGTCTGCGCGG
>RCMY010004118.1_pt1 | contig 12669 bp, 9 predicted proteins | sample 2041341 | NCBI WGS metagenome assembly RCMY01 (sample SAMN09708234, study PRJNA481090) | Marine sediment metagenome, whole genome shotgun sequencing project. | reverse complement strand
GGCCCCGGCTGCAGGCCGCGGATATTGCGGCGGCGGATCGCCGACACTTCGACCTCGAATTCATTGAAGGCGAGTTCACCGATCGTTTCGCCGACCGATTTTGCCCCCGGCGGGATGGTGATCGAGTGCAGACGCAGTTCTAGTCCGTCCGGGCCTTCCGGCACGTCCGAGACCCCATGGAAAATGCCACGCATGAGCGCATAGCGCTGGTTGCGGATGGCGCGGATGCGGCGCACCACGCGATTGACCGGCACGCCGATGAGCGCCAGCGCATGCGAGGCAAGCATGATGCTGCTCTCGAAGGTTTCCGCCACCACCTCGGCGGCGCCGGCATCGCTCAGCCGCTCCATGTCGGTTTCGTCGGCGGCACGCGCGATGATCGGCAGGTCGGGGCGAATGGCACGCACATGGTGAATCACGCGCAGCGCCGCCTTGGCGCCGGAAAACGAGATCACCAGCGCGCTGGCCCGCATCACGCCGGCGGCCAGCAGGGTTTCGTGGCGCGCTGCGTCGCCATACACCACGGCATCGCCGGCGGCGCGCGCTTCGCGCACGCGCTCGGGGTCGAGGTCGAGCGCCATGTAGGTGACCTCCTCCTGCTCGAGAAAGCGCGCCAGGTGCTGACCACTGCGGCCATAGCCGCAAATCACGATATGGTTTTCGGTGTTCATCGACTGTGCCGCGACGCGCGTCAGTTCCATCGAGCGCAGCAGCCACTCGGAGGCGACAAAGCGCATCACCAACTTGTCGCTGACCTGAACGATGAGCGGCGCGAACAGCATCGACAATACCAGCGCCGCCACCACCACTTGCAGCAATGCCGGCGAAACAAGTGACAGCCCGTCGATCTGCGATATCAGCACGAAGCCGAACTCGCCGCCGGCGCACAACCACAGCCCGGTACGCATTGCCGTGCCGGGTGTCGAACCAAAGGCTCGCGACGCCGCCGCGACCACCGCGAACTTGACCACCAGCAAGGCCACCACCATGCCCACCACCGCCGGCAGGTTGGCGATGATTTCGCGGACATCGAGAAACATGCCGACGGTGACGAAGAACAAGCCAAGCAGCACATCGCGAAACGGCTTGATGTCTTCCTCCACCTGATAGCGATATTCGGTTTCCGAAATCAGCATGCCGGCGAGAAAGGCGCCCAGCGCCAGCGACAGCCCGACCAGTTCACTGAGCCACGCCAGGCCGAGGGTGATCAGCAGCACGTTGAGCATGAACAGCTCACCCGAGCGGCGCCGCGCCACGGTGTTGAACCAGGCGCGCATCAGGCGCTGACCGTAAAACAGCACCAGCGACAGCATCACCGCCGCCTTGGCCGCCGCCAGTACCAGCGTGCCGATCAGCACGTCCGCGGGTTGCGAGAGCGCCGGCAGCAGGATCAGCAGCGGCACCACGGCGATATCCTGGAAGAGCAGCACGCCGATCGTTTCGCGCCCATGGTTCGCCTCCAGCTCCAGCCGGTCGGCCAGCAGCTTGGAGAGGATGGCGGTCGACGACATGGTCAGAATGCTGGCGAGCGCGAAGCTGCCCAGCCAGCCCCAACCCAGCAGCCAGCCAACCACGGTGATCAGCGCGATGGTTGCCGACACTTGCACCGCGCCCAGCCCGAACACGATGCGCTTCATCGCGAACAGCCGCGGCAGCGAAAATTCCAGCCCGATCGAGAACATCAGGAAGACCACGCCGAATTCCGCCAGGTGGCGCGCGCCGACGTCGTCGTGCATGAGGTTGAGCGCGTGCGGTCCGACCACCGCGCCGACCAGCAGATAGCCCAGCACCGGCGGCAGATTGAAGCTGCGAAAGAGGCCGACGACAAACACCGCGGCGGCAAGCAACACGAGAACAAGCTCTAATGTGTTGACCATGAAAAGGATTCAGGACCGATTGGTCGGGGGATGAGCGGGCGGGGCCAATGTGGGCCTTCTGATATAATTTTCGGCTAGTTTAACCCATTGTTCTGGCGCCCCAATGTCCCCTGACTCCGCAATTTCCCCGCAGGACTGCCTGGCATTGGCCCGCCGTGTGCTGACCATCGAAGCCGCGGCCGTGGCGGCGCTGGTGGACAATATTGACGAGCATTTCAGCCGCGCCGTCAGCCTGGTGCTCGACGCCCCCGGCCGCGTCATCGTCACCGGCATCGGCAAGACCGGACACATCGGCCGCAAACTCGCCTCCACCTTGTCAAGCACCGGCACGCCAGCGTATTTCGTGCATGCTGCGGAAGCCGCGCATGGCGATCTGGGCATGATTACGCCCAACGACATCGTCATCGCCGTCTCGAACTCCGGTAGCAGTCAGGAATTGCTCACCATCCTGCCGATGGTCAAGCGTCAGGGCGCCCGACTGATTGCCATCACCGGCAACCCGAACTCGCCGCTTGCACGAGAAGCCGACGCCCACCTCAACGCCGGTGTCGCCGAAGAAGCCTGTCCGCTCAATCTGGCGCCGACGGCAAGCACCACCGCCGCGCTGGCGATGGGCGACGCACTCGCCGTGGCCCTGCTTCAGGCGCGCGGCTTCGGCGAAACCGATTTTGCCCGCAGCCACCCCGGCGGCGCGCTGGGCCGTCGTCTGCTCACCCATGTGCGCGATGTCATGCGCGCTGGCGATGCGCTGCCAATCGTTACCGCAGATGCCACGCCAACCGAGGCGCTGGAAAAGATGTCGCGCGGCGGCATGGGCATGGCGATCGTCGTCGACGCAGTGGGGCGGCCCGAAGGCGTGTTCACCGACGGCGACTTGCGTCGCGCGCTGGCGCGCATCGGCGACATTCGCCAGTCTGCCATCGGCACCCTGATGACACGCGGCCCGCGCAGCATCGGCCCGGACGCGCTGGCGGCAGAGGCGGCGCAGGTGATGGAAGAAAACCGTATCAATCAGTTGCTCGTGGTGGATGTCGACGGCGCGCTGGTGGGCGCACTCAACATGCACGATCTGATGCACGCCAAGGTCATCTAGGGCCTGCTCACTCTTAATCGACGGATCACGTGATGTCCATAAAGCTTCGCAACAAGGCGCAGGAGGCAGCCAAGGGTGGTTCCCCTTGGCAACGAGTGCAACGCAGTGGCGGAGCTTTATGGACATCACCCGGAGGGCTCATGCCTGCTGACCCACATGGCAGCGTTGCACCTCCTTGCCTGGGGGCCACCCAGGCTGCGTCGGCGCGCCTTGCCCTGCGGGCCAGCAGGCGCGAGCGTGACCGCCGATTAAGTGTGAGCAGGCCCTAGCCGTGGCGGCTCGGCTGCAGTATGTCTTCCCGGTGGTTGCGCTTTCCGTGCTTGCAGGCGGCAGCATCTGGCTCGAGCGCATCACGCGCGTGCCGCGTGATGCGTATCTTGCCGCCGCCGGTGGCCCGGACGTGATCGTCGACCAGATGGCGTTGACGCGCTTCGATCTCAACGGCGCGCCACACTACTATCTCGATGCCCGCCAGGTCACGCATCTGCCGGGCGAGGAAATCTCGCAGCTCGACGATCCGGTCGTGCACTACACGCGCGAAACCATGCGGATACGTCTCGCCGCCGATGCCGGCGTGGCCCGCGACGACGGCGAGCGCGTCGATCTGGCCGGCACGGTGCGCGGCGAGCGCGAACTGCCCGGCCGGCCGGTGACATACTTCGCCTCCGAATCGCTCACCCTCTGGCCAGATACCGAATCTGCAAAATCCACCGACCCGGTGGTGATTACCCAGAATGGCGGGGAAGTGCGCGGAAGCGGCATGACCGCGGACAACATTTTCGGGCTCATCACGCTGACCGGGCGCGTCCACGCGAACATGCCGGTCAATCGGAAAACACCATGACACACCCCCTGCGCCGTTTGACCCTGGCTTGCCTTCTCCTGCTGAGCCCGTTGGCGGCCAACGCGGAACAGGCCGACCGCAACAAACCGGTCAACATCGAGTCCGACAAGGTCACTGTTGACGATCCAAAAAAAATCCACCTGTTCGAAGGCCGGGTGATTCTCACCCAAGGCACCCTTGAGATTCGGGGCGACACGCTGACCGTCACCCAGGACGCCGCCGGATTCCAGAAAGGCGTGGCAGTCAGCAAAAACGGGCTGGCGACGTTCAAGCAACGCCTCGACGGCAGCGGCGACTGGGTGCGCGGCGAGGCAAAGCGCATCGAATACGACAGCGGCACGCAAAAAGCCCACCTGTTCGACCAGGCCCACGTGGTCAGCGGCACCGACGAAGTACGCGGCCAGTTCATCGACTACGACGGCAAGACCGGCCAGTACGTCGTCACCAACAGCGGCTCGGCGAAAGCCGATCGTGGCGGCAAGGAACGCGTGCGGGTCATCATCAAACCCAAGGGTGCGGAAGCCGACTCACCCTAATGACATTCCGATCGGACCCTTGTCCGATCGCTGACTGGAGAACCAACCATGAGTTACGAGAACATCCTGACCGAAACCCGCGGCCGGGTCGCCCTGATTACCCTGAATCGGCCCAAGGCGATGAACGCGCTCAACGACGTGCTGGTCGATGAGCTGGGCGCCGCCTTCGACGCCTTCGAGAGCGACGACGGCATTGGCGCGATTGTGATCACGGGTTCCGACAAGGCTTTTGCCGCCGGTGCGGATATTGGCGCAATGGCGAAGTTTTCCTATATGGATGCGTATCTGAGCGATTACATCACGCGCAACTGGGAGCGCATCCGCAGCTGCCGCAAACCGATCATCGCCGCGGTCGCCGGCTACGCCCTGGGCGGCGGCTGCGAATTGGCCATGGCCTGCGACATCATCATTGCAGCGGATACAGCAAAATTCGGCCAACCCGAAGTCAAGCTTGGCATCCTGCCCGGCGCCGGTGGCACGCAGCGCCTGCCGCGCGCCGTGAACAAGGCCAAAGCGATGGACATGTGTCTGACCGGGCGCATGATGGACGCGCAGGAAGCCGAACGTGCGGGGCTGGTGTCGCGCGTGGTGTCCCCCGAGCGCCTGCTCGACGAAGCACTCGAAGCGGCCGAGAAAATTGCCAGCTTCTCGCTACCGATCGTCATGATGATCAAGGAGTCGCTCAACCAGGCGTACGAATCCGGCTTGTCCGAAGGGCTGCTGTTCGAACGCCGGCAGTTCCATTCCGCGTTTGCGCTCGAAGACCAGAAAGAAGGCATGGCCGCCTTCATCGAAAAACGCAAGCCTGTGTTCAAACACCGCTGAACGTTGTTCTCGGCCCGGACGTTCGTCCGGGTCGCCAGCGCGCTGCCACACCGCGACAGCGGCGCATCGCCACAACCGTGGCTTCATCGCACGATCCACACCCCCGCAGATTCATGCACCGCAACCGATCCGTTGCCGATCCTGAGGTAACACGTTGGTTTTACGAAAACTTTTGCAACGAATTTAATTTGTGCATCGCACCAAACCCAGTTGACATTGCCGTCGGTACCCGTATAATTCACCCCATGCTGCACTGCAGCAACCAGTGAAATACCTACTACATCAAGGAGAATCTCCATGTTCGCTACCACCCCTGAGCAAATCGTTGCCGCCAACAAAGCCAACGTCGAAAACGTTCTGACCGTCACCAACGCCGCTTTCGCCACCGCCGAGCGCCTGACTGCCCTGAACCTGAACACCGCACGCAGCTTCCTGGAAGACGGCGTTGCCAACACCAAGGCCCTGATGGGTGCCAAGGACGTTCAGGAATTCGTTAGCCTGCAAAGCACGCTAGCCCAGCCGGCTGTCGAGAAAGCCGTTGCCTACGCACGCAGCGTTTATGAAATCGCCACCCAGAGCCAGGAAGAAGTGTCGAAGCTGCTGGAAGGCCAGATGGCCGAAGTGAACAAGAACTTCGCCGAAGCCCTCGACAATGCCGCCAAGAACGCACCGGCCGGTTCCGACGCCGCCGTGGCCGCTGTCAAGTCCGCCATCGCTGCCGCCAACTCGGCTTACGACAACATGAGCAAGGCTGCCAAGCAAGTTGCTGAAATCGCCGAATCCAACGTTGCTGCTGCCTCCGACGCGACCGTCAAGGCCGTTGGTAGCGCCCAGAAGACGACCAAAGCCGTTGCCAAGAAAGCTGCCTAATCAGCTTCCTTAACGGTTGAAAAAGCCCCGCCATGTGCGGGGCTTTTTTTCGTCTGCTGCGCGCAATCGCGAGGCTTGTCAGGGAAATCTCATGATTGATTCGCGCGAGGTTTCCCTCACCGCCAACCCCTCTCCCGATGGGAGAAAGGCCTTTACCGAGCCCGACCGATGGCGGCGCTCCGTGGGCTGCGACCGGAGTATCGTTCTCCCCTCTCCCACCGGGAGACGGGCCGGGGGTGAGGGAAGTCGAGCACGAATCGAGTACGACGCGTTCACTGACATTCGTGCAGTTGCCCTGACCACTGAACGCCTTCGATGGCGTCAGTTCATCTCGTCAGGATAGTGCGACGGGAACAACCGCCGCATTTCCGCTTCAATCCAGGCTTCGGCTTGCCTATTGACTTGCTCGGGTTTCAGTTCCGTGGTGTCGATCGCCGGGCCGATGCTGACGACGATTTCACCCGGCTGCTTGACGAAGGCATTGCGGCGCCAAAACTCACCCGCGTTGTGGGCGATCGGCACCACCGGCGTTGCGGTGTGCGAGGCCAGCCAGGCGCCGCCGGCTTTGTAGCGTCGGGTGGTGCCGGTCGCGACCCGCGTGCCCTCGGGAAACACGACCACCCAGAAACCTTCATCGAGCAGCGCGCGCCCTTGCTCGAGCACTTGCGCCAGCGCGTCCTTGCCGGCAGCACGATCGATGGCGATGTTCGGCATGCGCGCCAGGCCCCAGCCAAAGAACGGCAAACGCAGCAGTTCGCGCTTGAAGACAAAACTTATCGGCGGAAGGATTCGCTGCAGCGCGATGGTTTCCCATGCCGACTGATGTTTGCACAGTACAACAGCCGGCCGATCCGGCAGGTTCTCGGTACCGATCACTCGATGGCGAATGCCGAGAATGTAGCGGATACACCACATCGCGATCGACGTCCAGCCACCAATCACCCGGTAACGCCGTTGCGGCGACAGCGGTGTGACGGCTAGCGCAATGAGCGCATACAGCGGCGTGATGACGACCAGCACGAGAGCGAAAAGCACGGAACGTATCAGCGACATGGGATCATCCTGGAAACGGCAGTTGGACACGCCCGGGTGCGCGGCTGGCGGGTCGTCTGGCAAGGCGCGAGGAAGGACGCAGGAGTGGCCCGTGCCAGCTCAGTTGCTAAATGAGGTAATGCTGCTAGACGGCCCGCCAGTCGTGCAATCGGGCGTGTAGCGCTGTCACCACGCGGGTGAAGCCGGCCACGAGGAAAATCGTCCGTGCGCTCAGACATTTATCGAAGCCAACAAACGGTCAGCTACCGTTTCCAGGATCACTAGTCGAGCAGGGAATCGACGACCGCGGCCAGATCCGGAAACACCTGCGTATCGGGCGGGAGGTCCGGATCATCTTGCGTTTTCTTACCCTTGCCGGTGAGTACGAGATAAGGCACGCAACCCATCGCCACGCCGGCCTGCAGGTCGCGCAGGCTGTCGCCGACGGTCGGCACGCCTTCGAGATCGACGTTGAAGCGCGCTTTGATCTGTTTGAGCAGACCGGGCTTTGGTTTGCGGCAGTCGCAGGTCGAGTCGGCGGCGTGAGGACAGAAGAAGATCGCCTCAATACGTCCGCCAACATGCGCCAGCGCCTCGACCATTTTTGCGTTGATCGCGTTGAGCGTGTCCATGCCGAACAAACCGCGATCGACGCCGGACTGGTTCGACGCCAGTACCACGCGCCAGCCGGATTGATTGAGTCGGGCGATCGCCTCGAGCGAGCCGGGGATGGGAATCCATTCATCGGGCGACTTGATGAACTGATCGGAGTCCCGATTGATGACACCGTCGCGATCGAGAACGATGAACTTCATGAAACGCACTCCCCGCCCGACATCGGACGCAATGCGACAGCTTACGCCGACAGGCGCGAAAGGTCCGCGACGCGATTCATCTGCGCCGCGAGCGCGGCCAGCAGCGCGAGGCGATTGGCCCGCACAAGCGGCTCCTCGGCCATCACCATCACCTCGTCGAAAAAGCGGTCAACGGCATCGCGCAGACTGGCGAGCACGCACAAGGCCTCGGTGTAGTCTTCGCCGTCGACATGCGATGCGACCATGGGCGCCACCTGATTGAGTTGTTCGAACAGCGCCTTTTCGGCGGCCTCCTGCATCAGCAGCACATCGGGCGCGCCCGGCGCAGTTTCCGCCTTGCGCAGAATATTGACGATGCGCTTGTTGGCAGCGGCGAGGGCCTCAGCCTCGGGCAATGCCTGGAACGCCGCCACCGCCTTGAGCTTGGCCGGCACCAGGTCGATACGCACCGGATCGAGTGCAAGGACGGCGTCGATCGTCTCACCGCCGTGCCCGGCTTCGCGCAACAAATGGCGCAAACGCTCCTGCATGAAGGCGAGCAAAGTGGCGCGGAAGTCGCCGCTGAGCACGCCATCGTCGAAGCCCTCGGCAGCGGCATCGACCAGCACGCCAAGGTCGAGCGGCAAGGGTGTTTCCATGAGCATACGCAACACGCCCAACGCCGCGCGGCGCAGCCCGAAGGGATCTTTGTCACCGGTTGGCACCTGGCCAATGCCGAAAAATCCGACCAGCGCATCGAGCTTGTCGGCCAGCGCCACGGCGGCGGCAACATTACCCTGCGGCAAATCATCGCCCGCAAAACGCGGCTGGTAGTGCGCCGCAATCGCTTCGGCGACGACTTCGCCTTCCTTGTCGTGAAGCGCGTAGTAACGCCCCATGGTGCCTTGCAACTCTGGAAACTCGCCGACCATTTCGGTGACCAGATCGGCCTTGCACAGATGTGCCGCGCGTTGCGCCGCCGTTTGATCCGCGCCGAGTTGAGCCGCGATCTGCCCGGCGAGCCGCTCAAGCCGCGCGACGCGCGCGCGCAGGCTGCCCAGCTTGTTGTGATAGACCACGTTTTCGAGGCGATCGACCCGCGATGCCAGCGGTTGTTTGCGGTCGGTATCGAAGAAGAAGCGCGCATCGGCCAGACGCGGGCGCACCACTCGCTGGTTGCCGGTGATGATGTGGCTCGGGTCCGACACATGCATGTTGGAGACGATCAGGAAACGGTTGCGCAAGGTTCCGTCGGCATCGAATAGCGGAAAGTACTTCTGATTCGCACGCATGGTGAGAATCAGGCATTCCTGCGGCACGGCGAGAAAATCGGCCTCGAACTCGCCCACATACACCGTCGGATGTTCGACCAGTGCGGTGACTTCGTCGAGCAGATCGGCGTATTCGCCCAGACTGGCCTGCTGACGTTGCGCCTCGGCGGTCAGCTGCGCCTCGATGTTCGCGCGACGTTCGGCGAAAGACGGAATCACCTTGCCTTCGGCGAGCAGCGTGGTTTCGTAAGCGTCGGCGTTGGCGAGTTCGATTTCGCCGCGGCTCATGAAGCGGTGCCCCATGGTGGTTTTGCCGGCCTCCAGATCGAGCACCCGGCCCGGAACCACGCGCGCACCATGCATCAGGATGAGCTTGTGCACCGGCCGCACGAACTGCGCCTCGCCCGCGCCCCAGCGCATCACCTTCGGAATCGGCAGCGCCTTGACTGCCTGGTTGACCACCTCGGCGAGCACGTCGTCGAGTCGCGCGCCGGCCACCACGCTGGTGTAAAACAGCGTCTCGGTCTTGCCGTCCATGTGGCGCTCGAATTTGGGAATTTCGCCCTCGTCGATGCCTTTGGCCGCAAGCTTCTTGAGCAACGGCGGTTTGGGCGCGCCGTTGGCATCGAGTGCCACCGACACCGGCATCAGTTTTTCGGTGACTTCGCGCGCCGGCGCTTCGTCGCGCACCCCGGCAATCGTCACTGCCAAGCGTCGCGGCGAGGCGAATGGATGGCAGGCGGCGTCGGCCGCAGCCAGGCCGTGCGCCACCAGACCTTCATGGATGACACGCGCAAAGGTCTCACCCAGGCGCGGGAGTGCCTTTGGGGGAAGTTCTTCGGTCAACAGCTCGACGAGTACGGTCGCGTCGGACATCACGCGGCCTCCTTGGAATCGGTTGGGGCGTTTGCCAACATGGGAAAACCGAGCGCCTCGCGGGAGGCGAAGTATGCCGCTGCAACACTGCGCGACAGGTTGCGGATGCGGCCGATGTAGGCGGCGCGTTCGGTCACCGAGATGGCACCACGTGCATCAAGCATATTGAAGCTGTGCCCCGCCTTGAGCATCATTTCATAGGCCGGCAAGGCCAGATTCGCTTCCATCAGACGCTTGGCTTCGGATTCGAAACCGGCGAACTGCGAGAACAGGAAATCGACGTTGGCGTGCTCGAAATTGTAGGTCGATTGCTCGACCTCGTTCTGATGGAACACATCGCCGTAACTCACCTCGCGTCCGTCCGGGGCCACCGACCAGATCAGGTCATAGACGTTTTCGACGCCTTGCAGATACATCGCGAGGCGTTCGAGTCCGTAAGTGATTTCGCCGAGCACCGGCTTGCAGTCGATGCCGCCGACCTGCTGAAAATAGGTGAACTGGGTGACCTCCATGCCGTCCAGCCACACCTCCCAACCCAGCCCCCAGGCGCCGAGCGTGGGGTTCTCCCAGTCGTCCTCGACGAAGCGGATGTCATGCACCATGGGATCGATGCCGAGGGCGCGCAGCGAATCCAGATAGAGCTCCTGGATGTTCAACGGCGAGGGCTTGAGCACCACCTGATACTGGTAGTAGTGCTGCAGTCGGTTGGGGTTTTCGCCATAACGGCCGTCCTTGGGACGGCGCGACGGCTGCACATAGGCCGCGTTCCAGGGCTCCGGACCGATGGCGCGCAGGAAAGTCGCAGTGTGCGAGGTACCGGCGCCGACTTCCAGATCGTAGGGCTGCAGCAGCACGCAACCGCGCTCGCCCCAGAAGTTCTGAAGATTGAGGATGGTTTGCTGAAACGTCGGTTTATTCTCGGGCATGGGTCTGGCGGCGCCGGGGCGCCCCGTTTGGGCAAAGAGGCAATTCTACGGCGTTAACCCGGAAACTGCAGTTGGCCGCTCGTCCGTTTCGCCAGTGCGACGGTTGAATGGTGCAATGCCCTTCGGTTATTGCACCCTACGGAATCTCTCGCGAGAATGACGGATTGGAATGTGCACCGATGGTCGGGCCGTAGGGTGTCAATAGGCGCAGCCGTATTGCACCATTCACCCGTTGCAAGGTGCAATTCCCTTGGAACATTGCACCCTACGCTCGCGGCCGGCGCAGCGCCTTCTCCGCCTCGACCACGATCAGCGCGACAATGCCGACCGCGACGATCTCGAGCCACGCTGCCGGCGGTACCGCCGCCGTCTCGAACACGCGCTGCATGAATGGCACGTAGGTGAACACCGCCTGCAGCGCGACCGTGATGCCGACACCGCCCCACACCCACGGATTGCTTAGCGGATTGATGCGCCACAATGGCCGGCGCAGGCTGCGGCAGTTGAACAGGTAGACAATTTGGACCATCACGAACACATTGACCGCCACGCTGCGCGCCAGCGCATCGGAGCCGCTGATCCCCTGCCAGCGCACAAACAAACCAAAGGAGCCGGCGAGCATGATGGTGCCGACCAGCACGATACGCCCGATCAGCACGCGATCGAGGATTGGCTGATTCGGCACGCGCGGCGCACGACGCATCACATCGGTTTCGATCGGCTCGAACGCCAGCGCCAAGCCAAGAAACACTGCGGTGGTCATGTTGATCCACAGAATCTGCAGCGGCGTGATCGGTAGCGTCACGCCGGCAAAGATCGCGCAGAGAATCACCAGCCCTTCGCCGAAGTTGGTCGGCAGCGTCCAGGTGATGAACTTGACAAGGTTGTCGTACACGCCGCGGCCGACCTCGACCGCCGCCTCGATGGTGGCAAAGTTGTCGTCGGTCAGCACCATGTCCGCCGCTTCCTTGGCCACGTCGGTGCCACCCATGCCCATCGCCACGCCTATGTCCGCCGCCTTGAGCGCCGGCGCGTCGTTGACCCCATCGCCGGTCATCGCCACCACCGCGCCGCGATGCTGCAATGCGCGCACCAGGCGCAGTTTTTCCGCCGGTTCGACACGCGCGAAGACGCGTGTGCCGCCGACCACATCATCGAGCTGCGCGTCGCTCATGGCCGCCAGGTCGCGACCGCTGATGGCGGCGTCGCCTTCCCGCGCAATGCCGATTTGCTGACCGATCGCCAGGGCCGTGGCAGCATGGTCGCCGGTGATCATCTTCACTTCGATGCCCGCCAGATGGCAGGTTTTGACGGCCTCGGCGGCACGACGACGCGGCGGATCGATCATGCCCTGCAGACCGATGAATGTCAGATCGCCGGCGATGTCGTCGTCGCAGTCGAGTTTTTCGGCGTGTGCCAGACGCGCAAACGCCAGCACGCGCAGACCCTGCGCCGCCATGGCATGCGCGGCGGCGTCAATCGCGGTCGCATCGAGCGCCGTCGGTTGCCCATCGTGATCGAGCATGCGTGCGCAGCGCGGCAGCACCGCTTCGAGCGCGCCCTTGACGAAAATCACCGGATGCTCTTCGATCACGTGCAGCGTCGCCATCATCTTGCGTTCGGCTTCGAACGGCAATTCGGCGCCGCGCGGGCACTGTGCTTGAACACTGGCCTCGTCGAGCCCACCCTTGCGCGCCGCCACCAGCAACGCAGCCTCGGTCGGGT
>RCMY010004117.1_pt1 | contig 12670 bp, 11 predicted proteins | sample 2041341 | NCBI WGS metagenome assembly RCMY01 (sample SAMN09708234, study PRJNA481090) | Marine sediment metagenome, whole genome shotgun sequencing project. | reverse complement strand
GCCACGGCACCGATGGCGACCTTCGGTGGGCGATCGCCGGACGCAACAAGTCCAAGCTCGACGAGGTCGCAACCCAGACCGGTGCGGCCGTCGAAAAGATCGTGGCTGATGCCGCCGACCCCGAAGCGATGGCATCGCTGGCCGAATCCACCAAGGTCGTCGTTTCCACCGTTGGACCGTATGCCTTGTACGGATCCGATCTCGTCGCCGCCGCAGTCACCGCGGGCACCGACTACTGCGATCTCACGGGCGAACCCCATTGGATGCAGAGGATGATCGATGCGCACCAAGAGGAGGCCGAACAAACCGGCGCTCGCATCGTCCATTCGTGCGGCTTCGACTCCATCCCCTCCGACCTCGGCGTCTGGTTCACCCAACAGGAAGCACTCGAGAACTTCGGCGAGTACTGCACCTCCATCGCCATGCGGGTGAAGGCGATGAAAGGCGGGGCCAGCGGCGGCACCATCGCGAGCATGATGAACGTGATGGAAGAGGCGAGCGCCGATCCCGAACTGCGCAAGGTGCTCGGCAACCCGTACGCCTTGGCACCCGTTGGCATGCGCACCGGGCCCAAGCAACCCAACGTGATGGTCCCTACCAACGATCCGGCATCCGATTCTTGGGTCGCTCCGTTCGTCATGGCGGCGATCAACACCCGTGTCGTGCACCGCAGCAACGCCTTGCTCGGCCGCCCGTGGGGTGATGACTTTCTCTACGACGAGGCGATGATGATGGGACAAGGCCCCGTGGGTATCGCCAAGGCCGGCGCACTCGCCGGAGGCATGGCCGGCTTCATGGGCGTCGCGGCCATCGGGCCCCTACGACGGCTGCTCAACGATCACGTCCTCCCGAAGCCCGGCACCGGCCCGTCGCCGAAAGCCCAGGAAGCCGGCTACTTCGACATTCGTTTCTTCGGGACGACCGCGGACGGCAACACCATCCGCACGAAGGTCACCGGCGACCGCGATCCCGGGTACGGGTCCACCGGAAAGATGTTGGGTGAGGCCGCGGTTGCCCTGCTCGAAAGCAACGATGATCGCGACGAGGGCGGATTCTTCACCCCGGCGACCGCGTTTGGCGACGACCTCCTCGACCGCCTTGTCGAGCATGCCGGCCTCACGTTCACCGTTCTCGAGGCCTGACCCCGGGCGACCGCAAGGTCGCGCCGGCGGATAGTGCGCTACCCGGCATCGGCCGTGAACGGCAGTGATTCGTAGCGCCGGTTGAACGCCCCGGGCGCGAATCGGCCGGCCGCAGCATCGACCTCGAAGTCGGGAAACCGGGCGAGCAGTCGCTCGAGAGCAATGGCGGTTTGCAGGCGGGCCGCGGCGGCGCCGAGGCAATGATGGGCGCCGTAGCCCAGCGCCAACATCTTGTCGGGATTGCGGGTGACCTGCAGCTCTTCGGCATCGTCGCCGAACTGGCGTTCATCGCGGTTCGCGGCGCCGTAGACCAACATCACCTTGACTCCCTCCGGGATTTCTCGACCGTGGAGGGTCACCGGGCGCGTGGTGGTGCGGGCCAGGTTCTGCACCGGTGACGTGAGCCGAAGGAATTCGTTGATGGCCGGCCGGACGAGTGTTGAATCGCCGAGCAGCAGCCGGCGTTGATCTCGACGCTCGGTGAGCAGTTCCGCTGCGCCACCCAACAGGCCGGTCGTGGTGTCGTTGCCGCCGGCCACCATCGTGAAGATGAACCCGACCACCCACTCGATCGAGGCTTGGTCTTCGCCCGCCGCAACCAGGTCGGACACCAAGTCGTCGCCCGGCTCGAAGCGGCGGCGCTCGATCAACTCCCCGGCGTAGGTGAACAGTTCGAGGAATGTTGCGGCCGCATCGCCGAGATCGCCGTCCGCGTTGGCGGCCACGATGACGCTGGACCAACGGTCGAACTGCGCACGATCCTGAACCGGAACGCCGAGATAGTGCGACACGACGAAGCTGGGCAGCGGTTTGAACAAGGCGTCGATGATGTCGACGACTGCGTCGCCTTCGGCGGCAACCGCGTCGAGGCGGTCGTCGACGAACTGGGTTATTGCCGGTTCGATCGGGGCGACCCGCCGCGGGGTCATCGGGCGGCTGACCAAACGCCGCATGGCGGTGTGCGCCGGCGGGTCCATCATCACGATCGGTGCGGCTTGATCCTTGAACATCGCCATCGCATCGACGTCGGGCGTCAGCCCTTGGGCGGAGGAGAAGGTCTCGGTGTCGCGAGCGGCGTTGAACACGTCGTCGAAGCGGGACAACGCCCAGAACTCGCCGTATTCAGGATGGTCGATCCGATGGGCCGGCGACTCGTCACGCAGTCGGTGGTAGGACCCAAAGGGGTCGCGCCATGACTCGCCGCCCCGCAAGAAGTAGAGCGGCGCTTCTGTTTCGGCCACGGTGGCCCTCCTCGAATTCGTGGCCCCACAATGACCGAGCGGCGTGACCCGGCGCCAGCCCTACTCGCTCGCCAGAATCTTGTAGAGATCCTTCTTGGCCTTGGCCAAGACCTCGAGGGCCGCCATTCGTTGTTCGTCGGTACCGAAGCGCCCGATCTGGCGAGCTTGCCCTGCGAGCTCGGCGAAGCTGGAGCGCAATTCGCCCCCGCCCGACTCGACCGCCTCTGCCCACGGCAACGGGGCGTCGGGATCGCGATCCGCAACCCGCTCACGACCCTCGTCGGTGAGGTCGTAGCGACGCTTGCCATCCTCGTCCTCGAAGCCTTCGATGAGCCCCTTCTCCTCCATCCGGCTCAGTGCCGGATACATGGCACCGGGGCTTGGCCGCCAGCTGCCTTCGCTGCGGTTGTCGAGCTCGGCGATGATTTCGTAGCCGTGCATTGGACCGTCGGCCAGGACGAGCAAGATGCTCTGCGCAACGGCGCCGCGTCGGGCTCGACCCGGACCTCTGCCCCGCCGGTGTCCCGGCCCTCGGCCTCGTGGGCCGCCTTCGTGTTTTCCTCTGTTCATGGGTGATTCTTTCCTTTGGTTCCTCACGGATTCCTCTGTGTGGTTCGTTTGTGTGGTTCGTTTGTCGGATCCGACGGATCCGCTATCGACATATCTTTATCGATAGATTTAACGATATATCGCGATCGTTCGAAGGCCAACCGCTACCGCGAAGAAATATCCGGCCACGGGTTCGCCGTCGTGCCGGAACCAACGCGAAGCCGTACCGTGAGGGTGGCCACGGCCCCCACCTCTCATGCCTGACTTCTTCCAAAACGGTGCAATCGCCACGTTGCACAACCTCACGAACCGGCCCCTCGCCGAGCTCGAGGCCGACCTCACCACGTGGGGGGCTGCGACGCCGTTGGGGCTCATCGTGCCGTCGCTGTTCAGCGAGCTCGGCGGCGATGCACTGGGACCCATCGTCGACGAGTTGACCCGGGTCCCGTATCTCGATCAGATCATCGTCGGTCTCGATCGGGCCGATCGAGACCAGTTCACCGAAGCCAAAGCCTTTTTTGACCGGCTCCCGCAAACCCATGTCGTGTTGTGGAACGACGGACCGGGCCTGCGGGCGATCGACGAAAAACTCCGGTCGGCCGGTCTGGCGCCGAGCGAGGAGGGCAAGGGTCGCAACGTCTGGTATTGCCTCGGGTACCTCCACGCGTCCGGTCGGGTCGAGGCCGTTGCCCTCCACGATGCCGACATCCTCACCTACGAGCGTGAGCTTCTCGCCCGCCTGCTGTACCCCATTGCCCACCCGGACTTCGACTACCACTTCGCCAAGGGGTATTACTACCGATCCGACGGAACCAAGCTCAACGGTCGGGTGATGCGCCTGCTCGTAACGCCGCTGATTCGAGCTCTCAAACAAACCATCGGGACCAGCGATTACCTCGAGTTCCTCGACAGCTTCAGGTACCCCCTGGCCGGTGAGTTCGCTATGCGTACGTCGCTCAGCCGGTCGATACGTGTCCCGAGCGACTGGGGACTCGAGATCGGCCTGCTCGCCGAGGTACACCGACACTGCTCGACCGATTCGGTGTGCCAGGTCGATATCGCCGGCGCCTACGACCACAAACACCAAGACCTCAGCGCGGACGACGAAACCAGCGGCCTGAACAGAATGAGTTTCGACATCGCGAAGGCCGTGTTCCGCAAGCTCGCCGCGGATGGTGTGCCGCTGAGCGCCGACCTGTTCCATACCCTGAGCGCCGCCACCTACAAGGCCGCCCTCGAGATGATCGACCGCTACCACGCCGACGCGGTGATGAACGGACTGCGCTTCGACATCAAGGCAGAGCAGCAGGCCGCCGAGGTGTTCTCAAACGCCATACTCACGGCGGGCGAGCGGTTCTTGCTGCAGCCGCGTGAGACCCGGTTCATTCCCAGCTGGTCGCAGGTGCACGCGACGATGCCCGACATCCTCGACGAACTTCGCGACGCCGTCGACGCCGACCAGCTTCACTAGCCGGCCGGCGTCACGAGCCGGCCTGCTTCACGAGGACCGGCCTCACAAAATGGACAGGGTCACCGGGACGGTTCAGCCGTCAACCAAACCGCTTGGTACGGCGCAAGGGATCCGGCAAAGGGCCCGCCGGCGATCAGATCGTGGCCCCGAAACTCGATGGGTTGCGGGATACCCGACACGTTCACGCACACGGTGAGGTGTTGTTCGGCAGTGATGCGCTCGAACGCGAGTACCTCCGCCGGACCGGGCAACACGACCTGCTGCGCAGCCGGGTGGAACGCGGGTTGCGCCCTTCGCAGACGCAAGAGGTTGCACAGAGCGGGCAGTACCACCGCCGTCGGCGACGCGGGGTCGGCGATCGCGGCGCGGATCGCTTCCAGCGAGACGAACCCGCGATTGATCCCCCGATTGTGTCCGCTCCGCGCCATCTGCTCGTGGTCGTTCGGTGTGGCGAGGAGGCTGTGGATGTAGACAGCCGGAACGCCCGCCATCGCCACCATCGCGGCGTGGGCCGCCAGCAGCTGCGCCGGCCCACCCAGCATGTCGAGCAGTGCGATGTTCAGCTCGTACGGCATCGACCCGCCATCGACTGCATACGACGACACCGCTCCCCCGCGCTCCACGCATCGCTGCACCAGCGCGTCGATGCGGTCGATCGGCAACAGACCTTCCGCCGGGCGCAGGCCGACGCCGTCATGCGACGCCAGGAAGTTCAGGACGGCCGCTCCCTTGGGTGCGGTCGGCAAGGTGTCGAGCCAGTGCCGAAGCAGCGTCGCGTCGCCCTGGGCAAAGGCGTCGAGCATCAGTGGTGGCAACGAGAAGTTGTAGACCGCGTCGGCCTCGTCGCCATCGCCGAAATACGACAGGTTCTCGGCCAGCGGCACGTTGGTCTCGGTGATGATCTGCATGGAGCGCCCCGCAACATCGCGGAACACCCTCACGATCTCGTGGGTCTGGGGTCGATGGACGCACGTGGTCCCGAGTTCCTTCCACAGGTACGCGATTGCATCGAGTCGGACGACCCGGGCGCCGTGACGGGCGTAGGCCGCGGCGATCTTCAGATACTCGATGAGCACCGCCGGATTGGAGAAGTCGACGTCGATCTGGTCGTGGCTGAAGGTGCACCACACCTGCCGTTCGCCATCAGGGGTCTCGACGGGACGAAGCAAGGGATGGGTTCGCGGCCGGGTGACCATCGAGATATCGGCGTCGGGCGGCGCGGTCATGATGGCGGATCGCCCCGGCTCGACGCCGGCCAGGAACTGTTGAAACCAGTCGTGCTCTTGGGAGATGTGGTTCGCCACGAGGTCGACCATGAGCGCATGGGTTTCGGCGATCGCCTCGATATCGGCCCAGGTGCCATGGCGCCCGTCGACGGCGAGGTAGTCGATGACGGAGAAGCCGTCATCGGAGCTGAAGGGGCTGAACGGGAGCACGTGCACGGTCGATATTGCGCCCGCGAGCTCGTTCAGCAGGAGGTGGTGGAGCGCTTGGAGCGGCGTCTCATCCGGCGATCGGCCGCCGACATCGGAGATGGCACCGACAGCGGTATCGGCATAGCGGCGGTGCACGGTGTTTCCGTACGTGATCAGCACGACGTCGTCGGCGCTCCATGCCCCTCGATCGACGGCGCCCGGAAAGATCTCGCCGACCACCGCGGTCAGGGCATCGAGTCCGGCCTCGTCGAGATGAGCGCCGTAGATTCGGTCCAGCCGATCACGCAACATGATTGCTCGCCCGTTAGTTGGGGGTGCTGGACGGACTCGTCCCCGCGGCCGTGGTGGGAGGGGCCGACGTTGGCGGGACGGTTGTTGGCGGTGCCGTGGTTGGCGGTGCCGTGGTTGGCGGTGCCGTGGTCGGAGGCGCCGACGTGGGAGGCACCGACGTCGGAGGGGCCGTGGTCGGAGGCACCGACGTGGGCGGCACCGATGTTGGCGGCACCGTGGTGGGAGGGACAGTGGTCAGCGGGACAGTGGTGGGAGGAACAGTCGTTGGAGGCGCCGTCGTAGGTGCGGTTGTCGGCGGCGCGGCCGTGGTGGTGGGCGCGATCGTCGTGGTCGGGGGCGGCTGCCAATCGGGGAAGTCGATGCGGTGCAAGAACCCGGCACGGCGGCCTTGCGGGTACCCGACCGGGCCGGTCCAGGCGTGATAGGTCATCCACACTTCATTCGATCCCGACACCCACATCGACGGCCCGCCAAGGCCCCTGGCGCCCGGACGATTCCCCATGAACGGCGTGGTGCTCGAGCGGTAACACGGCCCGTCGACGCCGTCGCACACGGCATGACCAATCGCATAGGTCGCGCTGAGCCACCAGTTGCCGCTGTAGAACAGGTGGAAACGGCCGCTGCGCTCGATGAGCGTCGCCCCTTCGATCAGGCCACCCTCCCAGCTTGCGGCCGCGTACAGGAGTTCGTTCGAAGCGCCGGCAATCGAACGGCCGTCCGCGGCCAGCGGGGCGCTCCAGATCGAGGTACGCACGCGGCAACAGTTGCCGTCGTTCTTGTAGATCAGCCAAAGCGACCCGTTGGAGTGCCGGAACAGTTCGGGGTCGATGGCCCCGCCGAGCAGAACCGGACAGACCAGCGTGGATTCCGATGCCTGATACGGCCCGCCGACCCGAGCAGACGTCGCGACGCCGATGCACTGCAGGTCGCTGGTGCGATGGTGGGCCGTGAAGTACATCACGTAGGTGCCACCGATCTTGTTGACCGACGGCGCCCACGTACGGTTGGTGCCGGCGACCGCCCAGCTCGGAAGGTTGGGCATCGAGTCACCCGCCATGAACCAGTGGTTGAGGTCGGTGCTCACCCAGATCGGCACGTTGCCGGCGCGGGTGTTCGTGGTGAAGAAGTAGTAGTACCCGTTCTCGTGGAGTACGGCAGGGTCGGGAGCGTCCGCGGTGAGGGCGAGACCTCCGGGGCCAACGGTCGGTGGTCGGATATCGAATCCCGCCGGTGGCGTCGGCACCGGCACGACCGGAGTTGCGACCACGTTGTTCGGCTTCTCGGTCTCGACGCCGTCCGGGGCGTTCTCCAATTCGATCGGCGGCGGCAGGGTTGTCGCAGTGGCGGCAATCTTGTCGCTGACAACGTCGAACCCGATCGCCCCCACATCCTTGACCAGATGAGGTTGTACGGTCTGCATCTCGGTGGTCGACATCTCGGCGGTTGCTATTGCCCCGAGGGAGCTGACCACCAACGAGTCGGTTGTGGCGGCGGACACCGGCTCCTGCACGGCCACCTGCGGCGCGTCATCTCGACTACCTCCCACGGTCAGGACGGCCACGAAAACCGTCGAGACGAGGGCCACGAGCATCGTGACGTGCCGCCGAGTCATGACACCAGTATCGGCGCTTTTGTGTCGAAATACAGATCGAGGGAGGCTCGGCTCGAGGGTGTGGCCCGGCGCCGAGTCCCCTAGCTGCAGTTCTGCTGTCGGAAGGTCGTCAGCGCCCGGATGGCGCCGTGCACCTGCTCGTCGAGCGGAGCGATCTGATTCTGCAGGTCGGCCGGCGTCAGCGAACCCTCTTGCACCTGTCCTGCGGTCACGAGCACGAGCTGGGCTCGAAACTCCAACGTCGCAGCCAGTTGGGCGGTTTCGGCGTTGGCGGTCCGTAGCGCTGCCAAGGCATCGATGTCTCGTTGGCTGGCCGAAAGGAGGTCGGCGATTGCGGGTTCGCCACCGACGAAGCGATCCGTTGTCAACAAGGTTTGCACCGGGGCGCAGCCGAGGTCGGCAACGACTCGGGCCACGGCGGGCGGTGCACCAAATTTGGCGATATCGGCGTCCGTCGAACCCGACGCTGCTCCCTGCACCACCAAGACCCAGTACAGCAGGGCGAAGAACCCCAGTCCGAACAAGAAGATGACCAGGAGCGGACCACCGGAGCGGTCCTCGGCCTTGGAAGCGACCGCTCGCTGCTTCTTCAGTTGGCGCTGCTCTTTTTTGCTTTGCGGGGTCGTGGTGGTGAGTTCTTCACCGTCGCCCCACACCTCGCGTTCGATGGACTGCCAACGATCGAACTCGGATCCATTGTCCGTGAACGCGTCCAAAGATGCGGTTGAGGTGCCGTTGCTCACAATAGTTCCATCGGCGGGCAGCAGCCTTCGCCTTATGATTCTTTCGGCCCAATTGCCACGGACTGCGTGACCGGACTGCGTGACTGTGTCGGACGCCACTCCGAATGTGCTTGCAATAGTTAGCACCTGCTCGTTAGGGTAAGCATATCCCGCTAGACACCGGTGCCGCTCCCCCCGGACAGCACCAAACACCCAGGAGAAATTATGCAAAACGCACTCAAGGACGCCGCGTACACCTACGTCGGAGTCAACGCCATCGCCGCTGAGAAAATCGTCCAGGCCAACACCGACCTCGTCGAGAAGCTCAGCAACAACGACATGGTCGAGAAGCTCAACGAGCGCTTCGAAACTTCCCGCAAGGACTTCGAGGACCAGTTCGAGACCACCCGCAAGGACCTCGACACGCAGCTCACCGCCGCCAAGAAGACCGCTGTTGCCAATGGCAAGGATCTCCGCGCCAAGCTCGATCCCATCGCCGAGCGCATCGAAGCTCGTCTCCCGATGCAGGTCGCCAAGGTTCTCGAGAACGGCCGCACGCAGGCGTGGGACTTCTACGGCGTTCCCGCTCCGAAGGCCGCTCCGAAGGCCGCACCGGCCAAGGCTGCGACCACCGCCAAGAAGGCTCCCGCGAAGAAGGCTGCTGCCAAGCGCACCGCAGCCAAGAAGTAAACACCCACACTTCGTGGACAAGCACCTGCAACAACTCGGCGAATATATTCGTGAACAGCGAAAAGACGCCGAGTTGTCGCTGCGTAAGCTCGCTGATCTGACTGGGGTTTCGAATCCGTACCTCAGTCAGATCGAGCGCGGCTTGCGCAAACCATCCGCCGAGATCCTCCAGCAGATAGCAAAGGCGCTCGAGGTCTCAGCGGAAACGATGTACATCCAAGCCGGCCTGCTCGACGCCGACCTCGACGCGGCGAAACCGCCCTCGACCGTCGACGTGATCAAAGCCGATCGGTCCCTCACCCGGGACCAGCAACGAACACTCATTCACATCTACGAGTCGTTCGTCGAGGAATAGCCGGCTCAGTCCACGCTGCTCGCAAAGTCGATCAGCGCTTGCGACACCTGCTGCGGCGCCTCTTGTTGCACCCAGTGCCCCGCCCCGGCGCACATCGATACACCGCGAAAGTCTCGACATGATGTCGCCATCGATGCGGCACTCGAGCCCATGGCTCCGTCACCGTCGGCGACGACGAAGTCGCGATCTCCGGCGACGAACAGCGTGGGTGGAATGATCTGCGCGCCGTGCCATGGCGACGTGTGGTCGAAGTTGTATTGGAAGTTGCGGTAGTAGTTCGCGCCCCCGCGGAAGCCGCTGCGGGCAAACGCTCGCGCATAATTTTCGAGTTCCGCTTCGCTCAGGTGGTCGGGCAGCCCGTCGGGAACCGAACCGTCACCCGGATCAACGTCTTCCCATTGACCACAGGTCTTCCAGTGAATGTTGCGCAGCGCACCTGCCGGATCGGGATCGAGTAGCAGCTCGGGAATCCCCTCCTCCTGAAACGCGAGCATGTAGCCGAACGGGCCATCGGGGTCGGTCGTGCGGATGCGCTCGACGATGCTCAGATCGCCACGCGGCTGGTACGGGACGCTCATCAAACACAGACCGCGCACCCGATCCGGGCGGAACAATGCGACATGGCTGGCGACGAAGGAACCCCAGTCATGACCGACCACAACCGCCCGGTCGACCTCGAAGTGATCGAGCAAGGCGATGGCATCGCCGACCAGGTGAAACATCGAGTAGCTCTCGACGTCATCGGGACAGTCACTCCAGCCATAGCCCCGCTGATCCGGGGCGATGACCGAGTAACCGGCGTCGGCCAACGCGTCGACCTGATGGCGCCATGAATAGGCGATCTCGGGAAAGCCGTGGAGCAGCAGCACCGTCGGTCCCTCCCCCGCCGTCGTTACCGACAGCGTGATCGAACCGAGGTCGATGTCACGAACGCGCGCTGCTGCCACGGGGTCTCCTTCAGCTTGAACCGAGACCCTCAAACTAGGGCTAGTCGCGAGGTCCGCAGAACCCGTCGGCGTCCTGACCGCCGCGACCACCGCAGCTGTCGCCGAACTCCTCGTACTCGCTGCCGAACGGCGATTCGAAGTACAGGGTGTCGCAGGCCACGTCGTCGCCGTCGCGGCATTTGTCGTACAGGGCGTCGAGTTCTTCGTCGTCGCCGTAGCTGGAGCCGGAAGACTCATCGCTGGTATCGCTGCAGGATCCGACACCACCGGGAACTCGGCCGCCGCAGGTATCGCCAAACTCCTCATAGGCGGAGCCGACCGGCGAGGTCCAGTACAACGTGTCGCAGTCGTCCTCGTTACCCGCTTCACACGAGTCGTAGAGGGCGTCGAGATCCGGGTCGTCGCCGTAGTCGTCGGCATCGAGGTTGCCGCCGACATCACCGTCGTCGGCCGCGCAGCTGGTGAGTCCTTGCCGTTCGCGACCGCCGCAGTCCTGGCCGAAGTCTTCGTACTCCGAGCCGATCGGCGAGGTCCAGTACAGTTCGTCGCAGGCGGAATCGTCACCGTCTTCGCAGGCGGTCCACAGCGCGTCGAGCTCGGCGTTGTCGCCAAAGGTGTCCCCGCGATCATCGTCGCCGCCGGAGTCGCCCGAGTCGCCGGAATCGCTGCTGAAGAAATCGTCGTCGAAATCGCAGCGAGCGAGGGCGTAACGTTCGACCGCATCAAACGAGTCGTCCGAGCCGGTTTCGGTGCCCAGATCGGCGGCGGCCAACGCCCGAAGGTCGTCCGCCTCGTCGCTGAGCTCGCCCGGGAGTCGGTCGGCCAGCCCGATCAGGAATTCGTTCGCCGCATCCTCGTCGGCGTCATCGCCGGAGAGCCGGTCCCGCGAGTCTTCGAGGAACTCGCACAGGTCATCGGCCGCATCGCGATCGTTTCCATCAGCGACCGTGGTGCTCGTGCCGGTGGTGTCGTCGGGGGCCGTCGTGGCCGTCCCGCCACCACCGACGTCGGTAACGGTCGCAGTGCCCGAACTCGAACAGGCTGCGCTCAGCAGCACGATGGCGACCAAGAGGCCAAGGAGTTTCTTCATGTCGTATTTCCCGCTTTCAACCAGGTACGTCTCGATGCCTTCATCGGACGCCTGCACCCCAATCCTAAGTGTTCGACAGATTGGGCTGCTTGCATGTCAATGATTGCAACCCTTCTGACGGACCTCGAGACGGTTCGGTTCCCTTTCTTCACGCAAATCATCGCGCAAAGTTTCCACCCGCTCATCGCCGATACCCTGTGGCGGTCCGCCCTCGTAGCTCAGGGGATAGAGCATCGGTTTCCTAAACCGTGTGTCGCTGGTTCGAATCCAGCCGAGGGCGCTACTGCAAACCCGTGCCGTCATCAAATATCGGCTCGTGACAGCGATCTGCGGGTCAGCGCGGGTCAGAGATCGAGATTTCGGCGCACCGTACGATCGTGACGCTTCTCGCTTGGTGCGGGTCGAGCCGATTTTCGTGATCGGATCGGCGGCATGTACCACGAAGCACTCACCTTGTAGACCCGTCGACGGCGTGCAGATGAGTCGTTGTGATCATTTTCACGGCCTCTGGCCGTCCGAGACTCTCTTTGATGTCTGTGAAGGGCCCCACCCAAGGAGCGGCGCGGCACACCGAGAACGTTTCTCGGTGGAAGTCGCACCCTTACCTCGCGCGCATCCTGCAATTGCTGGTTCTCGCCGTTCCGATAGTCATCGCCGTCCTCCTGACGTTCGTAGCCGGTCGCCTTGTGCCTCCGGAACGGCTCGGGATCGGTCGGTGGACGTGGATCCTCGGAGCATTCATCACCTGCAACATCGCCCTGATTTGGATGGGCAAGCTCACCCGGCGAGTCACGCCCCTCATAGCCCTGATGAAGCTGTCGCTGATCTTTCCCGACCAGGCGCCGTCGCGCTCCCGGGCGACGCTGCGCAAATCCAACTCCCGCAAGCTTCTCCGCGAGGTCGAGGAATCTCGGGAGCGCGGGGAGACCAGCGGAGCGGTCACCTACGGCGACTACATGGTGCGGCTTCTGCGCGAGATCAACAACCATGACCGTTTGACACGTGGCCACTCGGAGCGCGTGCGGGCCTACGCGGAGATGCTCGGTGAAGAGATCGGACTCGGCGACGACGAGATGGACAAGCTGCGATGGGCGGCTCTGCTCCACGACGCCGGCAAGCTCGAG
>RCMY010004116.1_pt1 | contig 12673 bp, 14 predicted proteins | sample 2041341 | NCBI WGS metagenome assembly RCMY01 (sample SAMN09708234, study PRJNA481090) | Marine sediment metagenome, whole genome shotgun sequencing project. | reverse complement strand
GGTCGATTCCTCGGTTTGCCGGCGGTTGCGGTGTCTCTGGTCACCGCGGATCATGTTGGCAGGCACTACGAGACCGCTGCGCGCGCAGCCGTGGAGATCATTGCCCGACTTGTGACCGATCCGCTGCCTGCCGACACCATCCTGAACGTCAACGTGCCTGACCTTCCATGGGATGAGGTGCGCGGGTTCCAGGTCGGCCGTCTGGGCAACCGGCATCGCGCCGAAGCCTGTGTACCCCAGCAGGACCCGCGCGGCCGCCAGTGGTGGTGGATCGGGCCTGCCGGGTCGGAGCAGGACGCCGGCCCGGGTACCGATTTCCATTCCGTGCGCAGCGGCTATATATCGATTACCCCGATAAAGGTGGACCTCACCCGTTACCAGGCGCTGGAGCAGGTGGCCAATTGGGTAGACGGTCTGGAGGCCTCGCTCGGCCCGGCGCCCGGGGAGGAGAAGTGACCCCCAGGATGAGGCTTGAGCCGAACGCCCTCGGTACGGGCATGACCTCCCAGCGGGTGCGTGACCGTCTGGTCGAGCGGCTGCGCGCGAATGGCATTGCCGACGAGCGCGTCCTCAATGCGGTGCGTACCGTGCCCCGCCACTTGTTCGTCGATGAGGCGCTGGAAAGCCGTGCCTACGAAGACACCGCTCTGCCGATCGGGCATGGCCAGACCATCTCCCAACCGTGGGTGGTGGCGAAGATGACCGAGACACTGATGGAGGTGGAGCCCGCGAAGGTGCTGGAGATCGGCACGGGTTCGGGCTATCAGGCGGCGATCCTTGCGGCGCTCGGTCTGGAGGTACACACGGTGGAGCGCATTGGCGAACTGCTGCGCACCGCCCGCAAACGTTTCCGCCAGCTCGGCCTGAACATCCGCAGCAAGCATGACGATGGCCGGATTGGCTGGGCGGAGAACGGCCCGTTCAATGCGATCATGGTGACCGCTGCCGCCCCGGCCCTGGTCGAGGCACTGACGGCGCAGCTCGCGCCCGGCGGTGTCCTGATCGCGCCGGTCGGGGCAGCATCCGGTCAATCGCTGCTCCGTCTGGAAAAAGATGCGGACGGAAGGATCAGCCAGCAGATCATCGGCTCGGTGGTGTTTGTACCGCTGCTCTCCGGTCAGGTCGATTGAAGGACTCGCACGCGTGAAAGTATTTGGACCGTTGTACGAGCGGACCCTCGGCTGGGCGCGGCATCGCCGCGCGCCCGCGCTGCTGACGGGGTTGAGCTTTGCGGAGGCCGTGGTGTTCCCGATTCCGCCGGAAGTGATGCTGGGCCCGATGTGTCTGGCCCAGCCGCGGCGCGCGTTCTGGTTTGCCACGCTCAGTCTGCTCGGTTCCCTGTTCGGCGCCGCGTTGGGCTATCTGCTGGGGCACTACGCATTTGAGCTGGTCCGACCGTTGCTGACGTCGCTGGGCTGGATCGATCGCATCGATGTGGAAGTCGCGGCGCTGCGCGACATCGCGGCCAACTCGCCGTGGAAGGCATTCTGGCTATTGGTGGTGGTGGGCTTCACGCCTATTCCCCTGAAGATTTTTACCTGGGCCTCTGGCATCGTCGGGGTACCGATGCTGCCGTTCCTGGCGAGCATGTTCGTCGGTCGTGGCAAGCGCGTTTTCCTGCTTGCGCTGGCGATCAGGCTGGGCGGTGAGCGGGCCGAGGCGGCATTGCGACGATACATCGAGCCGGTAGGCTGGATCGCAACCGCACTTATGCTGGTGCTTTTCGGCTGGCTGATCTGGAGGACACAACAAGGCGCATGAGCATGATGACTTCCGAACGCACGACCTTTACGCGCTGGATCCTGGCCGCTGCGGTAGCGACCGCACTGACTGCCTGCTCCAGCGCGGTTACCCGCGAGAGCAGCCCGGTGTCCACGCCCAAGTACGGCGCCACCCGGGTCGTGCAGCGCGGCGACACGCTGTATCGCATCGGCGCCGAGCAGGGCATCGCAATGCGCGATCTTGCCGCATGGAACGGCATAGGCGCGCCGTACACAATCTATCCCGGGCAGCAGATTTTTCTGTATCCGAAGTCTGGCGGTGTGGTCGGCACGCGATCTCCAGCGACGGGCAGAGCACCGGCAGCCGCTGCTCGCGCGCCCGTGGCCGCAAGCCCCAGCGCAGCGCCGATCGCCAGCGGCATCGCCTGGCGGTGGCCGGTCGATGGTGCGCTGTTGAGCCGCTACGTTGCCGGCGAGCCGACCAAGCAGGGGATCGATATCGCAGGCGTCGCAGGTTCCGCGGTCCGCGCGGCTGGCGATGGCACCGTGGTGTATTCAGGATCCGGGCTGGTCGGCTATGGCGAGCTGGTAATCATCAAGCACAGCGAGCAATGGCTTTCCGCGTACGGCCACAACCGCAGCCGGATGGTCGAGGAAGGCGCCAAGGTGAAAGCGGGTCAGCAGATCGCGGAGTTGGGTCGCACGGGTGCCTCGCGGGACATGCTGCACTTTGAAATCCGCTACAACGGCAAGCCGGTGGATCCGCTGCTGTACCTTCCGAAAAAATAGACGGGCGCGTCCGCCATGGGCGGCCCCGGGTCAGCCTGGCAGTATGAAGCCGGCGACCACCTGTCGACTCTCGCTGGCCAGTACGCTGAAGGTGCGTGCGGCGGCGGCATTGGTCATCACTTCAATGCCGATACCCCGGCGCAGGCAGGCGGCCATGACAGCCGCCGGTGCAAATACCTGCTGACCACCGCTGCCGATCAGCACTACTTCCGGATCCAGCGCCAACAAAGGCTCCAGGTCGGCATCAGACAGCAGCTTGATGTCGCGCACGCCCCAGTCCTCTGACAGAAGCTGGGGCGTCAGCAGGAAACTGCGAGTCAGGCGGCGGTCATTTACCAGCGCCATGGTGCCGTCGGCACCGCGCAGGAAAAATTCGTAATCGGGTCGATCCAGGGTCAGTTCCATCGCGACATGCTAACAAGCAGCGCCGCGGCGACAAACAGTGGGGCGAACTCAGCCGCGCGGCAACACGATGTGGCGCTTTTCCTCGCTGGCGCGGTACAGCGCCGCGGTGTGGCCGATGCGTTGCACGAGTGCTGCGCCCGTTCGCGTGACGAGCTCGTCGATCATGGCGTCGCGCGTCTCGCGATCCCCCGCACCGACCTTGATCTTCACCAGTTCGTGATTTTCAAGAGCGAGTTCAAGCTCGGCCACCAGCGCGTCGCTGATGCCCTTGCCGCCAACCTGGAGCATGGCCTTGAGGTCGTGAGCCTGGCCGCGCAGGAAGCGGGTCTGGGCGCTGGTCAGGACAGTTGCCATCAATGCACGCGAGTGAGGTCGGGGAGGGCACGCAGGGTATCATGGCCGGCCCGTACTCCAGCGGTTCCCGATCCGATGGCCACCCGCAGCAAGAGCAGTCAACGCTGGCTCAAGGAGCACCACTCCGACCCGTTCGTCAAGAAGGCGCGCAAGGAGGGCATGCGTTCGCGCGCGGCTTACAAGCTGGAGGAGCTGGTCGAGCGCGACCGCCTGCTGAAACCCGGCATGGTGGTTGTCGATCTGGGCGCGGCGCCGGGCGGGTGGTCGCAATGGGTACGCCAGGCGATGGGCGACAAGGGCCGGGTCATCGCGCTGGACATCCTGGAGATGCCTTCGCTGGCGGGTGTGGAGTTCCTTCATGGCGATTTCAGGGAGGATGAGGTCTTATCGGAGCTGGTCACCACGCTTGAGGGCAAGCCGGTAGACCTTGTCCTCTCGGATATGGCCCCCAATAAGAGTGGTGTGGACGCGGTCGACATGCCGCGTGCTCTGTATCTGGCGGAACTGGCGATGGATTTTGCCGACCACCATCTTCGCGTTGACGGCACGTTCCTGATCAAGCTGTTCCAGGGGGTGGGTTTCGACGATTACGTGCGCGAATTGCGGCGGCGGTATGCCAAGGTCTCGATTCGCAAACCGGAAGCCTCGCGCAAGCGCTCGCCGGAGGTCTACGCCCTGGCACAGGGCAAACGCGCACAAATGAGGTGACAGGGGTCATTGTTCCCTGCCACCAGCTGCATGTTTCCCCCGATGTCCGCTGCGGCGGGCCGTTCGCACCAAGAAAGTGACCGATATCCTATGAACGACATGGCCAAGAATCTGATGCTCTGGGTGATCGTCGCCGTTGTGCTGATGGTGGTGTTCCAGGCATTCGGCCCACGTACCACAGGCGCCGCCGCGCCTTTGGCATACGACCAGTTCGTGCAACAGGTGCAAGCTGACCGGATCGAGCGCGTCAAGATTGCCGAAGACCGCACCACCATCACCGGCAAGCGCAAGGACGGTTCCGAGTTCAAGACCTTCAGCCCGGGCGACAAGGACCTGGTCAATGAGCTGGTCGAGCACAACGTCGGCATCGAGCAGGTGCCGCCGGGTGGTCCCTCGTTCTGGTCGATCCTGCTGAACTTCCTGCCGATCCTGCTGATCATCGCGTTCTGGCTGTTCGTCATGAAGCAGATGCAGCAGGGTGGCGGCAAGGGCGCGATGAGCTTCGGCAAGTCACGCGCCAAGCTGCAGGGCGAGGACCAGGTCAAGGTGACACTCGCCGACGTTGCGGGCTGCGACGAAGCGAAGGAGGAGGTCGGCGAACTGGTCGAGTTCCTGCGCGATCCCGGCCGTTTCGAGAAGCTCGGCGGGAAGATCCCGCGTGGCGTGCTGATGGTGGGGCCGCCGGGTACCGGTAAGACCCTGCTGGCGCGTGCCATCGCCGGTGAGGCGAAGGTGCCCTTCTTCTCGATTTCCGGTTCGGACTTTGTCGAGATGTTTGTCGGTGTGGGTGCCAGCCGCGTGCGCGACATGTTCGAGCAGGCCAAGAAGAGCGCGCCGTGCATCATCTTCATCGATGAGATCGATGCGGTCGGTCGCCATCGTGGCGCCGGTCTGGGCGGTGGGCACGACGAGCGCGAGCAGACCCTGAACCAGTTGCTGGTCGAGATGGACGGTTTTGAAGGCGGCGAAGGCGTGATCGTGATCGCCGCGACCAACCGGCCTGACGTTCTCGATCCGGCGCTGCTGCGTCCGGGCCGCTTCGACCGCCAGGTGGTGGTCGGACTGCCGGATGTGCGTGGGCGCGAGGAGATCCTGCGCGTGCATATGCGCAAGGTGCCGCTGTCCGACGACGTCGTGCCGATGACCATCGCGCGGGGCACCCCGGGATTCAGCGGCGCGGATCTGGCGAACCTGGTCAACGAGGCGGCGCTGTTTGCCGCGCGCGAGAATGCGAAGGACGTCCGGATGGACCACTTCGACAAGGCGCGCGACAAGATCATGATGGGCGCGGAGCGCCGCTCGATGGTCATGAGCGACGACGAAAAGAAGCTCACCGCCTACCACGAGGCAGGTCACGCCATCGTTGGTCGCGTGGTGCCGGAGCATGACCCGGTCTACAAGGTGACCATCATTCCGCGCGGCCGTGCGCTCGGGGTGACCATGTATCTGCCCGAGGGCGACAAGTACAGCTACAACCGGACCGCGATCGAGTCGCAGTTGGCCTCACTGTACGGTGGCCGGGTGGCGGAGGAGCTGATCTTCGGTCCCGACAAGGTCACTACCGGCGCTTCCAACGACATCGAGCGTGCCACCAAGATGGCCCGCAACATGGTCACCAAGTGGGGCCTGAGCGACGAGATGGGTCCGATTTCCTACGGTGAGGAAGATGACGAGGTGTTCCTGGGCCGGTCGGTCACGCAGCACAAGAGCGTCTCCGACGACACCGCGCGCAGGATCGACGAAGTGGTGCGGGGCATCCTCGACAAGGCCTATCAGCGGACCACCGAGATCCTTACCAAGCACCTTCCCGAGCTGCACGTGATGGCGGACACCCTGCTGCTGTACGAGACCATCGACGCGCACCAGATCGACGACATCATGGCGGGCCGCACGCCCGGCGCGCCTGCGGACTGGGGCAAGAACGACAAACTGCCGCAGCCTCCCAAGGATCCGCCGCGCAAGCCCGACCCGATCGGCGGGACTGCCGAGCAGCTCTGAGGCAACTCGGTAGTGCCGTGTAACCACAACGCCCCGGATCGGGGCGTTGTGGTTTGTGTATCGGGCACGCGCGCTTCCCCTCGTCACCGTCCCCGGCAACAATGCGGGTATCCGCAGGCCGCACCGCAGGGGTTCATTCGTGTTCGATACCGTCACCACACTGGATTGCAACGGTCGCCCGCTGCGCCTGGATCGCGCCCGGATCATGGGCATCGTCAACGTCACCCCGGATTCGTTCTCGGATGCAGGTGAGCACCAGTGCGTGGATGCCGCGATCGCCCATGGCATGCGACTGGCTGCGGAAGGCGCCGACGTACTCGACATCGGCGGCGAGTCCACCCGTCCGGGCGCTGCAAACGTGGAGCTGGCCGAAGAACTGCGCCGTGTGCTCCCGGTCATCGAGCATCTGGCGGCGCAGACCGGCCTGCCCATCAGCGTGGATACCTCCAAACCCGAGGTGATGCGTGCGGCGGTCGCCGCTGGCGCCGGGATGATCAACGACGTGTTCGCGCTACGCCGTGAGGGGGCGCTGGAAGCTGCGGCCGAGCTTGCTGTCCCGGTCGTGTTGATGCACATGCAGGGCGAGCCGCGAGACATGCAGACCGCGCCGCATTACGACGATGTGGTCGCCGAAGTCCATCGCTTCCTTGCCGAGCGCATTTTCGCCTGCGAGATGGCGGGTATCGCCAAGAACCGGCTCGTCATTGATCCCGGCTTCGGCTTCGGCAAGAACCTCGAGCACAACCTTGCACTCCTGGCTGGGCTGGAGCGGTTTACCGATCTCGGCCTGCCGGTTCTGGTGGGGCTGTCGCGCAAACGCTCGATTGCGGAATTGACCGGTCGCGAGGCGTTCGCTGATCGGGTGCATGGCTCGATCGCCGCACACCTGATCGCGGCGCAGCGGGGCGCCACCCTGCTGCGCGTGCACGACGTCGCTGCGACGGTGGATGCGTTGAAGGTGTGGAATGCGGTGGCGGCGGAGAAGGTGCCCAGGGAGCCGTCATCAAACGCGGCGCTGCGCTGGCCGGATGACGATTGATGGACGTCCGGCCAGCCTCGAAGAAAAGGGGCTCCCGATAGGTTGGTGAAAGTTTCGCCAACGTGACCCGGCGCTTTGCCAGTCATCGTCCTCAGCGACTTGTCCACAGCTTGACGCTATCGGTTGTCCACAGGCGCTGTGAACAAGTCGCGGCTTATCCGGCTCCGAAGCCGGGTTAGGCTGACCGCCGATCGTCGCGTGCGTGAACGCGGGACTCGGGTGAGCCACATGCGGATGAGCAACCAGTTTGGTGAATCGGGATATTGATGCAATGAGTCGTACCGCCGTCGCAGGTGCCGGGTTGCCCATACGAAACGGGCGCGGCTGATGTCAGAGCGACCGCTGGCGATCGCGTTGATGGGGCCGACAGCGTCGGGCAAAACCGCGCTCGCGCTGGAATGGGGAGAGCGCCTGGACGGCGAAATCGTCAGCGTCGACTCCGCGCTGGTCTACCGCGGCCTGGATATCGGGGCTGCCAAGCCGGACGCCTCGGAGATGGCGCGCGTTCCGCATCATCTGATCGATATGCGCGATCCGTGGCAACCGTACTCCGCTGCCGAATTTGCGAGCGACGCCCGCGTCGCTATGGATGCCATCGTCGCGCGTGGGAGGGTGCCGATCCTGGCGGGCGGTACGGGGCTGTATTTCCGGGCACTGCTTCAGGGCCTGTCGGCGATGCCGCCGGCCGATCCGGCGATGCGCGAGCAGATCGCCAGCGAGATTGCGGCCCGTGGACTGGCCGCGCTGCACGCGGAACTGGCGGCGGTCGATCCTGTGGCAGCGGCGCGGATCCACGTCACCGATGCCCAGCGGATCCAGCGTGCGCTTGAGGTGTACCGGATGTCCGGGCGGACGATCAGCGCCTGGCGTGCCGATGCGCCTCCGCCGCGCCTGCCGTTTCGGGTGCTCAAGCTGGTGCTCGCCCCGGCAGAGCGGGCCGTGCTGCACCAGCGCATCGAGCAACGTTTCGACGTGATGCTGGAGGCGGGCTTCCTGGACGAGGTGAAGCGACTGCGCGCGATGCCTCACCTGCAATCCCATCCCCGGCCGCTGGACCTTCCGGCCGTGCGCGCGGTCGGCTATCGCCAGGCCTGGGAGTATCTGGACGGCTTCGGAGATCCAGCGGAGTTCCGCGCACGGGCGATCCATGCCACCCGGCAGTTGGCCAAGCGCCAGCTGACCTGGCTGCGGGGCGAGCTGGATGCGCGCTGGTTCGACCCGGTGACCGAGGGTGCTCCCTTGGCGCACGCGCTGACGATGTTTCTGCGCTGAGCAGACGTTGTGTTGATGGGAGCGTCCTGGGCAATTTGCTGTCCGCGGCATCCTCCTGGCGACTGCACCGCCGCGGTTGCGCTACCATCGGCCGGTCGCCGTCTGGGGAACTGCCGGTGACGCCGTTGCACACCACACCGTGCATCTGCCCATAACTAGAAAAGCCACGTGGGGATATTCGATGTCCAAGGGACAATCTTTGCAGGATCCTTTCCTGAACGCGTTGCGCCGTGAGCGCATTCCGGTGTCCGTCTATCTGGTGAACGGCATCAAGCTGCAGGGCACGGTCGAGTCGTTTGACCAGTTCGTGGTGCTGCTGCGCAATACCGTCAGCCAGATGGTCTACAAGCACGCTATTTCCACTGTCGTGCCTGCGCGCAACGTCCGCGTCGGTCCCAGCGGTGGCCAGGTCCAGGCCGCAGACGTCGACGATGTCGGACGGGAAGACTGAACCGGCTCGCCCCCAGCGACAGCGACTTGAGTTTTGCAAGGGAGGCACCCATCTGGTGGGGCATGACTCCCATCATTGCAAAGGCCAACCGACTTGTTTGAACGCTCCCGCAAGGGTGAAATCGCTCTTCTGATCCAGCCCCATGCCGGTGGCCCGGTCGAGGAGGGGCAACTCGAGGAGTTCGGTGAACTCGCGCGTTCGGCGGGTGCGACGGTGGTCGCCTCGCTGAAGGCACGCATCGACCATCCCAATGCGTCGATCCTGATCGGCACGGGCAAGCTTGAAGAAGTGCAGGCGGCCGTGGCGGCGACGGGTGCCGATCTCGTGCTGGTCAATCACCCGCTCAGCCCGGTCCAGGAGCGCAACCTGGAGCGCATCCTGCAGTGCCGCGTGGTGGACCGTACCGGGCTGATCCTGGACATCTTTGCCCAGCGCGCCCGCAGTCACGAGGGTAAATTGCAGGTCGAGCTCGCCCAGCTCAAGCATATGTCGACGCGCCTGATCCGCGGCTGGACCCACCTGGACAGCCAGCGCGGCGGCTCCATCGGTCTGCGCGGGCCAGGCGAGACACAGCTGGAAACTGACCGCCGGCTGCTGCAAAAGCGGCTGGAGCAGTTGCAGGCGCGGCTGGAAAAAGTAGAGGTGCAGCGCACCCAGATGCGCCGTGCGCGCGTGCGCAATGAAGTGCCACGTGTGGCGCTGGTGGGTTACACCAACGCCGGCAAGTCGACCCTGTTCAACGCCCTGACCGGGGCCGACGCCTACGCCGCCGACCAGCTGTTCGCCACGCTGGATCCGACCGTGCGCCGTGTCGAGCTTGCAGGTCATGCCATCGTTCTGGCCGACACGGTCGGGTTTGTCCGCGACCTGCCACATGAGCTGGTGGCGGCGTTCCGCTCGACCCTGTCTGAGGCGCGCGAAGCCGACCTTCTGTTGCATCTGGTCGACGCCGCGGATCCGCTGCGCGAAGAGCGTATTGCCCAGGTCGACGAGGTTCTGGCGGAGATTGGTGCAGGCGAGATCCCCCAGTTGCTGGTCTACAACAAGATCGACCAGCTGGAGCAGCGCCAGCCCCGGATCGACCGGCCGTCGGAAGGCCACCCGCGCGTCTGGGTGTCGGCCCGGGACGGTCTTGGACTGGATCTGCTGCCGGAGGCGATCGGTGACATCCTTGACCTGCAGCGGGTGACTGGCGCGATCGAGATTCCCTCCCGGGCAGGTAAGCTGCGTGCACGGCTTCACGAGCTGGGAGCGGTGCGGGACGAGCAAGCCGGCGAGGACGGTTGGTCCATTCAGGTCGACCTGTCGCTGGCGGACGCGGAGCGCCTGCATGCGCAACCCGATGGCGACGCTTTGCAGGCACTGCTGCCGGAGCGGGACCCGGATCACGAATTCCATTGACGACGCTTGCTTGAGGCAGGCGTCCCCCCCACCTAGAATCATCTGCTGCCCGCGATCAACGGGCCGCGTTTACCTTCCTTAGGAGCAGGCATGGCCTGGAATACCCCCGGCAGTGACAATTCCAACAACGGCCGTGGCCGTTCGCCGCGTCGGCGTACCGGCGGTGGCGGCGGTGTCGACGACGTGCTGAACCGGCTGCGTGGTCTGTTTGACGGGCAAGGCGGAGGCGCCGGTGGCCCGGCTCGCTGGGTGCTGCTGGTGCTTGCCCTGTGGCTGGCCTTCAACAGCTTCCTGCTGGTGAACGAGCAGCAACGGGCAGTCGTGCTGCGCTTCGGCCAGTTCTCCCGCGTCCTGCAGCCCGGCCCCCATTTCAAGCTGCCCTGGCCGGTGGAAACCGCCATCAAGATCAATGCCACGGAAATCAAGACCTTCGGTACCAACGTTCCGGTGCTGACCCGCGACGAGAACATCGTCCAGGTCGAGATCAACGTGCAGTATCGCGTCAGCGATCCGCAGAAGTACGTCTTTGGGAGCCGTGATGCCAACGCCATGCTGCAGCAGGCGGCGCTGAGCACCGTGCGCGAACAGGTCGGCCGCTCCACCCTGGACACCGTGCTGGGTGCGCGCAACGCACTCGCGGTATCCGCCCGCGAGCAACTGCAGAACTCGCTGGACGCCTATCGCACGGGGCTGGTGGTCACCGAGCTGAACCTGCCGAACGCGCGTCCGCCGGAGGAGGTCAAGCCCGCCTTCGATGACGTCAACAGCGCCCAGCAGGACAAGGACCGTCTGATCAGCGAAGCCGAGGCCTACGCGGCCCAGGTCGTGCCGGAAGCACGAGGTCAGGCGGCACGTGTACGTACTGTGGCCGAAGGCTATCGTGACGCGTCCGTGTCGCGCGCCGAAGGTGATGCGGACCGGTTCTCGTTGCTCGTCGACCAGTACCAGAATGCGCCGGAAGTCACCCGCAAGCGTCTGTGGCTGGAGACGGTGCAGGAGGTGCTGTCAGGCAACCGCAAGATCGTCGGTGGCGACTCGCGTCAGCTGATCTACGTGCCGATGGACCCCGCAGCCGAGGGCGACCGTCGCTCCTCAGGCGGCTCGGCCAATACCTCTTCGGCGCCGTTGTTGACGCCCGAGATCCTGGCGCCGGATACGTCGCTGTCGGCCAATCCGCCGGCGCCACGCGCTGAACGCACAACCAGGCCCACCAGCCGACCGGAGGCTGTCCGATGAAACATTCCGTATGGATCGCGATCGCCGTCGCTGTGTTGCTGGGTTTGATGGGATCCACCTACGTGGTCCGCGAGGGTCAGGTCGGCATGGTGCTCAACCTGGGCCGTGTCGCCCGCGCTGACGTCGGTCCCGGACTGCACTTCAAGGTGCCGCTGGTGGAAACCGCGATGGTGTTCGATCGCCGCCTGACGGTGTTCAACGCCGAACCCGAGCGCTACCTCACCTCCGAGCGCAAGGACGTCAGCGTCGACTTCTTCACGGTCGGCATGATCCAGGACGTACGTGCGTTCTACCGTGCCACCGGCGGTGACGAGAGCCTGGCGGTGGACCGCCTGGCGCCGATCATCAAGGATTCGCTGCGCAACGAGATCAACTCCCGGACGTTGAAGGAGCTGGTGTCGGGTGACCGCGCCGAGATCATTGACCGGCAGTTGGAGTCGATCAACAAGGGTGCCAGCACGGTCGGCGTCAAGATCATCGATCTGCGCCTGAAGCAGATCGACCTGCCGACCGACAGCCAGGTGATCCAGGACGTCTACCGCCGCATGCGCGCCCAGCGTCATCAGGTCGCCAGCCGACTGCGTGCAGAGGGTGCCGAACAGGCCCAGACCGTGCGGGCGGGTGCCGACAAGCAGCAGGCGGTGATCGTGGCCGAGGCCGAGCGGGACGCCCAGCGTCTTCGTGGTCAGGGCGATGCGGAAGCGACGGCCATCTACGCCAAGGCGGCCAACAAGGATCCGGCGTTCTATGCGTTCCAGCGCAGTCTTGAGGCGTACCGCGAGTCGTTCCGTGACGGCCAGGGCGTGATCATGCTGGAGCGCAACGACGACTTCCTGAAGTACTTCGGCAACGACCGTTGATTCAGGATGTCCGGTACAGGCGCCAGGCATGAGCGTGGAGCTGCTGTCCGCGCTGAGCCTGGTGGCGATACTGGAGGGTTTGTTCCTGTTCGCCGCCCCGGGCCGCTGGCGGCGCACGATGGAGCAGCTTCGGCTGCTGGACGACCGGCAATTGCGCCAGCTGGGCGCGGTGGTGCTGGGCGTCGGGGTGGTCTCGTTGTGGCTGGTGCGGATTTTCTAGTGCGCTGTCACGTCGGGCTGGCTTCGGCCCCTTGAAACCCGGATAATGCGGAAAAGCCGGAGGGGCGAAAACCTCCCGGCTTTTTCTATGTGCGGAACTCTCCGCCCGGGTCGGCGTGTGCTGGCCCTCAAATGCTTCAGGAGCATATGCAATGGGTCAGTCAGTCGTCGTTCTCGGTGCCCAGTGGGGCGATGAAGGCAAGGGCAAGATCGTCGACCT
>RCMY010004115.1_pt1 | contig 12674 bp, 12 predicted proteins | sample 2041341 | NCBI WGS metagenome assembly RCMY01 (sample SAMN09708234, study PRJNA481090) | Marine sediment metagenome, whole genome shotgun sequencing project. | reverse complement strand
GTGTACCGTAGGTTCGAATCCTACCACCCCAGCCATTTTCTTGTGACACTCGCGGTAGAGTGCACTGTTTGAAATTTGTATAAATTGGTCAATTTCCTGACCCACCAAACCTCGGGATACACAAATCATGGTTGGCAGACTCTCGATTTTTGCAGGAAATTCAAACCCAGATCTTGCAGCAGGTATTGCCGCAAAGCTCGGTCTTCCACTTGGTCAACGTAAAGTAACTACTTTTAGTGATGGCGAAATTGCGGTCGAGATTGAAGAAAACGTTCGTGGTCGCGATGTATTCATTATTCAACCAACTTGTCCTCCAACAAATGATAATTTAATGGAATTGTTGGTGATGACTGACGCAATGCGTAGGTCTTCGGCAGCTAGAGTTACTGCTATCGTTCCATATTTTGGTTATTCACGTCAGGATCGTCGCCCACGTGCTGTTCGTGGTCCGATAACGGCAAAACTCGTGGCAAATATGATGGTTCAAGCAGGCATAGAGCGTCTTTTGACTATTGATTTACACGCAGACCAGATACAAGGTTTTTTCGATATTCCTGTGGATAATGTTTATGCCTCAGGGGTTTTCATTGAAGACATTCGAAAAAAATATACAAAAAACATGATTGTGGTGGCACCAGATGTTGGTGGTGTAGTTAGAGCTAGAGCGATTGCGAAACGTGTTAATGATTCTGACTTAGCTATTATTGATAAACGTAGACCAAAGGCCAATGTGTCTGAAGTGATGAATATCATTGGTGATGTTAAAGGTAAAGTTTGTGTTTTGATTGATGACATGATCGATACAGCAGGAACTTTATGTCATGCAGCAAAAGCCTTAAAAGAAGAAGGCGCTGATAAAGTAGTTGCTTATATTACTCATCCAATCTTGTCAGGTCCTGCTTTAGAACGTATTAATGCATCTACACTAGATGAGTTGGTTGTTACTGATACCATTCCATTGAAAGCAGAGGCAAAAGCTTCAGATCGTATTCGTCAAATAAGCACTGCTGGAATTTTGTCGAAAGCCATTCGCAGAATGACAGATTACGGTTCAGTCAGTTCGATATCGAACGATTAAGTTTTTTGAATAGTTGGTGGTCGCAACCGACTATTCGTTTACCGCGTTGAAAAACGCATAACCGATACGTAAGTATCAATGATGGAGATTAGCAATGGCTGATTATAATTTAACCGCGCAACTACGTGATGACAAAGGGAAAGGAGCGAGCCGCCGCCTACGTCATACAGGTTGGGTGCCGGGTATTCTGTATGGTGGTGATAAAGAGCCACGTTCAATTGCGTTAAAAGACAATGAATTAAGAAACGCATTAAAAAATGATGGATTTTACTCTAGTATTTTTACAATTACTGTGGGTGATGTAACTCAAGATTGTGTTTTAAAAGACCTTCAGCGTCATCCTGCACGCGAAGAAGCTATGCACGTTGATTTAATGCGTGTTATTGCTGGTCAAGCACTTAAAACTAATATTCAATTCCACTTTGTTGGCGAAGATATTGCTCCTGGTGTTAAAGAAGAAGGTGGTGCAGTAAGCCATAATATGGTTGAAGTAGAAATCACATGTCTACCTAAAGACTTACCTGAATTTATCGAAGTAGATGTTTCTAATCTTAAGAAAGATGAGACTATTCACTTAAGTGATTTGGTATTGCCTGAAGGCGTACAAATCGTAGAATTAATGCATGGTGAAGGTCATGACCAAGCAGTTGTTTCTATTCGTGCAATGCGTGTTTCGAAAGAACTTGATGATTTACCGACTGAAGCTCCAGAAACTGAAGTTGAAGGCGAAAGCGAAGCCCCTGCTGAAGGTGACGACGCTTAATAGCGTTTACTTCGTAATATTAAAACCGCTGCGGTCTAACGGCTTCAGCGGTTTTTCTTTATACTACGCAGAATAATTTTTATTTTATAAATAGATTCAACGATGGCAACACTACCCAATAATCCACCAAAACTGATTGTAGGCTTAGGTAATCCTGGAGCCGAGTATCAGTACACCCGACATAATGTGGGCGTGTGGTTTGTGCATTCCTTAGCAAGAAAGTACGGTGCTGAATTTAAAGCAGAAAGAAAATTTCAAGGCGAGCTAGCCGAAATTGTCGTTAAAGGGCAAAAAGTTCGTCTTTTATTTCCGTCGACTTTTATGAACCTCAGTGGCCAGTCAGTTCGAGCCGTGTGTGATTATTACCAAATAGAAGCTGATGAAATTCTTGTTGCACATGATGAGCTAGATTTACCTGTTGGAGAGATGCGCCTCAAGTTTTCTGGTGGTCACGGTGGTCATAATGGCTTACGTGATACTTCCCAACACATGGGCAAAGATTACTGGCGTTTACGTATGGGTATTGATCATCCTGGAAATAAAAAACAAGTTACTAATTACTTAACTAAAAACAAAACTCCAAGAAAAGAAGAAGAGTTAATCTTGGTAGGTATAGAAAAAATAATTAATATTTTTGAAAAACTGATGCAAGACGGTTATGAAAAGGCCATGTATGTATTGCATCAAAAAGAACTGACCCCAGAACAACAAGTAGAAGTGAAAAAAAAACTAGCGGCTAAAAAAGCTAAGAAAGAAGCCTGGCTGAAAAAGAAGGCTGAAGCTAATTCCGAAAAAAAATTAACTAATAAAACTGCGCTTCAATTAGCTTTACACAGGGCTAAAAAAGATGAAGTGTAATTTAAAAGAGAAAAACTATGGCAATTAAATGTGGCATCGTGGGATTACCTAATGTAGGTAAATCAACATTGTTTAATGCGTTAACTCAAGCTGAAATTCCAGCTGAAAATTATCCGTTTTGTACTATTGATCCAAACGTTGGAATTGTAATGGTTCCAGATCCGCGTTTGGACGAGCTTTCTAAAATCGTTAAACCGCAAAAAACCTTACCAACCACTGTCGAGTTTGTTGATATTGCGGGTTTAGTTGCTGGCGCTGCAAAAGGCGAGGGATTAGGTAATAAATTTCTTGCTAATGTACGTGAAACAGATGCAATTGCTCATGTGGTACGTTGTTTTGATAATGATGATGTTATTCATGTTGCAGGTAAAGTTGATCCGCTTGATGATATTGAAGTTATCAATACTGAACTAGCTTTGGCAGATTTGGAATCAGTTGATAAGCAGTTATATAAAGCAGGTAAAAATGCTAAATCACAAGATAAAGATGCAATTAAACTACGTGATGTATTACAAAAAATGTCTGATCATTTAGGTGAAGGGTATCCTTTGCGTACTTTAGAACTGTCGGATAGTGAAAAAGATACAGTACGAACACTTCAATTCATTACCGATAAACCAGTTATGTTTGTGGCTAATGTAAATGAAGATGGTTTTGAAAATAATCCTCACTTAGATCGTGTGCTAGAAATTGCTGAAAAAGAAAATGCTGTTGTTGTTGCTGTATGTGCAGCGATGGAAGCTGAAATTATTCAATTGGATGTTGAAGAACAGAGCGAATTCTTAGCTGAAATGGGCATGACAGAACCTGGTTTAAATAGAGTTATTCGTACTGGTTATGACTTATTAGGACTAGAGACTTATTTTACAGCAGGTGTTAAAGAAGTAAGAGCTTGGACAGTTAAGCGCGGTTCGACTGCTCCAAAAGCAGCAGCAGTAATTCATACCGATTTTGAAAAGGGTTTTATTCGTGCCGAGGTTGTTGGTTATGATGACTTTATTAAATACAATGGCGAAGCAGGCGCAAAAGATGCTGGACGTTTTCGTTTAGAAGGTAAAGAATACATAGTGCAAGAAGGTGATGTTATGCACTTTAGATTTAATGTGTAAATAAATAGACTTATTCTGAGAGACGACTAAATGTTAGAAAATTTTATAGGCAACTTAGGCGTACTAGTTCGTACTGTATTAATTGTGGTATTAGTTTTTGGTAGTGTTTTTATTATTAATAAAAAAACCAGAAAAAAATACGACGAAATGCCAGGAATGGAATTTAGACGCCAAATGATAATGCTAAGTATTACATTTATTGCTTTAATATTAATTTTAGTAGGCTTACCTATTACGTCAACATTACGTGGACAGTTACTTAGTTTAATTGGTATTTTATTGTCAGCTGCAATTGCACTATCGGCAACTACATTTGTAGGTAATATCATGGCAGGTATAATGCTGCGTACGATTGAAGGTGTCAAAATTGGTGATTTTATTCGCATGAGCGATCATTTTGGTCGCATCACTGAAATGGACATGTTGCACGTAGAAATTCAAACTGAAGATAGAAATTTGACCACGATGCCAAATATGACATTAGTGACAAATCCTGTAACAGTTTTAAGAAATTCAGGCACGGTGATTGGTATAGAAATCGGCTTAGGTTACGATACTCACCGCTTGGTAATTGAGAAGCATTTACTTGAAGCCGCTAAGAAAACTGAACTGAAAGACCCTTTTGTGCAAATTAAAACCTTAGGTGATTTTACTGTAACTTATCGTATTGCAGGTGTTCTAGAAGATTTAAAAACCTATATTGCCTCGCACTCGAGTTTGAAAAGAAACGTACTTGATCAGTTGCATGATAATGGCATTGAAATAATGTCACCTGCATTTATTAATACTAAATCTTTATCTACAAAGTCAATAGCAATTCCGACACGCCCAAGCCTTAAGGAAGCCCCAGAAGTTAAAGGAGTGAGTCCGGATAATATTATATTTGATAAGGCCGAAAGCGCTGAGATGAATGAAGATTTTAATAAGCGCTTGGCTGATGTACGTGACGGAATTAAGGAAGTAGATGAACAGCTGGCGCAATTAGGTGCAGATGAAGATTCTTTACACTTAAGTAATAAAAAATCCGAACTTATTGCAAAAGAAGAGCAATTAGTCAGATATATCAGTAGGTTAGAAGTGCAATTGACTGAGTGATAGATTATACAAAGAAAGTATTTATCAGAGTTTTAATCACTTAGATAACTATGCGACAAGCAGTCCTTGACACGTAGCCCACAAAGCAGGAAAATGCCGCCTCTTTAGCACTTTCTGTGCTAAAACTAACTGAGCAATGGCTCGGTTCACATTAAAATTTGCAAATGGTGATGTAGCTCAGATGGTTAGAGCGGTGGACTCATAACCCGCAGGTCGGTGGTTCAATTCCACCCATCACCACCAAATTTTTAAAAAATCCAACTATTTTAACAACGGCGCTCGTGTGTATTTTGACGAGTAGTGGTATTCTGTGCACCTTAAAAATAATTTAACGAGATAGTAAATGTCGAATTCACTCAAAGATAAACGAGTATTAGTCACAGGAGCATCGGCTGGTATTGGTGCTGCTATTGCTAGAGAATACGCAAAATATGGGGCCAACTTTGTATTAACTGCAAGACGCAAAGAAAAAATCCAAACATTAGCAGATGAACTAAAAGAGAAATACGGCGCCGAATCCTATTGCATAAGTGCTGATTTAGCAGACGTATCTGCACCACAAGATATTTTTGATGAGTTGCAAGGTGCTGATATAAAAGTTGATGTTCTGATTAATAACGCTGGTTATGGTGTGCCAGGTAAGTACTTATCGGCGGATTGGCAAACACATGCAGCATTTAATCAAGTTATGGTTACGGCGGTGATGCATCTAACGTATTTGTTTTTGCCACACATGGTTGAGCAAAAATATGGACGAATCATTAACATCGCTTCTTTAGCAGGCTTTATGCCAGGCACAGAAGGTCATACTTGTTATGCGGCAGTAAAACATTGGATGATTCCTTTCACTGAATCGATACATTTTGAATATGCAAATAAAGGTATACATTCAACGGCCGTTTGTCCTGGATTTACTTATAGTGAGTTCCATGATGTTACTGGTACGCGAGAGCAAATGAAGCACATGTCAAAACACATGTGGATGAAGGCTGAAGAAGTTGCTGAACAAGCTCGAGAAGCGAGCGAGGCTGGTAAAGTAGTGCGTATCAATGGCAAATTGAATAATGTGATTGCTTCGGCTATAGGCTTAATGCCTAGACGTTTGAAATATTTTGTCATGACTAAGCAGTCAAAGAATTTTAGAAAGACGGATTAGATTTTAACGCACGACAGCGTTTTCTATAAGGAGTAAAGTATGACTAATAATAAATTAAAAAGAGTAACCGGTATAGGCGGAATATTCTTCAAAGCTAAAACGGCTACCCAAGAAGAAATGCTCGAGTTTTACCAAGATCGTTTAGGTATTAATCTGCAATGGGATAACGGTACTACGTTTGACTGGAATGAGGATATGCATGAGCGCGAAGGTCAAACTGTGTGGTCTATTTTTGCAAATGACACAACTTACTATCAGCCTGGCAATGCAAATTTCATGGTTAATTATCGAGTGCATGATTTAGACGCCATGATGATTGAGCTTGAAAAAGAGGGAGTGAAGGTAGACCCTAAACGAGATGATAGCGAATACGGAAAATTTGCTTGGGTTTATGATCCAGATGGGAATAAAGTTGAATTGTGGGAGCCACCTGTTAAGGCTTAATTGTTGTGCTTCCTTGTAACTTAAGCGCATTCTTATAAGGTAGAAACTCTATTAATGCACCATCTTCATGTTTGGCCTGCAGCTCCTTCCAAAATTTATAATCTAATACATCAGCATGATGTTGCATAAAAATATCTAGAGACTTTCCTTCTAGGCCAAGAAACTGTGTGAACTGCTCGGGGAATACGTCATTGTCTGCTACATAAAACCATGCCCCCGCCGACATTTCTTGTTCATAGGTTCGTGGTTTTGGAAATTTTCTGTAATTGCATTCTTGTAATAAACACAGTTCGTCATAGTCATAGAAAATAACTCTATCGTTACTGGTTACACCAAAATTCTTTAAGAGTAAATCGCCTGGAAAAATATTGTTTGCGGCTAGATCTTTGATCGATTGACCAAAATCTATAATCACTTCTTCAGCTTTTTCTTCAGAACAATTTTGTAAATATAAATTTAACGGTGTCATTCGCCGTTCAATATAAGAATGTTTAATTAATAGATATTCGCCTTGAATTTCTACAGTGTTCGCGGCAGTATTGAGTAACTCATCTAAAAGGTCCTGTGAAAATAAATTTAATTTAAAACGTAAATGTCGATACTCTTGAGCATCAACTAAGCGACCAGCTCTGTCATGTTTGAATACTAGCGTATAGCGTTGCATAACATCTCTACGCGTACTGGTCTTTGGATAACCGAATTTATCTCTGATAACTTTGAAAACCACATCATAAGAAGGCAGGGTGAAGACTGCCATGACCAAGCCAGCGTCACCAAGAGCGAGTATAAATTTATCTTCTGCCGTTTCTAGGTGCTGCATTAAATTTCTATAGCGTTCAGTCTTACCTTGTTTTGCTCGACCTAAGGCTGTGAAGAGTTCAGCAATCGGTTTATGAGGCATTAGCTCATGTAAGTAATTAACCATCTCAGATACAGTTTCTAAATCGACTTGAAAATATGAACGCGTGTAGCCAAATAAAATACTAAAGTCTTTAAGGGTCTGTAAAACCGCATCAACTTTTAGACCTGCCTCGGTATTTTTAAGTGCGATGGCAAATGGCGCTATTGAATCATTAAAAACTATTTTTCCAACTAAGAAAGCACGTGTATTCTGAAAAAACACAGGTTTTATTATTTCAATATGATGTACTTTCCTATCAGGGTTATTGCGTAAATAAACTTGAGTGAGTTGTTCGCTAATAAAATCAGCACTACCTTGTTTGTCCTCGTAATCGGTAGCAAAAGAGTAGTTGTCTAAAATTTCCATAAACAGAGTATCTAGATAAGTATCTAGGCTATAACAAATACTTGGGACCGTATTTTGAATGTATTTAATTGGATCTAAGTCTATAGCCACAAATTCAACTTTTGGCTTAGTACCTTGTGTTTGAAAAATTCGACGAGTTATTGAGTTGTAATATGTTTTAGTGAATTCTGGTTCTTGATAGTCTTGAATTGCAGTTAAATAAAATGCTTTAATTTTTGCCCATAGATTTTCATTTTTGATTTCAACGCTTAGTTTCTCTTTAATTTGAGCAACCAGTCTCCATACCCATTCGTCATACAATTCAATGCGGCGTGCCTGATCGCGGTGACTGGCATACCAATTTTGAGATTCAAAGCGAATACGTGCTCTGAGTGTAATGCTTTGGAAATCCTGGTTGTAGGCTAAGAATCCAGTGAAAATTTCTTGAGCCGAATTTTTTGCTAGCTGGACGAGCTCGCTTGGTAATTCTGATTCAGTCATGCTTGTTAGTATCCGAGCCATGACTTGAGTTTCGATCAAAGGCACCTTCACGATCTTGCCATTTAAATATCTTACGTGTAACAAACATATATATTTTTTTACCAGTACGCTTCCAGATACGACTAGCGATACCAGGAGTATTTACAATTTTCAGTTCCCTTGCACTTAAATGTTCAGGACAAAAGCCACGTTTATGTTTAAGTAGGTAACGAATGTCTTCACGCGCACAGTATCTAAACCAAGCACTACGTTTTTTGAAATGACGAGCAAGCTGAAAATCGACTAAAGCTGGTTTGCCCTCTGGAGTTACTAGCCAATTTGATTCTTTAGCTAGATCATTATGAGCAATGTTTTTTTTGTGTAAGTCTCTGAGCAACTGTAATCCAGCTGAGAAATATTCTGGGTTTGTAGGTTTGGCAATTTGCATGGGTTCACCGTTTTGCCAAGTTCTTAATAACACACCGTCTTTCCAGTAGAGTAGTTTAGGTATTGCGTTTGGTAAATCGACTTTGCCTAGAGACTTAGCCTCACGATTAGCGAGATATTTTGCAATCCATTTTGTCCACCATGGACTATTTGTTGTATCTCTACAAGTTACATATCTTTGCGTATTCACTTCGAATTCTTTACTGACACTGCCAAATAAATCAGTTTTCAAGATTTTTTGGTGTGCAGGATCAAAGTAGAAAGAGTCTAACATGGCTTAATTATTTTTCATCGCCGCGTAATTTGAGAACTTTAGCTTCGAGCATTTCAGCAGTAACTTCACTTGCAGGAATAGGATCATCGGCTACTAAAGTAATTTTCGACCAAAAACGTCGAGGAAAACTAGACATAGCAGCACCATATTTACGACTGAAGAAACTTCCCCATAAACCACGTAAAGCCATAGGTACTACCGGAACAGGATTTGTTGCTAGAATTTTTTCTATTCCACCTTTAAACGGCAGCATTTCACCATCACTAGTTATCGCGCCCTCTGGGAATATTCCAATGACATTGCCTTCGGAGAGCTCTCTGGAAATTTCCTCGTAAGCGCGTTCTAATACTTCAGGGTCTTCTTTAAATCCGGCTATTGGAATAGCTTTAGCAGTACGGAATATAAATCCAAGAAACGGGGTGTTAAATATTTTGTAATACATCACAAAGCGAACGGGTCTCCGAATTTGACCGCCCATGATAAGGGCGTCAACAAAGCTTACATGGTTCGCCACTACAATGGCTGCACCTTCTCTGGGAATTTTATCTATGTCTATATTCTTTACTCGATAGATGGTATTCATTAGTAACCATACAAAACAACGCATCAAAAATTCTGGAACTTTCAGAAAGATGAATAGTGTTATTACCGCGTTCATAATTGCAAGAATTAAAAAGAACTCGGTTATAGTTAGTTTAAAGACACCAAGCATTATGATGGCAACAACAGAGGACATCACAATAAAGAAGGCATCTAAAATATTTAATGCCGCTATTATTCGTGAGCGCTCATGTGTTTCAGTTCTATGTTGAACCATGGCATATAAAGGCACGATGTATAAGCCCCCAGAAACACCAATCATAAATACATCAAAGACTAAGCGCTTGGCACCTGCTAAGGCTAAAAACTCACTAAATCCAACAGTATTGGTATGTGTAAAGCCACTAGCACTGAAGAATAAGTCTATGCCAAATAAGGTTAAGCCAATAGAAGCTAATGGAACTAAACCAATTTCAATTACATCACCCGAGAGTTTTTTACACATCAATGAACCAACACCAATGCCTATAGAGAAAAATGAAAGTAGCAGGGCGATAACTTCTTTATTGCCGTGTAATACTTTATTGGTGAAAGACGGAAATTGGATTAAATAACCTGAGCCTAGAAACCAGAACCATGCAATACCAAACATGGCGAGTAGCACGGAATAGTTTTTAGCGGCTCGGCCAAAAATATCTTTGGCTTCTGTAATTGGATTCCAGTTGAATTTTAGATCTGGGTTGGATGCAGGAACTTCAGGAATTTTGCGTGCAGCTAAATAACCTAATACGGCAATTGCAATAATTATCATAGAAACATAATGTTTAGTACCACTTCCTGCTGAAGTATCAATAAAGATAACACCAACTAAAGTGCCTAAAAGAATTGCTACATAGGTACCCATTTCAACAAAACCGTTGCCTTCAACCAGATCCTTGTCTTCTAAGACTTGCGGCAGAATACTGTATTTAATGGGACCGAAGAAAGCAGATTGCGTACCCATTAAAAATATTAATGCAATTAAAGCCCAAAATATATCAAAGTAAAAACACACGGCTGCAATACACATCAAGCAAATTTCCCAAACTTTTATGAGGCGTATGAGTTTTGATTTTTCGTATTTGTCAGCAATCTGCCCTGCATATACTGAAAATAAGAAAAAGGGCAGAATGAATAAGCCACCACTAAGATTGGTAAGCACATCGGTATTTTTGAATGCTGAAAAAGCAAGTATTACCAGTAGTGCATTTTTGTAGACGTTATCGTTAAAGGCTCCTAAAAACTGAACCGAAAAATAAGGACCAAAATGTTTATTCCAAAGTAATTTCATTCTTTTCCTTTTTTGGAGCCGTTGTTAAAATTATTCTTCTTCGTCTGGTGTAGGGACATCTGAAACGCTGGCAATGGCTTGGCCCAATTGTACAACTGAAACTGAGGCATCAAACTGCATTTTTGGGTTGTCACTTAACAATATCACAGTTGATCCCATATTGAAGCGTCCCATTTCTTCACCACGTGTGTAACTAATGTTTTCATTCTCATAGGTTTTTGTGAAGCCAGTGCGTGGCTTTGCAGGGGTTATTTCGCCAGCCCAGATAGTTTCAATGCTCCCTACAAATACAGCTCCGATTAAAGCCATAATAAGTTTGCCATGTTCGGTATCGAATTCACATACCACTCGTTCATTACGAGCAAAAAGGGCGTCTACATGGTCGGCAGTAATTAAGTTAACACTAAAAAGTTTTCCAGGAATATAACTCATTTTTGTGAGCGTGCCATCACAAGGCATATGAATGCGATGATAGTTATTTGGGGCTAAATAAATGCAGCAGAAATTACCATTGGCATATTGACTAGCCCACTGAGCATTACCTAGCAAACGACGTGCAGAATATTGCATGCCTTTAGCTTGGATTAGTTGACCATTGTTAATATGACCACATTGACTCAAGGTACCATCGACTGGCGAAGCAAGTTTATTGTGATCACTTTCAACAGGACGGATGCCAGCTATTAATGCACGAGTAAAGAACTCATTGAAACTGGCGAAATCTGCTTCACTGGTACTGCCGTAATCTGTCATATCAATTTTATACAGTTTAATAAAATTTTTAATCACAGCATTTTTAAGCCAAGGCGCTTTGATACGCGTCAGCTTGTGCATTGTGCGTGATAACAAATGTTGTGGAATAATGTGCTGTAAAAATATAAAAAGCTTGGCTTGCATAATGATTATTTCTTGTTTAGTTTTTTTAATAAAATTGTTTGTTGAATGCTTGATCCATTCGAAAACTTAAGAGACAGTATAAAGTTTTCCTTTTCCCATAAGTTTTCTGTCGCTCCCATGAGCATGATGTGTTTACCGTTGGGTTCAAATTTTACAGTCTCGTCTGCCTTGATAATGAGTTTGTCTAAATGGCGCATCGTAGCCATGCCATTGTCTACACTGGATTGGTGCAGCATCACAGACTTAAAACTATCACTCTGTACGCTAATTAACTCAACGGAGGTATCGGTGTTATTGGTAATATCTAAATAAGCGGCAAACATTTTTTGTTGTTCAGTACGTACTGGAGTGTAAGCATCAGTAATTTCAATATTCGCTTTGCTACATGCTGCTAGAAGAACAGCTGAAATAACTAATAGTCGAACTAAAGTCATTTTCATTTACCAGCTTGCATTTTAGTAATAATGGCGAAGTCATGAACTAAAGTTTCTAATGAGTCTGCTGCAGCTAATTGTTCAGTATGCAGAGCAACATACTCTCCCATTGGATTTACAATAAAAGTCCCTGAAAAATGGTCAACGCTATAGCTACCATCGGGTAGGGCATTGTAAGCATAAGCCACACCTAGTGCTTCAGTTAGCACTTGTATTTGATGCAACTCACCAGTAAGACCAATAATGTCGTCCGAAAAGCCTTTAATATAATTATTTAATATTTCTGGTGTATCGCGCATAGGGTCAACGCTGACAAATACAAGTTGAGGCTTTATTGTTTTGCCAGTAAAGCGTTTTTGTACTTCAGCCAAAATACTCAAAGTGTTTGGGCATACGTCAGGACAGTTGGTAAAACCAAAAAATAAAATAGACCACCGATTCTCTAATACTTCATTACCGACAGTTTGATTAAGATGATTCAGGGTTTTGAATGACGGCAATGCCTTGCCTTGTGGCAAATACA
>RCMY010004114.1_pt1 | contig 12675 bp, 14 predicted proteins | sample 2041341 | NCBI WGS metagenome assembly RCMY01 (sample SAMN09708234, study PRJNA481090) | Marine sediment metagenome, whole genome shotgun sequencing project. | reverse complement strand
GACAACTTTGACATTACCGACGAAGCCTGCATCATCGAAGCCTTGGGACGCGTGAAGGGTCCGTTTGACACGATCATAGTTGCGACGGGTGCTCTGGAGATCGGAATGCACGGCCCTGAAAAGCAGTTAAAGGCGCTCAATCCCGAAGCATTGGCGGCCCAATTCACCCTGAATGCTGTTGGTCCGACGTTGGTGTTGAAGCATGTCCTGCAACATATTCCCCGTGACAGGCGTGCAGTATTCGCAGCATTGTCAGCCCGAGTCGGATCCATCGGCGACAATCGGCTCGGAGGTTGGTATTCCTACCGGGCGTCTAAAGCTGCTTTGAACCAACTGATACACACGGCAGCGATAGAAGTGGCGCGGAGCCACAAGCAAGCGATTTGTGTAACGCTTCACCCCGGCACCGTCGCAACCCGTTTCACGGAAAAATATTCGGACCACGCGAGAGTTTCGGCACCTGAAGCGGCTTCAAACCTAATTTCAGTTATAGAAAACCTGTCGCCATCCGAGACTGGAAAATTCTTCGACTGGAGCGGGGCAGAGGTGGGTTGGTGAAAGGCCGAGGCATGGGATTTCTGGACTGCACCTTCGCGCAGTCTCTGGCCAGACGGATCTGCTTGGGAGCACCATGATCGATTGTCCGAAAAATCTGTCAATGGCAGTGGCATCGTCTGGCAGGATCCGCCAATGCGTTCGGTAACCGCAGCAAACCGTTACCCGCGGGTCAGCCTCTATGCGCTGATGCTCGCTGCGGCGGGCATTCCGCTCTACATCCATCTGCCCCGGTTCGCTTCGGTCGATCTCGGCATCGGGCTGGGCACGATCGGAGCGATCTTGCTGGCGATCCGGGCGATCGACCTCGTTCAGGATCCCGCGATCGGCTGGGCCATTGACCGCTGGCCACGGGCGCAACCTGTATTCGGCTTGCTGGCGGCAGGCGGTCTGGCGTTTGGTTTTCCGCTCCTTTTTTCACTCACCTCAGGACCGATGGTGGTCTGGAAACTGCTGGCGGCGCTGGTGCTCCTTTTCTCGGCCTACAGCTTGGGCATGATCCTGCTTTACGGCCGCAGTGCGACGCTGGCTGCAAGCCCAGACCCGGACGAACTCATGACCCTTGCGGCCTGGCGGGAGGCCGGAATGCTGGGCGGGGTGGTCGTCGCGGCGATTGCGCCGACAGTGCTCTTCGGCCCAAACGGCGATGAGGGATACGGCAACTTCGGGCTGCTGCTGGGCGGGGTCGCCTTGGTGGTCGGGCTCGTGACCCTGCCGATGTGGCGCAGGCCGGTGCTGCCCGGAACCCCGATCTCGGTTCGTGGGCTGGCGCAGGCTGGTGCCTTGCGATTGTTGCTGCTGGCGCTGGTCAATGCGCTGCCGGTGGCGATCACCTCGACACTGTTTCTGTTCTTCGTCGAGGACAAGCTGCAGCTGCAGGGAATGGCGGGGCCGTTCCTGATCCTTTTTTTCGCATGCGCCGGGATAAGCGTGCCCGGATGGGCACGGCTCAACCGCCGCATCGGGCCGCGGTCGGTCCTGTTGATCGCCATGCCGCTGGCGGTGGCGGGGTTCGTCGGTGCCGCCTTCCTCGGCCCGGGATCGGTACTGGCTTTCGCGGCGGTCTGTGTGGCCTCGGGGGCGACATTGGGCGCCGACATGGTGATCCTGCCGGCGATGTTTTCGGTTGCCCTGACCCAAGGGGGTCTCAGCGCCTCCCAGGCCTTCGGATTGTGGTCCTTCGCGGGCAAGCTCGGCCTTGCTCTGGCGGCCTTCCTCATCCTGCCCGCGCTGCAAACTTTTGGTTTCACCCCTGGCGCACAGAATACCGATGCGGCCTTGCGAGCGCTCACCGTGGCCTATGCCGTGGTGCCCTGCGTGCTGAAACTCTGCGCGCTCGCCATCGTCCTCGCCCTGCCGCGTCGGACCGGGGCGTAACGTCAAGCCATCCCACCGTTTCCGTCCCGACCGGTGCGGTAACGGGCGACAGCCATAAATTCCGATTGATCCTCCTAACCAAACCGACAATCTGCGCTGATGATAAACCTCACGCCGAAGGGTCGGCCCTGCGGATTTTCAGTCTTCGCAGTGACAGATCCTATGATGAAGCTCAAAGAGGCATCCATAAACGGCTCTGCATCGGCCGCGACAGTCAACCGGCCCCTGTCACATGGACAGGTGGGATTAGGTGAACAACATGCCCGAGCATCTATCCCATTGGCAAATTGCGATACTGGCAGGATTAGATATCCACGCTGTGAGCAATTCCGGGCTATTCGTTACCGAACAGTTCAGGCTTCTTTGCAGCGGCAGTATAAGTAATGACCGTAATCGCTGCGGCTGCTATCAAGACAGCATGCCCAAGAATGCTCACGGCCAGTACGGTGTAACTTCCGATTGCCACGGCAAAAGCTACTGCCCACATGAATCCCAAAGCCTGCAGCACATAGTGCCGCGTCGATACATTGGGAATGTTACGAAGCGGACTTGCATCGGCATTGAATACGAAGTTCCATATGTTGACTATCAGTTTTCTCATCTTTTGCTCCCATTGATCTTACATTTCCAGTTGGAATGCAGTGTTGGTTGACGGGCACATTTCTTGTGCGTCTTGTGCGTCTTGTGCGTCTTATGCGGTAATTACGGGCTAACGGACTCTTCGGATCACTTTTACCGACAGTGGACCTTGATAAGGCGACCGCCTCCGACGGCATCAATGTGCCGAGTTGGGTTCGCAATGATCCACAAAGGAGGACGGTCCTGTCGGGGATTACCACAATCGGGCTCGATTTGGCGAAGGATGTGTGTCAGGTTCACCGAACCGACGGTGCAGGTCGAGCGGTTTGAGTGCCCCGATTGAGTGATCCAAGCCAATCCTTAGGATGAACTGCGCCTGGTCCGTCCCCGAACCTTCTACCGTCCATGGCGAGAGTTTTCCGGCTTCTATAAGGGTGAGGAGGGGAGGTGGCTTGGTGAAGGGTTGGGCAAACCTGATCTGTTAATCTTGCAGCAGTTACAAAGGGGGCAATAAAGGTGGAACTTAATCCAAATTGGAAATTTGTGGCCGATGACGTCATGGGCGGCAAGTCGAACGGAGGCATGTCGCGGGAAATATTCCAGGGTCGCAATGCTGCCGTTTTGCGCGGAGATGTGTCTCTCGACAGCAATGGTGGGTTTATCCAGATCGCTTTCGATTTGCTCGCGGACGGTGCCGGGTTCGACGCAAGTGAGTGGGATGGAGTAGAGCTGGATGTCTGGGGCAATGGAGAGTGTTACGATGTCCGCCTCCGCACTGACCAGTTGACCCGTCCTTGGCAATCCTTCCGAAAAGAATTCGCAACGACTCAGCAATGGCAGGTGCTGCGGGTGCCGTTTGACGCTGTCGTGCCGCACAGAACTGATGCCAGTTTTGATCCCGCGAAGCTCAGACGGATCGGTGTTCTCGCTGTTGGACGGGAATTTCGGGCGGAACTGGCGGTCGCAAACGTTAAGCTATACCGCCTATAGTGCTTGCGGTTGATGGTTGGCGAGATGAAGAATACTACTTCTGTTGGGCACTGTATTTTTCGGTCCTCATCGGCAAAACTCGGTGTACATGTCTGTTTGCAGTGCTGACCTATGCCTGATACGCAAAGATATCCTACCCTACCGCTCGTGCGATCGTGACACCTGCCCAAGCTGAGCAGCCGGTCAAAATCCCGCCCCATATCGTGTCGATTGCAACCTGCTGGATCGACCAATCGCGAAGTGTGGCATAATTGGTGAATTCGTAGGTGCCATAGGCCATGAGCCCCAGGAGCACCCCACCCACCAGGGCTGCAACAGGATCTTCGCTGCGCAGCGCGGGAACGGACACAAACCACAGAATCCCGGCAACATAACCCAAATAGAACAGTGCGGCGGGAACGACACGGAACGGATCGGCAAAAAGGTGATCAACGTGGCGCTCGAACACAGGCTTGATTAGCAATCGCAGCCCGACGGCATCGGCGGCGAAAAAGATCAACGCGGTTGAAAAATAGAGAACCAGGATCTTCATTAGGTTTCCGCCTTCATAAGAGATTGGCCAGCGCGCAGAGTCAGCGCCGCGATGCCGAGGGCGGCCAGCGCGATCACCGGAACGTTCGGGGTGGGAAGGTTTGCAACGATGACGCCGACAAGCGCCCACATGATGGCTGCTGGATAGGCCCATTCACGCGGTCGGGCAGACTGCACGATCAGCGCGACCACCAACACACCGCCAAGGCAAATGATCGCGGCAGCCTGTGCCGACAGGATTGCATAACCACCGAGAATGACACCGACTGCCACGCCTGTTGCCGCTGTCAGCCAGCCCGCATAAAGCGCCACTGGCCGTGCCTGCAACCACGGCTGGGTGTGCCCTGCGCGCAGCATCGCGGCAATCGCTGTTCCCGCCATCACGACGATCATCACGGTCGCCAGGATAGGGGCATCATTCGCTGCCTTGATCCAGAACGCGCCGAGGATCAGGCTGATCGCCAGCGGCAGCCGCATCGCATGCCAACTCGGATCATCTGACGCCCGCCAAACGCCAAAAATCGCGCTGATGATCAGCCAGAGATAGATCACACCCCAAATCGCAAACGCATAACCTGCGGGCTGCACTGGCGGGTTGTCTTGCGGCACCGGAAACTGGTCCGGTGCAAATCCGTTAAAGCCGCTCGTCAGCAGCGGTGACAGCACAAATGCCAGAGTGGCAATCAAGACCACAGTCGCAAGTATTTCGATGCGCATGGCGCGTCCTTTCGTAAATTCAGTTACCGGGTCAGACGGCGTGTCAGCGGCAAGGCCGCCCAATAGGGTAGGACGCTCAGCAGCTTCAGCGCATAGGTCAGGCGGCGGGGAAAATGCACCTCGAAGCGCCGCTTGCCCAGTCCCTTGATGATGGCGCGCGCCGCAGCTTCTGGCGTGACCATTGCGGGCATCGTGAAATCATTGCGCTGCGTCAGGCGGGTATCGACAAAGCCCGGAGAAATCAGCCGCACGTCATGACGCCCGACCAGTTCAGCGCGCAGAGATTGAGCCAGATTGATCACTCCGGCCTTGGTTGCCGAATAGATCTGCCCCTGTGGCAAGCCGATATACCCCGCAACGGACCCGCACAGCGCCAACTGCCCGCCATCGCGCAGCAAGGGCGGTGCCATCTGTGCGATATGAAAGCTGCCGGTCAGGTTGACCGCGACGATTTTAGCCGCGGTTTCCGGGTCCAGATCGGGGATTTTTCCCGGATCATACATTGCCGCCAGATGCACCACGCGGTCTAACGGCCCGATCTCGGCTATCCTTTCGGTGGCGGCTATAAGGCTTTCGCGATCGCTCACGTCCAGCGGCAGGACCACATGCCCAGGGCCAAGACTTGCGGCCAACTCCTCCAGTTTCCCGGCCGAGCGTGCCGACAGGATCAGCCGCGCCCCGCGCCCCGCCCATTCGCGCGCCAAGGCAGCGCCAATGCCGTCGCTTGCCCCGATGATCCAGATGGTTTCCGCTTCAGGCATGGGTCAGTTCCACCTGAACCACGTCGGTTTGCCCTGCGGCAAAGGAGGCCGCACAAATCCCGAGATAATAGCGCCAGTTGCGCAGGAAGCCCTCGTCATGCCCCAGCCGCCGGATCCGGCTCGATTGCTCGTCCAGACGTTCATTCCAAAGGGCGCAGGTTCGGGCATAATCGGCCCCAAAGGCATGGCTGTCCCTGACCACAAGCCCCGCACGCCGCGCCTGATCGGCGATCACGGCATTGGACAGCAACATGCCGCCGGGGAAGGTATAGTGGCGGATATAGTCGGAACTGCGCCGATAGGTATCGAAATAGTCATCCGATACTGTGATCGCTTGAATCATCGCGCGCCCGTTCTCGGCCAGTCGCGCCTTCAGCGTGGCGAAATAGGTCGGCCAATAGTCCCGCCCAACGGCTTCGATCATTTCAATCGAGACGATGCTGTCGAATTTTCCGCTGCTCTTGCGATAGTCCTGAAGACGAATTTCGGCGCGCCCGTCCAGCCGCGCATCGGCATATCCCTTCTGGCTTGGCGAAATCGTCAATCCGGTGACAGCACGTCCGGAATCCGCCGCCCGTTCGGCAAACCCGCCCCAGCCGCAGCCGATTTCCAGCACTCTTTCGCCGGATCCCAGCCGTTGCAGAATCCGGTCGTATTTACGGTTCTGCGCGCGGGTCAGATCGTCGTCGCCGGGGGCGAACATGGCCGAGGAATAGGTCATGCCCTCATCCAGCCAGAGTTGATAGAACTCGTTGCCGACATCGTAGTGGGCGCGGATGTTACGTGCGGCCCCTCGGGTGGAATTGCCCCGCAAGAGCCGGTTCACCACCCGAAACTTCAGAGTGTGCCAAAACCCCGCATAGGCATAGTTTCGAAACCGATCGAGATTTTTCAGCGCAACCATCGTCAGGTCTGCAATCGACGGTGTTTCCCACAGACCCGCGACATAGGTTTCACCCAGACCGATATCGCCGCGCGCGGCAATCGCGCTGATCACCGACCAGTCATAGATCTGCATCTCGGCGGCGGGGCTGCCTTCACCGAAGTCGTATATTTCGCCTTCCGGCGTGCGCAAACGTAAGCTGCCGGTCCGGATCTGGTCACAAGTCTCCAGAAAGTCATGTTTTACGCGTTTTGTCAGGAACTGCATCAGGACACCTCGGAGTTGGGTGGAGTTGGGCGGGCGCGATATCTCGCCCCCTTCAATTTCAGGCGCAGGGCCTGCCAATAAATCAGAATTATCGTGCGCAGCGCCCCCAAAGGTCGGCGCAGGCTGGCGCGCAAAAGCCCGGCATTGGTCAGCGGCAATCGCGCGCCCGACAGGGTCGCAACAACGCCTTCGTTGCCGTTGCGGTGCAAGATCCGAATGGCAATCTGATCGCTGCGGATATCAAAGCTGAACTCATAGCTGCCTTTGACCTCCTGAAAGGGCGACACGTGCAAGGATTTGGGGGCAGTGATCCGGCTGTCCTGCGTGATTGGTGCGAAATTGGGATCATGGCACAGATAGGAATGGCGGTCGCCAAACGGGGTCGAAACCTCGGCAATCACCGCGATCAGCGCGCCGTTCTCCATCGCCAGCCAGAAACTGACCGGATTGAAGACATAGCCGAGGAAACGGGGTTGTGTGAGCAGCCTCAGCTCCAGGTCGCGATCTGCCAGCCCGTGCGCTGCCAGCACTTCGCGCGCCCAAACCACGCCGCGCCCCGCCCTTATCGGACCGCCATGATCGCGATCATGCACCGACGCCAGGTTGAACCGGTTGCGCGAGAACAGGCGCGGCCGCGTGACCTGCGCGTCGGGGTCGATCAGCACGTAATCCACACCATAGTGAAACCTGTGGCGTATCTCACCGCGCCGTGTGTGTGTTGTGACACCTGCGATATGTTCCGGCATGTGCGTCATGCGATCTGGCGCTCCATCAGGCGCGCGATGCGGGCGGCGCTGGCAAAGCCGTCTTCATGGAAACCATGCCGTGTGTAGGCTCCAGCAAACCATGTATTGTTCTGGCCCTGTATTTCGGTCAACTGTCCCTGCGCCGCCAGCGCCGGAGCATCGAACACCGGATGGCGGAACACCTTTTGGTCATAGATCAGGTGATCCGGCACTTCGCTTGATGGGTTGAGCGACACAAAGAGCGGGTCCTGCTCGGGAATGTTCTGCAGTCGGTTCATCCAATATGTGACGCCAATGGCCGGCTCGGGCCGAGTCGTGTCGGCCTTGTAGACCCAGCTTGACCAGACCGCGCGGCGTTGCGGCATCTGGTGGGTATCGCGATGCAGGATCATCTGGTTGTCCTGAAACCGGACGGCCGACAGGGCAGCGTTTTCCTGTGGCGTTGGCTGTGCCAAAAGGCGCAATGCCTGATCCGAATGGCAGGCGAAAATCACCTGATCGAATGATTCATGCGGTCCTGCGGCGCTGTGCAAGGTGCTTTGCTCTCCATCGCGCGTGACACTCTGCACCGGGGCGGCAGTGTGGATCGCCACTCCACGTCCACGCAGGTAATGCTCCAGTCGACGAACATACTCGATACTGCCGCCATCGACCGTCCACCACTGATGCTGACCCGAGGCGCTGAGCAGGGCGTGGTTGCGGAAGAACTGCACCAAGGCGCGGGCCGGAAAGGCGCGGATTTCGGCAGGCGGGGTTGACCAGATCGCCCCGCACAGCGGCATCAGGTAAAAGCGTTGAAACCAAACCCCCAACTTCAGATCATTCATCAATTCGCCGATTGTGGCGGTGTCACCTTTCGGCAGGGACTCTGCCTTGTTATTGAAATGCAGAATGTCGCGCACCATCCGCACGAACCCCGGACGAAGCAGGTTGCGCCGCTGCGCTGTCAGAGCACGCAAGTTGCGCAGCCCGTATTCGATCTGTCCGTCATTGATTGACGCGCCAAAGCTCATGTCACTCTTGGTCACCGGCACATCCAGGTCCTGAAACATCCGCGTCAGATGCGGATAGTTTGCATAGTTAATTACGATAAACCCGGTATCGACCGGCTGGTCACCATTCAGGCCCGCCATGACCGTGCGGGCATGTCCACCCAGTTGAGGCGCAGCCTCGAACAAGGTCACCGCATGATGTGGCGCCAGCAAGTACGCGGCGGCAAGGCCGGATACACCGCCACCGATGACAGCAATGCGTTGTGGTTGAATGGGGCGGGCATCAAGCAGCATTTTCTCTTCAATCGGATGGTGAAGGTTACTACGTCACCGAAACAAAGTTGGATCAAAAATGATCCGGGTTTCCCGAGTGCCCGTATAGTGGGTATGTTGACAGCGAGCCTTGATATAGATCCAGTTGACCGGCCCCCTTCTGCAAGGCTGCGAAAGGACAACGCACAGTTGACACAGCCCCTCCCGCAGATTTCGCCACAAACAGTGTGGATGCTGGCAGTGCGTGACACTCGTGACCGGGCAGCCTTTGCTGCGTTGTTCGACCATTTCGCGCCGCGCCTTAAGGGGTTTGTCATGCGCTCGGGGGCTGGATCGGCACAGGCAGAAGAAGTCGTGCAAGAGGTCATGCTGACCGTTTGGCGCAAAGCCGGACAATTTGATCCGGCGCGCGCGCAGGTATCGGCCTGGATTTACCAGATCGCCCGCAATCGCCAGATCGACGTGTTTCGCAAAGAACGACGCCCGATGCCCGAAGAATTGGGCGAAGACCACAACCCCGAGCCGGATGCCAATGAGACGTGGCAGTCGAGCAGGAAGCCAGTCAGTTGAAACAGGCCCTTGCACGACTGAAGCCCGATCAACGCGAAATTATAGAAAGAGCCTATATGGGCAAGCTCAGCCATCAGGAGATCAGCACCGCGACGGGCTTGCCACTGGGCACAATCAAGTCACGGATCCGGCTGGGTCTGGAAAAACTACGACACGAGTTGAAGGAACTGCGTTAAGATGACCGCGATCACCCATCATACCCCTGACGCGCTCTTGGCAGCCTATGCCACCGGTAGCCTGCCGCAGCCTTACGCGCTGGTCGTGGCGACCCATATCTCGCTGTGTCTTGAATGCCGCGCCGCGTATGAAGCGCATCAGGCTGGCGGAGGAGCGGTGTTGGACACTGTCGGCGCAGAGGCTGTGTCCGAAGGGTTGAAAACCAGTGTCCTCAACCTGCTCGACGCCCCTTTCGTCCCACCTCCGACTTACCCCCGCTCCGGTGTGTATCCCGGCCCGGTGATGGAAGCCCTGAAGGGCAAACCCCCTCGCTGGAAATCACTTGGGCTGGGCGTGCGTCAGAGCATCCTGTCTTCGGGTCGCGAAGGCTCGACCCGTTTGCTCTACATCCCACCCGGTCAGGCCGTACCGGACCACAGCCATAATGGGCTGGAACTGACACTGGTATTGCAGGGCAGTTTCAGCGACGCCACTGGGCGCTTCGGGGTCGGCGATCTTGAGGTCGCTGATCAGGACGTGGAGCACACCCCGACAGCTGATCCCGGCGTGCCCTGCATCTGCCTTGCCGCCACAGACGCGCCCTTGCGCTTCAATTCGTTGGTGCCCCGCCTTTTGCAGCCATTCTTTCGGATTTGATGCGGCTCGGTCATCATGTGGCGCTGTGGTGCTCATCCCAAGCCGCATCGACAAATTGTACCGGGATTACCCGAGTATATGACGGAGCAGAAACATGACCTGTGAGAGAGAAATCGTCGTTAACGACAAAATGCAAAGCGGCTATGATTATACGCTGTCGCAGCCAAGCGGTGAAAATTTTGCCGATGATTTCACGCCCGCCGAGACGCCCCGGCAGATGCTTGAAATGGGGGTGTTCGAGGGGCGCTACCTCAATGACTGCACCGATGAGTTTCCAGCGGACTGGTTTCGGGATGCCAAGACCAGCACTGTCCCCGACGCAAACCTGAACTACTTCGGTGTCAAAAGCCGCCAGCCGCTGTCTGTCTGGCGGCGCAAGGGCTGGATCTACGGGCCGGACCCGCGCGGCTGGTTCCAGTGGTATTGTCGATACTATATGGGCCGTCGACTGGAAGATATCGACCGCATCCAGATCGGAAGGTGGAAAGGCTTTGTCAGACATGCCGGGCAAGTGCGGGCAAATTGCGATCCCGGCGACATTTTCTGCAGGCCAAAACAGCGCCAGGCGCTGTTGCAATGGGCACATGACCCTCTGATATGAGCTGATATGAGCTGCTTGTAAAAACAGTCACACGAACAGCCCAGTTGATTGAGCTGCGACCAATTGGAGCATCACCAGCACATTCACCCATGACGATAGCAAGATGCTGCAAGATGCACGAATGTCCGGACTTGAGAAGCGTTGTGGTCAATTTTCTGATGATGCGAACGGCATGTGTGGATGGCTCCTGCATAGCAAGACATTTTTGATCTGATTTGTGCATTTGTCAGAAGCAGTCATGTGTCCGGCCTGTTTGCGCGGATTGACCGCTGGCCCTGAAGGGTTCCGCAAACCAAGTTCCTATCAGCTTAGCGGGCTGTTACGCCCCAGCCGTTCGACGGAGTGTCTTAGTTTTGGCGGCAGACTTATGCACCATCATCTCGCGGGTCTTGCTAACTCGTTGTTCTCTCTCCTTTAGGCGGTGTGGGATGAGTACGGTTCGTTTCGGGTGAGGACCGCCCATACGATCCGAGCGGTCTTGTTGGCCATGGCGACGGTTGCCACGCGCGCTGGTTTACGTTCCAGCAATGACGTCAACCATTTGCTTGCGCGTTCAGGATGCGACTTGGTCTGACGGACGAGCGAGGTCATGCCAACCACCAACAATGATCGCAAGTATTGATCGCCCATTTTTGTGATACGCCCGAGCCTCTCTTTGCCGCCGCTGGATTTGTTTGCGGGCGTCAGACCCAACCAAGCTGCAAACTCACGGCCATTGCGAAACTGATGACCATCCCCAATGCTGGCGATTATCGCGGATGCCGTCACAACGCCTACGCCTGGGATAGTGCGCAGCAAACGGACACGTGCATCTTCTTTTGCGACCAACTTGAGACGTTCTTCATACCAGCGAATCCGTGCGTGCAGTGCCATAAGGTGCTCGCACAAATTGTGGATTACTTCGTTGGCAACTTTAGGCAGGTCCAACACCTCTCCTGCAAGAAAACCTTCTGCAAATCCGGTAATTTGGGCGACGCCTTTTGCGATGTAAACGCCGAACTCGGCGGCCATGCCACGCAGACCATTGATCAACTGGGTACGTTGGCGGACAAGCAAATCCCGTGCGCGGTGGAGCGACAGCAGAGCTTGTTGTTCAACCGTCTTCACCGCAACAAATCGCATTTTTGGACGCGTCACCGCTTCACAAATGGCCTCGGCATCGATGGCATCAGACTTCCCGCGTTTGACGTAAGGCTTCACGTACATCGGTGGGATCAACCGTACATCATGCCCCAACTCTGTGAGTTCCCGCGCCCAGTGATGCGCGCCGCTGCAAGCCTCCATCCCAATCAGGCAGGGCTCAAGCTTTGAGAAAAACGGCAATAGCTGTGCGCGCCTCAGAGGCCTGTTGAAAAGGACCTCTTCGTCTTTAGTGATCCCGTGAACTTGGAAAACGTTCTTAGCCAGATCAATTCCGATTGTGGTAACTTGCATGGGGTGGCTCCTCTCATAAGCAGTTCAAGACAACTGCAGTATGGCGCATTGCGACGCCGGTTGAAGCAGGAGCCATCCACCCCATCAGCTCAGGGCCGTCCTTTCCGGCGCCTGTATGCCGCATCTGCGAAATGCTGCGCCTGCGCTCTCAGTCGATGTGGGCTCTTTCCTGCCGTTCGCCGCATGATGCGCGAGCGACTGCTTTCCGTCTGACAGACCGTCTGGGTCAACGTCGTGACGGAAAGGTCAAAGTCATCTGACGTTTTACGCTGGTGCTTCATTGGTGGGCGAGGGCGTGGGCGTAATCCGTTATGTTCCACGCCTGACCTCAAAACCCTGAAAGCCGGGTAGCATAAGGGTTTCGTCGCTTGAGATTGTCCCCGTTCCCGCCGGGAGATATTTAGTGGGCTCATACCTTCATTTGCTCAATGGAATAGTGAGCGATCCGTCTAACAGCGGCGGCGTTCTTTCGTTTGACAGATCAGACAAAAAAGCTGAAACCCCGCGCGTTTTTATGAGCAGGGCAATAGAGATTACAGCGCGCTTGCCGGGGTAGGGCGGGGGGGGGGGATCGGACAGGCCCCCG
>RCMY010004112.1_pt1 | contig 12676 bp, 9 predicted proteins | sample 2041341 | NCBI WGS metagenome assembly RCMY01 (sample SAMN09708234, study PRJNA481090) | Marine sediment metagenome, whole genome shotgun sequencing project. | reverse complement strand
CTGCCATCGGGGCATCGTCGGGTGCAAGCCAGTCAGCGGCGACCAATGCTCCGCTGTTCGAACAAGCTCCGCCGGTCGCGTCGTCGCAGTTCATCGCCGGGAACTTCTGCCTCACCCGCAACACCCCAGAGCAGTACGACACGATGTTCGACTCTGAACCCGGAGGCATCATCGGCGCCGACTACCAGCGCGCCACTCAACTTCCCAACGGGAACGTTCTCTGGACGTTCCAGGACGCAGAGATTCGGCTACCGAACGGCACATCCACGTTGGTGCACAACATCGGCATGATGCAGGCAGGCACCTGCTTCGCCGTGTTGCTGGGTGGTACCCCATCAGCACCGCAGCCGTGGCTGTTCGCCGCCGAGACCACCCCGTTCTTCCACTGGTACTGGCCGTTGGACGCGACCATGGGCAGCGACGGCCGCATCTACATCTACCTCGTCGAAATGTTCGAACGCGGCGCCACTTACCTCGAACATGTGGTGCCGACGTCGACCGCGGTCGCTTCGGTCAACATTGACAACTGGAACGTCGAGTCCCAAGGCCCGGCAGGGAACAACTCACCGGACCTGTACGGCTGGACGTCAGAGACCGACGAGGACTGGACCTACTTGTACGCCCACTGCTACCGCCAATTCGGGTACGACCCGTTCTTCGGTGGAGTGCGCATTCACGACTCCGGGCTAGCGGGGTAGCCCTGGGATGTTTCACACTAATCGTTCCACTAACGACTCCGACCACGATGGGGCCCAATTCCCGACTGGGTCAGAGCCAGTTGTGTCTGACGCAGTGGGCGACGCCGTCGATGGTGCCGTTTGCCCCGATTCTCTCCCATGAGGTAAACCACCGCTGCCTGATGTTGCGATGCAAGGGTCCACGGCTTGTCATGAGCCCCGGGTCCGTGACCAAGTCGCTGCGAAAGAGCAATTTGTTCCGTCAATGCTGCCACGCGTCGGGCCACAAAAGTGATCTGTTCTGTTCCCGTGACGTGCAGAGTGCTCTCGCGATCGTTCTTGCCCAACTCGAACGCTAGAGCGGGGACGACCGGAATACGCCGGAAACCCGACACAGGGAAGGACCACAGCGATCGGTGAGCGATCCTAGACGCTTGCTCATCACGACTGCCATGTGCGGCCTTACTTGACGCCGTCAGGGCTGCGAGTCGCCAGCGGTCGGTGGGCCACTGGAGGTCGGTGAGTTCTAGTGATCAGTGCACGGTGAGGGCAAAATGTCTACGAGCCAGAGCAGCTTTCAGTTAGAAACCTCTGTCATCACTCTTCATCGATCTGCCCGAACAAGCGGTCTTCTGTCGAGGAAAGAGTTTCAAGATCTGACAGAAATCGGTCACGCTCGAGTTCTTGCCAGACGGACTCGATACTGCTCGCCCGTTGCACGAAATCGACGCTGTCTTTGCAGCGGACATCTTCGATTGCTTGATCAACACTCTCTTGCTCGGTCCCAAGTGCGATATCGATATCCGCTGGATCCTCGGCATCCTCGTACCCGGCTTGGGCCATGCACGCTTTCCATTCAGAAACAATGGATTGATATTCGGGGCTCTTTCGAAGTTCTGCAAGCGACTCGTTGCCTAGAGATTCAGCACGATTGTAAGCCTTCAAGAATTCAAGAAAAGCCTCGCGAGACCCATGGACGGCTTTGATTGCTTCGCCTCGGCAACCTGCCTCCGCAACATACGTGAACTTACCTTCAGGAAGAGTCAACGTGTCGGTGAGTTGCTCATTCTCGGCACCATCCAACGCTAAGACGAAGTCTGGATTCTCAAGGTCCTCTGCCGGCACAGATGGATACTGCGGTATCTCTGGAAGTACGAACGCATATCCGAACTCACCGGCCACATCAGCACTTGCAAGGCCATACCTCAGGTCTATGCGTGGATCTGGCTGAACGAATCCGTCTGGACGCGGGTAGTCAAATCCGATCTCCCGCATGCAATCTGCAGTGTCACGACGGAGTAGAAATCGGTTTACCTGCAGAATTGGCTCCGCGAGATCATCGAATCCGTCTGAGAGCAAAATGGCCCTCGCCACCGGGGTTGCTGCATCTTCTGCATCCTCGTTGGTAGCTGAAGAAGCGACCGCACTCGATTCCGCTGTCGTTGCTGAATCGCCGTCGTCGGCCACTTCGTCTGATCCGCCGCACGATGCGATTCCGAAAGACAATACGGCAATGCTGGAAATACCTACTGAACGGATGGGCATGCGCCCACTAAAACTAAATATGGGGAACATCTCGGCTCAGCAACCTGCGCCTGATCGGGCGAAGCTGAGGTAGTTGACGGCAGGTTCGAAATAGTTGTAGACAGTCGTCGACTCGAACCTGCAACTACTCGCTTTCCAGATCCTCACATAGTCGCCCTCCTCTGTTTTCTGTGAAACCAGATCCCAGCCGGGGGAAAGAGGAGCTCCGTCATCAAACGTATCGTCCTGCAAATTCTCGTCGAAGGTCGACAGTGTTGCGTTCACGAAGCAAGAACCGTCGTGGTAGTCAACGAATGACAGGTAGCCGGCGACCGGCCAGTAGCCATCGCACGACGAGGCGCTGCCACGATTCTTAAACTCCCAAACAGCGTCAGCACCGACCGCGCCAGCGGAGCCGACGATTGTGACAGCTGCGGCGAGAACGCCAGCTAGCAACATCAACGTCTTGGAACGTGCGGTAGTAGTCGATTGTGGACCGGTCATCCGATTTTCCTTTGGTAGCCGCCCACTGGCAGATGGTAGCACTCCGGCACTCACCCGTTCGGGTGGTTACGTGGCCAGGTTCGTTCAAGAATCGAACGTTTCTTGAACAGGCGGGTCGACGGCCGCCGATCGGCTGATCCGGTGTTGATCAAACGATGTCAGAAACCAAGACTGTCGAGAAACCTCATCTCGCCGTTTGATCTACACTTCTCGTCGTGAGTTCTAGAAGCGTGGTAGCAGATTCGGGACTGGAGCCTGAACCGGTCGTCCTGACCGGGGCGCTCGTGGGGTATGCGCGGGTGAGCACCCGCGACCAGAACCTCGATCGACAGATCGACGCGCTCGAAGCCGCTGGGTGCGTGCGGATCTTCTCGGACAAGAAGTCCGGCAAAACGAGTGCGCGCCCGGAGTTGGATCGGGCCTTGGACTTCATGCGCCCTGGCGACACGCTCGTGGTTGCCAGTCTCGATCGTTTGTCGCGCTCATTGCAGGACCTCATAGGAATGGTGGCCGAGCTACGCCGTCGCGGTGTCGGGTTCAGGTCGTTGCACGAGCAACTCGACACCACCACTCCCGGTGGACGACTGGTGTTCCACGTGTTTGCGGCGTTGGCCGAGTTCATCCGCGAACTGATCGTCGAGGGAACACGTGAAGGCCTCGACGCCGCACGAGCCCGCGGCCGAGTCGGCGGTCGACCCAGCGTGATGACTCCCGAGAAGCTTGCTGCCGCGAGATCGTTGTTGCCCGACAACAGCATCTCTGCAATCGCTCGCATTGTCGGTGTGAGCCGGGGCACGATCTACGCACACATGGACGCCATCACGGCATCTGATCCTGGTGCGGGGCCGCCGGGCAACGCTGATGTATCGGACGGGTGAGGGTTTGCTGTGGCCTCGATCGAGCGGACTGCGTATCCGCGCTTCAAGAAGGTCGTGTCCGAACGCGAATTGGACGAGGTGTTCACACCGACGCCCGGCGAAGTCAGTTGGGCGAACGAGGCCACTCGGTCCGATGGAAACACGGTCGCGTTGCTGGTCCTGCTGAAATCGTTTCAGCGCCTTGGCTACTTCCCAAGGTCCGACGGCATCCCTGACGGGGTGATCCCGCACGTCGGCAAACATGCGACCGGCGCCAGCATCGACGCTGCGTCGATGGACGCCCCTCGCAAGATGGAGCGCTACCGAGTTCTGGTCCGAGAGCGAGTCGGCGTCATCCACGATCCGGCTACAGCTCGACAGGTTGCGGCCGCAGCGATCCGGACGGCTGCTGGGGCGAAGGACAACCCGGCGGATCTGATCAACGTGGCCCTCGAGGAGTTGGTGAAGGCGCGCTACGAACTGCCGGGCTATTCCACTCTTGACGAGATGACCGCGCAGATCCGCTCCGAGGTCAATGGCGTCATCTTCGATGAGATCGGGGCACGTCTCGATCAGCCAACTCGGGAGCTTTTGCTCGGGTTGCTGGACGTCGAGGCGAGGGCGCGGCGGAGCAGGTTCGACGATCTCAAGCGCACCGCTGGCAAACCTTCACTGTCTCGACTGCGTGCACACACCACCCATCTCCAGGCCCTGGACGCGATCGGCGACACCGAGCAGTGGATTGCTGGGGTGTCGCCAACCAAGATTGCTCACTTTGCTGCTGAGGCACGCGTGCTCGACGCGTCGGACATGCGCAAGATCAATGAATCAAAGCGGTTGGCGCTCCTCGTCTGCCTGGTGCACCACGCCCGCATCGGCGCGCGCGATGACCTCGCGGAGATGCTGTGCCGGCGGATGGCAATCATCCACAGACGTGGCCGAGACGAACTCGCGGCGATCCGCGAGCGACAACGAGTCGAGACCGAGCGACTCTGGGCTGTGTTCGGTCAAGTCCTCGCCGCCGCTCACGACGCGACAACCACTGGCGACGACGAGAACCCCGGAGCGGTCGAGGGCCTTGATCAGTCGGCACTCGAACGAGCCGGCGCGATGATGCTGCGACCGCTCACCGACGCGGGCGGCGTCGCGAAGGTGTCGGCCGAACATGCCGAGATCTCGGCCCATCACGGCAACAACTACATGCCACTGCTGGCCAGCCGTTTCCGATCACACCGCAAAGCGCTGTTCGACTTGGCCGACACGATCGACTTCGAAGCAACCAGTGCCGACAGCACCGTGCTCGACGCACTCCACTTCATCCGAGCAAACCGGCACCTGACCCGAAGTCACATCGACGACCTGACCGACAACGGTCGACGGCTCGATACGTCGTTCTGTTCGCAGAACTGGGCCACAACGATTCGCGGCCGAGACCGGCCGGGCAAGCTCGTTCGACGCCATCTCGAAGTGTGTGTGTTCTCCTATCTGGCGGGCGAGTTGCGCACCGGAGACATTGCCGTCATCGGCGCCGACTCCTACGCCAACTTCTTCGACCAGCTCCTCAGCCCCGCCGAGGTCGAACCAATGATCGTGGACTACTGCACCGAAGTCGGCCTCCCCGCAACTGCCGGCGGCTTCCGTGCAGAGATCGAGCAACGCCTTCGGCAAACCGCCGCCGGTGTGGATGCCGGCTACCCGGACAACGCAGATCTCGTGATCGATCATGACGCCGGGCGTCCTGTGTTGAAGCGGCACCGCAGAACTGACTACCCGGCGTCGGTTGTTGCGCTGGCCCAGGCCGTGGAGGAGCGGATGGGCGAGGTGTCGCTGCTCGACATCGCTACCCGAACAGCGCATTGGGTTGGCTGGCATCGTCACTTCGGGCCGCTGTCGGGTTCGGACCCCAAGATTGCCGACCCGCTCGGCCGCTACTCGGTGATCGCGTTCACGTACGGCACCAACCTCGGCCCCTATCAGATGTCTCGGCACCTGCGAGGCGCTGTCAGTCCACACGAAATTTCCGCGCCGGGCAATCAGCACATCACGGCTGAGAAGCTGAACCAGGCCAGCGCGGATGTGATCGACGCTTTCATGGGCCTCGACGTCGCCCGCATCTGGGGAGACGGCTCCAAAGTGGGCGCCGACGGCAGCCAGATCGACACCTGGGATGACAACCTGCTCGCGGAAACCTCGGTCCGCTACGGCGGATACGGAGGCATTGCCTATCGCCACATCGCCGACACCTACATCGCGCTGTTCTCCCGGTTCATCCCGTGCGGGGTGTGGGAAGCGGTCTACATCTTCGGAGGACTCCTCGACAACGAATCCGACACCGTCAACCCCGAAGAGATCCACGCTGACACCCAAGGCCAGTCGCTCCCAGCCTTTGGCCTCGCGGCGATGCTTGGCATCGAACTACTCCCTCGGGTTCGGAACTGGAAAGACCTCATCTTCTACCGTCCCTCGAAAGCAACGAGCTACCGCCACATCGATTCGCTGTTCGGCGAAGCTGAGGTCATCGACTGGAGACTGATTGAGGCGCACTGGGTCGACCTGATGCGGGTCGTGATCTCGATCCGCCAAGGCAAGATCTCCTCGTCGGCGTTGCTGCGTCGGCTGGGCAACGAGTCACGCAAGAACCGGATCTACAAGGCGTTCCGTGAACTCGGCCGAGCAATGCGGACCATCGTGCTTCTGCGTTACCTGTCCGAACCCGAACTCCGAGAGAGCATCACGGCTGTCACGAACCGGGTCGAGTCATTCCACAACTTCGCCCAATGGCTGTCGTTCGGCAACACCGGCGTCATTGGCCACAACGACCCCGACCACATGGAGAAAGTCGTCAAGTTCAACGAGCTGCTCGCGAACTGCGTCATCTTCTACAACGCCACAGCGCTCACCGACGCCCTCAACCAACTCGCCGCCGACGGCCACCCCGTCACCAGCGACGACGTCGCAGCGCTCTCCCCGTACACCACCAAACACATCCTCCGCTTCGGCGACTACGTCCTCGACCTCACCCCACCACCAGCAATCGCAAATCCACACCTCCGGATACCAGCGACCAATCCGACCCCTTCCGCAGCATCATGAATGAGGTCAGCGATCAGCAAACGAGCCCTATGTCGGGTTTCCGGCGTATTCCGGTCACCCCCGTAGAGGGCGCAGCACCGCCTGGGGTCTCCGGGGCAACGGTGCGATATTGACGATCGATTCTTCTTCTAACGCTGGCTCCGTCGATCAGTGGTGGTGATATCGAGCGCTTCTCGACAAACGGCGAGCCTGGTCGCGTCATCGCAATCCGCTGGAGTTTGCTCCATATGCCTGTAATCCACCTGGGGTTTCGCGAGGCTGACCGCAGGGCGGTTCTCTCGGTGGTGGAGGGCGGGCGGGAGCGAGTGCGGGTGCCAAGGGCAGCAATGAAATTCGACACGCTATTGAATCCACTAACACGGGTAGAGGTTTGACTTCAGTGAGAGATGGGCATTACTCAACTGCGGGTGCCAAACGTAAGGAGTCAACATGGGACCCAAACGAGATGACCAAGACCGGAGGCGGCCTGTAGGTCTTTGGCGAAAATTTGCTTTAGGTGCCGCCGGTGCCCTCGCTGTTGTCGGAGTTGCCACCGTCGCAGGCGCCATCGATCCCAATGCCGACTTTATTTATCCAAATGCCAATATCGGCGCCAGTTGCAGCGACTCTGACATCAGCGACGGCGGCTGGAATGCCTGCCAGACGGACAACTCCTCGCTATCAATATGTGTCGAGGCGTCAGTTAGCCCGAAAATGAGTACAGCGATCGATGCAACTCGAACTGGCTCCTACGACGTGACCGACCTTGGCACGGTCTCAGTGGAGGCGTGTGACTACACGGGTAGCTCGGAGACAGACATCGTCTTTCGAGAACTCTCGTCTCTGCCGAGCGGAGCCATCGGGTTCGTGTTCTGCGATGATGCAGTGTCATCGACTCGGTGCGATCAGCACTACGCACAGTTCGATGCTGAGGATGTTGCGGTGAGCGGCTTCAACAATGTTGACGCTCGAAAACTTGCGTGTCACGAAGCTGGCCACAGCGTCGGTCTTCTCCACGCCGGGCTAGCGGATCCGCCCACCGCCGCTGACGACAGCGATATTGCCTGCATGAAGCAGGGCTACAGCAACGTTGATGCGTTGCTCGGCGCTTTCAACCGAGGACAGATTGATGGGGAGTACTGAAATGATCAAAATCAGAAAAACAACCAAAGCAACGGCACTCGTGACCACGGCAGCGCTACTCGCTTTCCTGGCAGGGTGCAACTCAACGTCAACAGAAGAGTCGACGTCATCGACGAATCAGACTGTTGTTGCAACTGACTCTGTTTACCCGCTCGGGTCGCTCGATGACGTCGTCACGTACGCCACGCAGTACTCGGTCTTTACAATCTCAGACGATCGAGAAGGAGCGCCGGAAGGTGAAGGTCCGGAGCCATACATCCCAAGGTTCGTCACAGTGGAAATTCTCGAGACCCTATGGTCTGACCCGGAAAACCTCGGGGTGGTCGAACCTGGCACATCTTTTGAGATGCTGGCGTGGGGCTCAATCGGAGGCGCCGACCGCAGCGAGCTTGTCCCTGACGGGCGAACGCGTCTCGAGGTTGGTGAAACCTACGTGGGAGGTCTCGTATTCGATCGCAATGAATGGGGCACCTACCCCGGCACCATTGCGGCTTCTGACCTCGCCGGATTGATCACGCAGCTTCCGAATGAGGAGAGCATTCTCGGTGAGCTAGCACCGGCCACAACCGTCGAACTTGCTGCACTGCTCGCCGCGGCAACCCCAGACCCTCGGGCTAGTCAGTTCTCCGAACTTGAACCATTCGAACGTGCACTTGCTGTTGGAAAGCTGGAGGAGTAGGCAGAACGTCGGCGAAGCAGCCTGAGTGCATGTGCGCTCAGGCTGCGGCCGTGAAATGCGTCTATGCGTCATTAGTGGAACTGCATCCACGGCAGGGTTCTACTAACCTGTGCGAATCGGTCTCGCATCGCTGCGGGACCGGTTCTACTAACAGGGAGATCATGCAGTGGCGTCCTCGAAGCCGAAGCCGATACGGGTCGACGTCATCGTCGGGACCTATGTGGATTGGTTGCGTCGTCAGCCGTTGGCCAAGCGATCTCGAGATGCGTACCGCGATCAGGTCACAGGCTTCGCCGAGTGGCTGGCAACATCGGAGCACGGCGCCACCGCACTCTCAGATCCAGACGTGCGCGACTGGGCAGTCCGCGACTACAAGCGGTTTGTGAAGGCCAAAAAGTGGAAGCCGTCGTCGGTGAATCAGGCGTTGGCGGCGATCGACAACTTCTACCGCTCCCTCGGCGTCGCCCGACCCAATGTCGATCGAGAAGAACTCGCCCAGGTCGCGCCTCGCGCTCTGGATCCTGACGATCAGCGCCGCTTTCTTCGGGCGGCGGCACAGCGTCCGTCGTCTCGTGATCGGGCGATCGCTCTGACGTTCTTCTACACCGGCCTTCGCCTTGCCGAGCTTGCAGCGCTCGACGCCGACGACGTCGCTGTGTCGGCGAGGCGCGGTCGAGTGACGGTGAGATCGGGCAAGGGTGATCAGTATCGGGAGGTGCCGTTGAACAGCGCGTGTCGTGACGCGTTGTCGGAGTGGGCGCTGGACCGGACCGATCTGCTCGAATCTGATGATGTCGACCCGTCGGCGTGGTGGTTGTCGAGGACCGGGTCGCGGATGACACCTCGGGCAATCGATCTCGTGGTCCGAAAGATCGCAAAGGCCGCCGGCCTGGAGTTGTCTGCGCATGTGCTGCGCCACACGCACATCACGAACTTGATTCGCTCTGGTTCCGATGTCGTGTTGGTCGCTGAGATTGCGGGTCATCGTCGCCTTGATACGACTCGCCGGTACAGCCTGCCATCGGAGGCGGATCGCGACGCCGCCGTCGAAGCCGTCGTCGTCGAGACCTGAACGAGAGCGTGTCGTGTCGTCGCCAGCGTTGTCCGATGCCGAACTCGCGGCGATGTCGTCATGGCCTGACGAGCTGGCGCGCAGCGACCTGGTCCGCTTCGTCGAGTTGAGCGTTGTTGATGTTCGTTGGTTGAACGAACAACGCGGCGAAGCCAACCGGCTCGGCATGGCCGTGCAGCTCTGCGCGGTACGACATCTCGGATTCGTGCCGGACGACATCGGCGCCGTGCCCAATCCAGTCGTTGATGCGCTCGCCGAGCGGCTCGGCATCTCACCGTCGCATCTCTTGACGTATGCGGCCGATGTGGCCGACCGGCGGGGCGGGCATCGCCGCCATCTCACCTCGGTGCTTGGCTTTTTGGGGTGGACGGCGTGCGGGCGCGGTGAGTGGAAACGGCTGACTGAGTGGCTGATCCAGCGGGCGCTTGACCACGACGACGCCACGATTCTCTTTCGCGACGCCCTCGACCAACTCCGTATCGACAAGGTGCTGCGGCCGAGCCTGGACGAACTCGCTCGCACGGTCGCGTCCGCCAGGGTGGCCGCAACAGAGGAGTTGCATCGTCGCCTGGGTGATTGGCTCTCGCCGCGACGTCGACAAGCGCTCGTCGACATGATCGCAACCGACCCGGAGCGTGGCGTGGCGCCGTTCGTGTGGCTCGGCACCCAGGCAACAACGGAATCACCCAAGGCAATCAACAACGAACTCGACAAGCTCGACTTCCTCACCGACCTCGGTGCCACCGACCCAACCATTGGTGTGATCGGCGCCGAACGCCGGCGCCAGCTCGCAGCGATCGCACGACGCTCCTCGCCCAAAGCACTCCGCCAGACGCCGGTCGAACGAAGACATCTGTTGTTGGTGGCCAGCGTCGCCGAACTGCACACGGTGATCACCGACGAAGTCGTTGCGCTGTTCGACCGGGCGTTGAACAAGATCGACAACACCGCGCGCCACGGCGTCGATGAACGCAACAAGGCCATTGCGGCCGCCGACGTCGACCGCCTCCGGCTGCTCGATGAGATCATCGTCGTGATCCGCGACGAGCACCTCGACAACGACACCGTCGGGCAACGACTCCGAGGACTCGGTGCCGAGCGGCTCGCGACTGCGCAACGAACACCCGCCGAGCAGCTTCCACGCGATGGCGGCCACCTCGAACTGATCGCCAGCCGCTACACCACGATCCGTAGGTTCGCGCCCCGAATCTTGGCGGCGCTCAGTTTCGAGACCAGCGTCGAACCGTCACCGCTGCTCGAGGCGGTCGAGGTCTTGATCGCAGCCAACGAGTCGAATACTCGGACCGTCGATTTCGACGTGCCCGACGATTTCGTTCCGGTCCGTTGGAAGCCGTACCTCGACAATGCCCGGCAGGTCGATGATCGGGTCGGGTTCAAGCACTACTGGGAACTCTGCGTCCTGTACGCACTGCGCGAGGGGTTGCGGTCTGGTGAGATCTGGGTTCGCCACTCGCGCCGCTACGCCAACCCCGCCACGTTCCTCATTCCGGTCGAGGACTGGCACCACCTGCGCAGCAACATGCTCGAGCGCATCCGCCAACCCGCAACCTGGACCCAGCGCCTCGACGAGATCGACGACGCCGTGGCCGGCTACCTCGACATCTTGGACCGACTCCTCGAAGCCGACACCGGACCAGTCCGCCTCGATCTCCACGGCGCCCTGCACCTCACGCCACTCGCAGCCGAAGAGCTCCCCGATCACGTCGACACCGACCGCACGCGACTCGCCAACCGGCTCCCATTGCTGCATCTGCCCGAGCTACTCGCCCAAACCGACAACACCGCCGGGTTCACCAGCCACCTCACCCACGCCAACGGGACAGCACCACGCAGCGAACCGACCCGGCACCGCCAGGTCCTGTTTGCAGCCGTCATGGCTCAGGCGTGCAACCTCGGCATCACCCGCATGGCAGCGCTGTCCGGGATCAGCGTCGACACCCTCGAGCACTACACGCAGTGGTACCTGCGAGAAAGCACGCTGCGCGTAGCGAACAACGCGATCATCAACACCCACCACGCCCTCCCGCTCGCCGCAGTCTGGGGCGGCGGCACCCTGTCATCATCAGACGGACTCCGCCTACCGATGGAAGGCAAGTCCATCACCGCCCGAGCGCTCAAGGGCTACTTTGTCGACGAAGGCATCACCAGCTACCTCCACGTATCCGACCAACACACCACCTACGGCACCCAGATCATCGTCTCGACCGACCGAGACGCCACCTACACCCTTGACGAGATCCTCGGCAACACCACCGAGTTGGCGATCGACGAGCACACCGTCGACACCCACGGCCAGACACTCGCAACCTTCGCGTTGTTCGACCTCTGCGGATACCGACTGTCGCCCCGCATTGCGAAACTCGCCCAACGCCAACTCTGGCGACCCCACCGGACCGACCACTACCATCAATGGCCGAACGCCGGGCCGCTCCTTACCCAGCGCGCCCAGATCGACCTCATCGACCGTCACTGGGACGACCTCCTCCGCATCGCCGGTTCGTTGCGAGACGGCACCGTGTCCGCAGCGCTGCTGATCTCACGTCTCCAGGCCGGCGCCCGTCAACACCCGCTGTCCCGAGCGCTGATCGAATACGGCAAGCTCATCCGCACCCTCCACAGCCTCCGCTGGTTCACCGACGAAGCCTTCCGCCGACGCGTCGGCCGTCAACTCAACAAAGGCGAAGCCATGAACGAACTCCGACAACAGATCGCGTTCGCTCACGGCCAAACCATCTGGCACCGCCACCACGAAGACCAGACCATGCAAGCCCACTGCCTCACGCTCGTCACCAACGCCTGCATCCTCTCCACCACCAGCTACCTCCAAGACGCCATCGACAACGAACGCACCGCCGGACGCACCATCCACGACGACAGCCTCCCCCACGTCAGCCCCGCACGCTGGCAGGCAATCAACTTCTACGGAACCTACGACTTCGACACCGACGCCGTCCCCGCACGACACCCGCTCCGGGAACCGTAGATCGAGTTAGTGGAACCATTAGCGTGTCAGATCCCACCGTTACCCCCTTGACCCGCAGTCGGAGGCAACGGCCACGATGGCCGGCCAGGACGCCGAGATGCCTCGAACTCGCTGGTCCGAGCGGCCGCAGCGGTCACGCTCTCA
>RCMY010004111.1_pt1 | contig 12678 bp, 10 predicted proteins | sample 2041341 | NCBI WGS metagenome assembly RCMY01 (sample SAMN09708234, study PRJNA481090) | Marine sediment metagenome, whole genome shotgun sequencing project. | reverse complement strand
AATTCAGGATTGTAACGTCTTAACTCATCTAACAAAATTTCGTATTCTTTACTTATATCTTTACTATCCGCAGGTATTAAAAAAAGTAAGTTAGAATTACGCTCAATATGTCTTAAGAAATAATGACCTAAGCCTTTACCTTCGGCTGCTCCTTCAATTATACCAGGAATATCGGCCATTACAAAACTCTTAAAATCGCGATATTCCACAATTCCTAAGTTCGGTTTTAAGGTAGTAAACTCATAATCGGCAATTTTTGGCTTTGCTGAAGTTATTACCGACAATAAAGTTGATTTACCAGCATTAGGAAAACCTACCAAACCAACATCGGCCAGTACTTTTAATTCTAGTAAAAACTCACCTTCAAGACCATCAACACCAGGTTGTGCATATCTAGGAGTTTGATTGGTAGAAGTTCTAAAATGCCAGTTACCACGACCACCCATTCCACCTTTCAACAGAATTTTCTCCTCACCATGCTCCGTAATTTCAAAAAGAACATCTTTGGTCTCAAAATCTTTAATAATGGTACCTAAAGGCACATCTAAGTACACGTCTTCACCGTCAGCACCTGAACTTCGACTTTTGCTACCATGCTCGCCATGACCGGCTTTAAAATGCTTTTTATATTTGAAGTTGACCAGTGTCCAAAGGTTTTCATTTCCTCGAACAACGATATGACCTCCACGACCACCATCACCACCATCAGGTCCACCTTTGGTAATAAATTTTTCTCGGTGTAAATGCACAGACCCCTTGCCTCCTTTACCAGAAGTCAAACCCACTTTTACATAGTCTACAAAATTACCTTCGGTCATTGATGTTTATTCAGTTTAAATATCTTTAGCCATTTAATCTGACGAAAGAGATTCTATATTATTTTAAGCCTTCGATTACCAATGTTAGTCGCTCGGTTATTTCTGATATAGAACCGATACCGTTCACACTATGAAATTTATCTTGAGCTTGGTAAAATTCCTTTACAGGAGTAGTTTTTTGATTGTACTCATCGAAACGATTTCTAATTTTAGCGACATCTTGATCATCACTACGACCGCTAATTTTACCACGTTCTAAAATACGTTCTATTAAAACTTCGTCATTTGCTTCTAAAGCAATAGTTGCATTAATTCCCATATCCTTCGATTCTAATAAATTATCCAATGCTTCAGCTTGTGCCGCCGTTCTTGGGAATCCATCAAAGATAAATCCGTCAGCTTCAGGGTTCTTTTCTACCTCTTCTCTCAACATTTTTATAGTAACTTCATCAGGCACCAAATCACCTTTATCCATATATGATTTGGCCAAAGTTCCTAATGCTGTTCCGTTTTTTATATTATACCGGAACACATCACCTGTAGAAATATGTTTAAGATTATATTTTTCTTTAAGGAATTCCGCTTGTGTGCCCTTGCCGGCTCCTGGCTTACCGAAGAGTACAAGATTGATCATATGTTTCTGGTTTAGTTGGTATACTTCTTTTAAATTTCTTCCTTGCTCTTTATAATCAAGACCATAACCTACGATAAAATTATCAGGTATGGCCAGTCCAAAATAATCAATGGCATATTCACCTTTGTATACATCTGGCTTATAAAAAAGACTAGCTATTTTAAATTCCTTGACATTAGTTTTCGAAAACAAATGAACCAATTTTTGCAAAGTACGTCCTGTATCAATAATATCTTCTAAGATAATAATACTGCGACCCTCAATATTTTCTGGAATATCTAATAATGTTTCTACAATTCCTGTAGATGTTAAGCCTTGGTAAGAACTCAACCGTACAAACGAAACTTCACATGGATGTTGATAGGCCTTCATTAAATCTGATACAAACATGAAAGACCCGTTTAAAACACCTACAAAAATTGGTGTCTCATCTTTATAATCTGCAGCAATTTTATCCGCGACGGATTTAACGGCCTGTTGAATTTCTAATTCGCTTAGATAGCGTTTAAAAAATTTGTCGTGAATCTTTATCAATTTTCTTAAATTATCAAGGTTTGCAAAGATAAGGTATTGCCTTGTGTTTTTAATTAGAAAGGAATTGGTTTCTAAGATTTAACCGTATTTTTGTTGTACTTAAGGCGTTTCTTCACTACTAAAAGCAACATATCTATGGATTACTTTTCTTCAGATTTCAAATTAGGCATTTTAGGTGGCGGCCAACTTGGTAAAATGATGCTGTATGAAACTCGAAAATGGGATATCTATACCAAAGTTTTAGACAATTCTTCTGAAGCTCCATGCCGCATTTCTTGTAATGAATTTGTTAAAGGCAGCCTTCTCGATTTTGACATTGTATATAATTTCGGGAAGAATGTTGACGTACTTACCATAGAAATAGAAAATGTAAACCTTGATGCTTTAGAGAAATTAGAAGATGAAGGTGTTAAGGTTTTTCCACAGCCAAAAGCATTGAGAATTATTCAAAATAAAGCAAAACAAAAATTGTTTTATGTAGACCACGAAATACCCACAGCAGATTTTCAGCGTTTTGCATATCTAAGTGAAATAGAGGATAGCATTGCAAATGGTGGTCTAAAATTACCATTTGTTTGGAAAGTGGCGCAATTCGGTTATGATGGCCAAGGAGTGAAAATTGTTAAAAGCTTAGATGATTTAAAAGGACTACCTGCAGGAGAATGTATCGCAGAAACTATGATCCCGTTTAAAAATGAATTGGCGGTCATTGTTGCTAGAAATTCTAAAGGAGAAATAAAAACCTACCCAGTAGTGGAAATGGAATTTCACCCAGAAGCCAACCAAGTAGAATATGTTATTTGCCCTGCTCGAATCGATGAAAAGGTAGCGGAGAAAGCTCGTTCACTTGCATTAAAAGTTGCAGAAAAAATCGGACTAACCGGTTTATTGGCCGTTGAAATGTTTCAAACAAAAGATGACAAAATATTAGTGAACGAAGTGGCCCCGAGACCTCATAATAGTGGACATTATAGTATTGAAGCTAGCTACACCAATCAATTTGAACAGCATATACGCAGCATACTTGGGTTACCTTTAGGAAATACCGCTAGTAAAGTGGCGGGAGTTATGGTGAATCTAGTTGGTGAAGAAGGATATACTGGTGATGTAGTCTACAAAAACATAGCGGAAATTTTGGCCATGGAAGGTGTTACTCCACATATTTATGGAAAAGCGCAAACAAGACCATTTCGCAAAATGGGTCATGTGACCATTGTCAACAATGATTTGGCGAAGGCAAGAAGTATTGCGCAAAAAGTAAAGGAAACGATTCAAGTTATTTCAAAATAAAAAACATGAGTAAAGTAGCCGTAGTAATGGGAAGTACCAGTGACATGCCCGTAATGCAGGAAGCCATTGATATTTTAAGAGGATTTGATATAGAAGTCGATGTCGACATTGTATCTGCCCACAGAACACCAGAAAAATTATTCGATTTTAGCAAAAACGCACATATAAATGGTTACTCGGTAATTATAGCCGGTGCCGGTGGTGCTGCTCATTTACCTGGCATGGTGGCATCTATGTCTCCCCTACCCGTAATTGGCGTTCCGGTAAAAAGCAGTAATTCTATTGATGGATGGGATTCTATCCTCTCTATACTTCAAATGCCTGGGGGAGTACCTGTTGCAACAGTAGCACTTAATGGCGCAAAAAATGCAGGTATCCTTGCTGCTCAAATCATAGGCAGTTCAGACAAATGTGTATTAGATAAAATTATTTTTTACAAAGAAGGTTTGAAACAAAAAGTTATTGAAGGTGCTAAAGAAGTAAACGGTAAAAAATAGTTAGTAAAAATTTTCTATTTGCGTTATCAGTTAAGAATAGCTCAAAAAAAATTTGTATTTAATTTTATAAAATATTTCACAGTATAATGAATCCATTATTATCCCCATTCGATACAGCTCCATTTTCACAAATAAAAAATGAACATTTCAAGCCTGCATTTTTACAATCTATTGAAGATGCACGACAAGAAATTGACGTCATAACTTCAAATACTGACGCCCCTTCCTTTGAGAATACAATTGAGGCATTAGAGTTTTCTGGTCAACAACTAGACCGTATTTCGAGCGTATTCTTTAATTTGAATTCTGCCGAAACGAATGAAGAAATTCAGAAAATAGCGCAAGAAGTATCACCATTACTTTCAGAATTCGGAAATGACATCACACTAAATATTGCATTATTTAAACGTGTAAAAACGGTTTACGACCAAAAGGATTCATTAGATCTAACAGTAGAACAAAACACATTATTAGACAAAAAATATAAGAGCTTCAGCCGAAATGGCGCTAATTTATCCGAAGAAAAAAAGACGCGTTTACGAGCCATAGATGCAAAACTTGCTAAATTAAAGTTGACTTTCGGTGAGAATGTTTTAGCCGAAACCAACAAATACCAATTGCACCTAACAGATGAGGCTGATTTAGACGGATTACCAGAAGGAGAAAAAGAAGCTGCTGCACAATTGGCTGTTTCAAAAGGAAAGGAAAAGGGTTGGATGATCACACTAGACTACCCAAGCTATATTCCTTTTATGAAATATGCCAAAAATAGAGCACTACGTAAAAAACTTTCTATGGCGTTTGGCAGTAAAGGTTTTCACAACGACAAACTTGACAATCAAGAAAACGTCCTCGAAATTGCAAAATTAAGATATGAAAGAGCAAATCTTTTAGGCTATAAAACTCATGCCAATTTTGTTCTAGAAGAACGCATGGCAGAGACTCCCGAGAAAGTACATTCCTTTTTAAATGAATTACTTGACAAAGCAAAACCAGCAGCTGAACGTGAGTTTCAGCAGCTAGAGAATTTTGCAAAAAAATTAGACGGAATTGACCGTTTAGAAAAATGGGATGGTAGTTTTTATTCAGAAAAATTAAAACAAGAATTATTTAACCTTGATGATGAAAAACTAAAACCCTATTTCAAGCTTGAAAATGTTATTAACGGTGTCTTCAAAGTGGCAGAAAACTTATTCGGTCTTCATTTTGAAGAAGTGAATGATATAGAGAAATACCACGCTGAGGTAAAGACTTACAAGGTTTACGATAATGACAAAAACTTTGTATCCTTATTTTATGCAGATTTTCACCCAAGAGCGGGCAAGCGAGGTGGTGCTTGGATGACATCATATAAATCGCAATGGAGAAGAAATGGAGAAAATATGCGTCCGCATATTTCGAACGTATGCAACTTTACTCCCTCAACAAAAAGCAAACCTTCCTTATTAACCTTTAATGAGGTAACCACATTATTTCATGAATTTGGCCACGGCCTACATGGAATGTTAGCCAACACGACATACCCTAGCTTATCAGGAACTTCTGTTTTTTGGGATTTCGTAGAATTACCAAGTCAGATTTTAGAAAATTGGTGTTACGAAAAACAAGCGTTAGAATTATTTGCAACACATTACGAAACCGGTGAAACCATACCTATGGAACTAGTTCAAAAAATAAAAGAGTCCGCAACATTTCAAGAAGGGATGCAAACACTCCGTCAGTTAAGTTTTGGCTTATTGGATATGTCTTGGCACAGTATTGACCCGTCAAATATCACCAATGTAAAGAAACATGAAGATGAAGCGTTCAAAAACACCACTCTTTATCCTGAAACTCCAGAAACTTGTATGAGTACTGCTTTTTCTCATATTTTTCAAGGCGGTTATTCTTCTGGATATTACAGCTACAAATGGGCAGAGGTATTAGATGCAGATGCTTTCGCATATTTCAAAGAGAAAGGTATTTTCAATAAAGAAGTGGCCACTAAGTTTAAGGATAATGTGCTATCAAAAGGAGGTACCGAAAACCCTATGGTTCTTTACAAAAGGTTTAGAGGATCTGAACCTAAAGTTGAAGCGTTATTGGAACGAGCAGGATTATTGTAAAACACAACACTTTTTAAAATTGTATCGTAAGAGCAATGTTAATCTAAGTTGAATGACATTGCTCTTAATTAAGACTAAAATATAAAATATCATTTGACGTATTCATCATAACCACCTTCAAGGTTGATCACATGCAAAAATCCAAGTTCTTTTAATCTGGCTTGAGATTTTAAGCTTCTACCACCTTTCTTACAATAAACGTAAATGGTTTTATCTTTATCTAGCGACGCCACTTGTTGATTAAAGTCAGCTGAAAACCAATCGATATTAAGTGCACCATCAATACAACCATCAGCAAATTCCTTTGGCGTTCTTACATCTAGAAGAATTTCTTTTGATGAGTCAAAACTTTTGAATTCAGTTATAGGTCGAGACTCCATTTGTGCAAAACCGAATTGAGCACTTATCAGTATAATAAAGAATAGAATATTTTTCATGACTTGAGCGATTATACCCAAAAGTAATCATAATCCCCAAAATTAATTTACTTTTGATGTGCAGATTAAAAAATGGAAACACACCAACTACATCCTGATACCTGGGTAGATCTTTATGCGGATTACCTTTTCAATTATGCCGTTACAAGGGTTAGTGATTCTGAAATCGCAAAAGATCTTGTGCAGGACACTTTTATAGCAGGCCTTAAATCAGCCAAAAATTTTAAAGGTGAGGCTGCAGAACGCACTTGGCTTATTGCTATTTTAAAGAGAAAAGTCATAGATCATTATCGTAAAATAAATTCTAAAAAAGGAAAGGCAGAGGTACGTATGAGCTATAGCTCACAAACTGATTCAGAAGGTGATTGGCTAGAAGAACGTATCGCTGATCCTAATAGTAACTTTGAAAATGATGCTATTGAAAACGAAGAATTGGGCCTTGCCATTCAAGACTGCATATCTAAATTACCTAAGAAACAAGCACAAGTTTTTACGATGAAAACTATTGAAGGAATGGAAACTGAAGATATTTGTAATGCATTAGGAATAAATGCGTCTAATCTTTGGGTAATGATCCATAGAGCCAGAACAGGCTTAATGGGTTGTTTAAATCAAAATTGGTTTTAATTATGATGATTTCATGTGAAAAAGCAGCAAATATTTGCGATAAAGCTCAATACAAAGAAGCTTCTGTATGGGAGAAAATAAAATTAAAGTTTCATTTACTTATGTGCACGAATTGCGCAAAACATAGTGTAAAAAATAAAAAATTGACGTCGCTATGTAATCAAGCGAGACTCGCAATATTGTCTGAAGAAGATAAGAAGAAAATGAAGGATAATTTCTCTAAAGCAAAATAAGATACTTCTTATCAATCATTATTAACACCCACCATAATAAAGGAATTGACTCAACCCAAAATGACGAAAAATATTTCTTTTGATTCAATTCAGTTTTAAAAATTACCGCTATTAAAGCTAAGGACAGAATTGTGTTTACACTAATCAAACCTAAATCTGTTTTTAAAAATGTGGTTGCGTAAAAAATAATCACCCAGCTATAACCAATTATCTTTGCCCTCTCCACCCCTACTCGTTGCGGCAAAGTCTTCAATGCTACACTATCATATTTCAAGTCCCTAATCTCAAAAGGAACTAACAATATAAGCACGAGCATAAAACGTTGAAAGGCTTCAACTTTCACATTCCAACTAATTACCTCTAATTGTGAGATGGAAGGTAATATAACGGTTGTTCCTGCCCATACTGTAGCGACAATTAAAATTTTTAATCCGCTTAAACTTCGAAAATTCTTATGCCTAGGTAATACAGGCAAAGCATAAAGACCGGTAATTGCAACCAAGATAAATAGGGTAACTATAACTCTCTCTGATAAAAAAAATAATTGATAAAATGCGATAAGCAAACATCCAAAGCTAAAAAACTGGATATTCTTATGATACCTATTGGCAACTAGAATATATTTCTCAGCTTCAACGCCATATTTTACAAAATTATAACAGCCGATAGACCCAAAAAATATGAAAATATATAGTTCTTGAGGTACATTTATGTTTAAGGTAAGTGCAGTTACATGAACCAAACTAAATATAGCTAAAGCCACGTGAATGCTAGCATCTAAGTAAAAATCAAAAATCCTTTTAATAAGGGCCATTGAGCAAAAGTAGTTAAAGTGTTTATAACCCTTTGTTTTGGTTAAAAACTTTCACGGTATCACTTCCTTGCAATACTTATTTACCCATATAAAATTGTTAATTTTACAGCTTATCATAAGAATAGTATCTATGAAGACTGACGTGTTTGCTCTACGCCATATCGGCATCAGGGAAGAAGATTTAAACTCAATGTTCAATACGGTAGGTGTTGAAAATCTGGAACAGCTTATTTACGAGACCATACCAGAAGATATTCGACTTAAACAACCCTTAAAATTAGATGCTCCGATGAGTGAGCATAGATTTTTGGCCCATATAGAAGAGCTATCAAAAAAGAATAAAGTTTTTAGATCATATATCGGTTTAGGATACCATGAAAGCTTAATTCCTTCAGTCATCAAGCGAAATATTCTAGAAAATCCGGGATGGTATACTGCCTATACGCCTTACCAAGCTGAAATTGCTCAAGGTAGATTAGAGGCTCTTCTTAACTTTCAAACTATCGTTACAGACCTTACGGGTATGGAACTTGCCAATGCTTCATTATTGGACGAAAGTACAGCAGCAGCTGAAGCAATGACAATGTTATTTGATGTTAGAAGCCGTGACCAAAAAAAGAATGACGTTCTAAAATTCTTTGTCTCGGAAGAAATATTACCACAAACACTTTCACTATTAAAAACGCGTTCCATTCCACTTGGAATAGAATTGGTGGTTGGCAATCATGATGAGTTTGAATTCAGTAATGACTTTTATGGTGCCTTATTACAATACCCAGGCAAACATGGTCAAGTAAACGATTACTCAGGTTTTGTTGCCAAAGCCAAAGAGAATGAAATTAAAGTAGCCGTTGCTGCCGATATTATGAGTTTGGTTTTATTGACACCACCAGGTGAATTTGGTGTTGACGTAGTAGTAGGAACTACTCAACGTTTTGGTATTCCATTGGGTTATGGAGGACCACATGCAGCATTTTTTGCCACAAAAGAAGATTATAAAAGAAGCATACCTGGTAGAATAATCGGGGTAACAAAAGATACTGATGGCAAACCAGCTTTACGAATGGCTCTGCAAACTAGAGAACAACATATTAAAAGAGACAAGGCAACTTCGAATATTTGTACTGCACAAGTATTATTGGCTGTAATGGCAGGTATGTTTGGTGTTTATCATGGGCCAAAAGGCTTGAAGTATATCGCAACAAAAATTCATACAACCGCAGTTACCTTAGTAGATGCTTTAGAAAATTTAGGCATATTCCAAATAAATACTGCCTTTTTTGACACCATCACCATCAAAGCCGAAGCTAAAAAAATAAAGCCGATTGCTGAAAAGAATGAGGTTAACTTTCTTTATATAGACAACGATACTATTTCTATCGCAATAAACGAGGCTACATCATTAAAAGACCTCAATCAAATTGTTGCTATATTTTCTGAAGCTCTCAACAAAAAAACAATATCGATTACTAGTCTATTAAATGAAACTTCAGTTCCTAAGAACATCCAACGAACTAGTTCTTTTATGGAAAATAAGGTATTCAATTCCTACCATTCGGAAACGGAATTAATGCGTTATATCAAAAAATTAGAACGCAAAGATTTAGCGTTAAATCACAGTATGATTTCATTAGGAAGTTGTACCATGAAATTAAATGCCGCAACAGAAATGTTACCGCTCAGTATGACCAATTGGGGTAATATTCATCCATTTGTACCGATTGAGCAAGCAGAAGGCTACCAAACAGTACTAAAAGAACTTGCGAAAGATTTGTCTATAATAACAGGATTCGCAGACACCTCGCTTCAACCTAACTCAGGAGCACAAGGTGAATATGCTGGTTTAATGGTTATAAGGGCTTATCACGAATCAAGAGGTGATTCCGAACGTAATATCTGCTTAATACCTTCATCAGCACATGGTACAAACCCTGCTTCGGCTGTAATGGCAGGCATGAAAGTTATTGTTACCAAAACTGATGAAAATGGAAATATAGATGTTGCTGACTTAGAAGAAAAAGCTAAACTACATTCAAATAATTTAGCTGCTTTAATGGTTACCTATCCTTCCACTCATGGTGTTTTTGAATCTTCGATAAAACAGATTACAAAATTAATTCATGATCATGGCGGTCAGGTTTATATGGATGGTGCGAATATGAATGCGCAAGTTGGTTTAACCAACCCGGCAACGATTGGTGCTGATGTTTGCCATTTAAATTTACATAAAACATTCGCAATACCACATGGAGGTGGCGGACCAGGTGTTGGCCCAATATGCGTCGCCCCACAACTAGTTCCATTCTTACCAAGCAACCCTGTAATTGCCACAGGTGGTGAAAAAGCAATCACAGCTATTTCTGCAGCACCATGGGGTAGCTCGTTAGCTTGTTTAATTTCATACAGCTATATTAAAATGCTAGGTGAGCAGGGATTGACACAATCAACCAAAATCGCAATTTTAAATGCAAATTACATTAAGCATAGACTAGAAGGTAAATTTGAGGTTTTATATACCGGTGAAAAAGGTAGAGCTGCACATGAGATGATTTTAGACTGCAGACCTTTCAAGAATAATGGTATTGAAGTTACTGATATTGCAAAGCGTCTAATGGATTATGGTTTTCATGCTCCAACCGTATCATTTCCAGTTGCAGGAACTGTAATGATCGAACCTACAGAAAGTGAAAACTTGGCAGAGCTCGATAGATTTTGTGAAGCAATGATTTCTATTCGTGCTGAGATAGATGAATCTAATTCAGATGAACCTAACAACGTTCTTAAAAATGCCCCGCATACTTTAGAAATGACCACCTCAGATGAGTGGCTATTCCCTTATTCAAGGCAAAAAGCGTCTTTTCCTCTTCCTTACATTAGAGAAAATAAATTTTGGCCATCAGTTCGAAGAGTAGACGACGCATATGGAGACCGTAATTTGATATGTACATGTGCACCCATTGAAGCTTACATGGAAACGAATTAAAGACACAAAGCCTGTGTCACAAAGCCTTTTCAGCAATTTGAAAAGGCTTTTTTAATAATTTCATCGGAAGATATCAAGCTTGAACATCGTAATATTTATTATGCATGCATACAAAAGTTTTATAAGATGATTATATTTATCTGCAATTCAATAAATTAAAATGAGCATAGCAATTACGGGAACAGGAAGTTATATTCCCACCTTAACAGTTACCAATAAGGATTTTAATAAACATGAATTTCTCAATCTTGATGGCTCTACCTTCAAACACAGTAATGAAGTTATCATTGAAAAATTCAAAGCAATTACTGGTATTGAAGAAAGAAGATATGCCTCAAAAGAGTTTAAAACCTCTAACCTAGCATTTTTTGCTGCTGAAAAGGCCATTGAGAGCGCTCAAATAGATAAAGAAACTTTAGACTACATTATCGTTGCACATAATTTTGGTGACCTTGTTCATGGTAAAACCCAAGGCGATACATTACCAAGTTTAGCTACAAGAGTTAAGCATCAACTTCAAATTAAAAATCCGAAATGCGTTGCTTATGACTTAATTTTTGGCTGCCCAGGTTGGCTTGAAGGTATGATACAAGCTTATGCATTTATTAAAAGCGGAATCGCAGAAAAGTGTTTAGTTATCGGTGCAGAAACACTATCTAGGGTTGTAGATGATTATGATCGTGATTCCATGATTTATTCTGATGGCGCGGGAGCCGCAATAATAGAGAGAACAAATAAAGGTGGTGAAATTATCGCTCATGAATCAGGTACTTACGCAATGGAAGAAGCCAATTATCTTTTTTTTGGCAATACCTATAATAAAAGCGAAGAGGATAACACCTACTATATAAAAATGTTTGGTCGTAAAATATACGAGTTTGCCGTAACCCATGTACCAAAAGCGATGGCCTCTTGTTTAGATAAAAGCGGAATTGAAATTGATGAGGTTAAAAAAATATTCATTCATCAGGCAAACGAGAAAATGGATGAAGCCATTGTTAAGCGCTTTTACAAATTATACGACAAAGAAATACCTGAAGGTATAATGCCTATGAGCATTGCTAAATTAGGAAATAGCTCTGTTGCCACTATTCCTACATTATTCGACCTCATAAAACAAGGTAAAATAGAAAATCAAGAAGTTAAAAAGGGAGATGTTGTTATCTTTGCAAGTGTTGGCGCCGGAATGAACGTCAATGCAATGATTTACAGAATCTAACATGTACATAAATAGCTTTCCCAACAAACGCTACGAACACACCTTGCATTTTTTGCGAAAACATATTAATACGAATGAATCAATTTTAGATTTAGGAGTTAAAAATCCATTTACTGAAATAATGGTAAAAGATGGATATGCAGTAAAAAATACCACTGGCGAAGATTTAGATTTTGATTTCTCTTCTGTTTTAAATTCAGATGCCGAAGTAGTAACTGCTTTTGAAATTTTCGAACATTTACTCGGTCCCTTACATATCTTATCAAACATTAAATCTAAAAAATTAGTTGCCAGTGTACCTCTAAAATTATGGTTTTCGCCAGCATACAGAAGCAAGACAGATAAATGGGATAGGCATTACCATGAATTTGAGGATTGGCAATTCGATTGGCTTCTAGAAAAAGCAGGCTGGGAAATACAGGATTCAAAAAAATGGACCAATCCCGTTAAAAAAATAGGTATTAGACCTTTTCTAAGGAGTTTTACC
>RCMY010004110.1_pt1 | contig 12680 bp, 10 predicted proteins | sample 2041341 | NCBI WGS metagenome assembly RCMY01 (sample SAMN09708234, study PRJNA481090) | Marine sediment metagenome, whole genome shotgun sequencing project. | reverse complement strand
TTTGCTCATGTCGCTGTATTTTTTCATAATATTCCTCCTTGTTCTGCCATGGAAGGATGTCCCTTTTTCCGTATAGGACAATCATTTGTTTTTCCTGCGGCAACAGTTTTTTTGCTTTTTACATTTTAGTATGGTAAAGTAGGGTTGTCAAGTGTTTTTATGGAATTGTTAATATTTTACCAAAACAATCGTTACTGTTCCCTCTGTTCTCAGTAACGTAACCCAAATTCATTCCGGACTGCCGTAACATCTTTCTCTGATACTTATAACAAGCCTCGTAAATAATTAGCCAAAAAGCAAGTCGAAATCCCTCGAAAGTTTCGGCTTGCTTTTTTGAGTGTGACAGCGTATATTTAAATCAGTTAACAGATCTTTTAACTGTCTTAATTGTTCTTGTCAGGTCATCCTGATATCTTTTTATTACTCCTTATACAACATCCATTTTTATCCAAGTCAGTGAATGAGACAAGTCAGGCGGATAAAATCATCTGCTTCGCTGCTCAGTTCATAACCGAATGACTGTGAAAGGAGGTCATCCATGTCTATGTTTATCCACGCAATTATCGTAATCCTGCTTGCTGTGCTGGCTATGGGGATCGGGCTGCTGATTCTTGTGTGCTGGGCTTTGGCAGCATGTGCAAGCAGACGGGATTCTTATCTGGAAAAGGATTATCGGGTGAAATAAAGGAAGTCTGCGCATGGACGCTGAGTATTGCCGATAAGTTTATTCATTACTTTTCCATTAAAGTACAGGGTTGCAGAACCGCCTCCATCCAGGTTGTAAGCATAAGTACAGCCGTAGGATTTGAAAATATTCACCATATCCCAGTGATTAAGACCATTATAGCTGCCGGTATCTGTTACAAGGAGTACATAATCGTTGGGCTTTACCATTCCTACCGCTGTACGTGGATAATATTTTTCTGTTTCAGCCCATGGAAGCTGGGCTTCGCCATCTTTAATAAGAACCGGACCAAAATTATATGTATCTTTTACACCGGCTGCAAGAAGATTTTTTCCCATAAGTCCCTGTGCCGGAGTATAGATGGTTCCGTCTTTCTTTACTGCCATGACTGAATAACTGGTCATGTAATCACCATAGATAATCCCGTTTTTAATGCACATGCCAAGGGGGGATGGTTTTCCTGTACCATAGTCGAAAGCACTGCCGTTTACTCCGATAATGCCTCCATTTGAGGATACTGCATCAGAAGTTGTCTGTCGGGATCCGCCATAAGTTCCGTTGGAGAGGGCGGATTTCAGCTGTTTGGCATTGGATGTCTTTATATGCGCTACCCAGTAGGAAATTCCATGGACTGATTTGCGTTCAAGTTTAATATTAAGAGTGCTGCTTTTGTATTCGTAAGTATTGCCGCTTTGAGTAACTGTTGGTTTAGTATTTGTCGGTTTAGTATCTGAAGATTTTACACGCTGCCCTTTGCTGTTTACATAATATTTACCTATCCAGGTATTTTTTGCCATCACTCCTGTTTTCTTGCTGAAATAGTAATAATATTTTCCTATCTTCTGCCAGCCCTTTGCCATGGTGGAATTGCTGAGGAAATAGTATTTTTTTCCATCCTGAGTAAGCCACTGCCTGGCAATTGCCACGCCGGATTCATTGAAATAATAGGTATATTTATCTCCTGTAGCCCAGCGATTACGGAACATGGCACCATTTTTACGATTGTAATAGTATTTGTTGCCGGAACGCTTCATCCACCCGGTGAAACGTTTGCCGTTGGCAATACTGTAGTAATAATAACCTTTATACTTAAAAGAACCGCAGATCAGACGCCCCTTTGAATTATAAAAATAGTAATCTCCGTTTATTTTCTGCCATCCCGTTTTCTTCGATGTGATGCTGACGGAGGTTCTGTCCTGTTTCACATATGTAGCTGCATTTACGGTAACTGCACGCATACTGATGCCTGCTGTCAGAAATAATGCCAGTATCAGAAATACCGCCACTTTTCTGAATGGTAATTTTCTTTTCATGTCTTTCATCTGCCTTTCCATGATGTCTGATATGCCCATATAAGGGAATTGCTATAAATATATTACCGATATGTCCCCTGCGATTTCTTTACCCGACAATTCGACAGACCGAGCGTTGTCAGATAATATTCCATGTCTCTCTCTGACATCAGACACTTTGGCCCTATAACGAGTTCTTTTATCAGCTGGTCAAGGCAATCTGAAAAATCAAAATCCACATAAGATATCAGCTGACTTTCTTTTACATAGTAGGAATAGTTATATAAACGTGCACCGAGAGAAAGTTCAACTTCTCTTCCCATCAGAAACTGTTTCGGCGAAAACTCGCACAATCGGATTTCGCTTTCCTCTCTGAAAAACGGATTTTTCATGTAAACAGATTCCTGAAATAATTTCAAAAACTTTTTCTCAAAACAGTTCATGACTTTATCCAGTACTTCTATTTCATAATCCTGCTTTTCCTCAATGCTTTCCCGACATTGTTCTTCTTTCTGTAATATCTTCTCGATTTCATCAACCAATTCATGCACTATCTGATGTACAACTTCTCTCTGCTCTGTTTCAGAATAACTGATCTTATGTAATGACACAATTGACGGCTTTGAAATCTCCGGAGAAACCGTTACAACTTCTTTTAATACATCCAGGTCAAATCCGATGGCAGCTCCGCGCCCGTCATCCGCATATCCCCGCCACTGACTAAGCAGATCATTCTGATACGAAAAACAGGTTACATAATATCTGAAGTCTGCATGATTTTCATTGAAAAATTCATCTGTAAACAGTTTCACATATCCCATCAATCTCTCTGATGAAATCTTTGATCTGAATAAATCTGAAGCATTTTCATAAGCTCTTTTAAATTCTGCGTCATAATACCTGCAGATCCAGCTGATCTCCATGGAATCATTGGATTTCAGGATATTTGTCAGACGGAGGGAACGATTTTTCAAAATAGAATTCAATGATTCTAAACTGCAATAGTGATATACGATCATATTTTTTCTTCTCCTGTAAATAATTGTTCTTTTGTAACCATTCAACATTCTGCCATCCCCAAAAAAATTCTATAGCAAAGTTCATCAGCAAAAGAACTTACGGAAAGTTTATATCAGTAAGTAACAGAATTATTATATCAGATACATCTTATGAATCTGTAAACTTATAGCAACCCTCGTAAATAATGCATATTGATTAAGAGGCTTGCTATAGAAAAACATTGCTTATACTTATAATATAATAACTGTTTTTTATAAAGAAATCCCCATCCACTGTTTATTATTTTGCAGCAGATAGGGATATGTTGAGGTTAATAGTTATATGCCCCCTCGTAAGCATTGCACCTGTCTAATTTCCGTGACTGATTCTGACAGGAACTGCATCTGTCGCAGAACTCCTGCTCATAACAGGTGGAACAGGCGCATGTCCTGCAGGCTTTGCGGTCATAGCCTGAGGTATTGCCGTGAGGAAGTGTGCTTTCTGTTGCATTACCCATATATATCACCCTCCTTGTGTGCCGGTTACTGTTCATCCAATTTTAAGTACAAACTCCATGAACGAACAGATTCCTTATATCCTGTATTATACGCTCACAGAAAGGGAATACAAGTAATTAATAATCTGTTTTCTGGTAAAATCTTCCGTTTATGTAATCGGTTTTGATAATATTTACAAAAGCCTTCGGATCGATCTCATGTACCTTCTTTACCAGATATTTTGCTTCTTCTGTAGAGACTACAGAATAGATCATACTGGTCTTCTCGTCTGTGTAACATCCGGTACCTTCAAAACGTGTCGCCGTATGATTGGTAAGTTTGAAAATCTCCTCATAAATCTGATACGGCTCCTTCGTGATAATGAACAGCGTATGCTTCTTATATCTCTGATGCAGCATCTGAATCACCTGAGTAGAGGTAAACTGAAAGATAATAGAGTAAAGTGCCCTGCCCCACCCAAAAAGCAACCCTGCCACTGTCAGGATCACTGCATTTCCACACAGGATATAATTCCAGATATCCCTGCCATTTTTCTCGGAAAAATAAATCGCAATAAAATCCGTTCCACCTGTACTGGTATTACCGATCAGGCAGAGACTGATACAAAATCCATTAATCAGACCGCCAAAGATACTGATCAGCAATGTATCATAAGTGATCGGCTGACTGGGAATAATATCCGTAAGCAGACCGGAAAGCACGATCACACAGACAGAACTTATCGTAAATTTCTTTCCGATAAATTTCAGACCAATAAATACAGGAATAGAATTCAGCAGTACATTAATCAGCGTATACGGAACTGCAATCCCCATAAATGTCTGAAAAATGTTCTGGAGCAGCAGAGTAAGTCCTGTAAATCCTCCCGGAAAAAGACCGCCTGCACGAACAAATGTCTTAATATTCAACGCCATGATCGTTGCAGCCAGAACCGCACAGCCGTAACGCTTGGCTTCATGTTTTAAATTAAGTTCCTTCATAATCACGTTTCCTCCCATCTCGCCAAACAGTTCAAATTGAACTCATGTGAAATTGCTTTTCACAATCTCTGCAGGAGACTTAACTGATTCGGCTAAAAAGCAGTTTTCCGTCAATGACAAACAAAAGGAAACCTTTCTACGCCTCCCATCTTCCAGAAGCACCACATGGAAGAACCAGTCCGTTAGAGCTTACCGGAAGCCCGATCTCCTGAGAGTCCACATGCCCGCCGAACTTTTTCAATTCAGTAGACAACATATAAGTAAGAACTGCCGGTGCCAGACCTGTTGTATAAGAATTTATCAGGAAAAACAAAGGCTCATCGCTGAGAATCTTTGTACACAGCTTAATCAGGTCATGGATACAATCCTCAATCTTCCAGATCTCCCCCTTCGGTCCACGTCCATAAGAAGGCGGATCCATAATGATCGCATCATAATGATTCCCTCTGCGGATCTCACGCTCAACAAACTTCACACAGTCATCCACCAGCCAGCGGATCGGAGCATCTCCCAGACCGGAAGCAACCGCATTCTCCTTTGCCCAGGTAACCATACCCTTAGAAGCATCCACATGAGTAACAGAAGCTCCCGCAGCCGCTGCCGCCAGAGTCGCACCACCTGTATATGCAAAAAGATTCAACACCTTCACCGGACGTCCCGCATTGCGGATCTTATTGCCAAACCAGTCCCAATTCACCGCCTGCTCCGGAAAAAGCCCGGTATGCTTAAAACTAAAAGGTTTCAAATTAAAGGTAAGTCCCTTATAATGAATATCCCACTGCTCGGGCAGATCAAAAAACTCCCATTCACCGCCGCCCTTCTTACTTCTGTGATAATGCCCGTTCATATGCTTCCAGCCCTTATTCACCTTCGGCGTATCCCATATAACCTGCGGATCCGGCCTCACCAGAAGATAATCCCCCCAACGCTCCAGCTTCTCCCCACAGGAAGTATCAATAACCTCATAATCTTTCCATCCATCTGCAATCCACATTGTATCATAATCCTCCTAAAATAAACGCATAATAAGTTACGATTGTACTACATATCCAACCATTAGTAAAGCCACATTTCTCACATAATTTCAATAATATCAAGATCAAAATCCCCTTTAACCTTAACATCATTCATTGCTTAAAGTATAAAATAAAACTCCCCCCATGGCAAGCAAACCATCATAATTCACAGTTATAAACAAATAAAGCATTACTGTTCACTCCGTTCTCAATAACACGCTTCGCAGGATATTACTAGCGAACAATAATAATAAAGTATCGATACTCACGTTCAAGTTAATAACATCATCCTCTTCGCAACCTGCCCATACCCCAATATCTTCTCCACAGTTTATCAGAAATTTACTTGCTTCGCTCTAAATCGTTGCCAGTACCCAGCGCGAAACAGCATCTCTCTGTGGGTGAATCTGGAGGGGGCTTAGTAACTCTTAGGCGGAGAAAATCCGCGTTATGAAGAAAAACAGCAACCTGTCTGAGCGAAGTCGGAGGCGGAGCGAGTTTTGCGTTTTTCTTCATGCTTTTAGCGGATTTCCTCCACCTTAGAGTTACTTAGCCCCCGGAACTGAACCCACAGAGAGATGCTGTTTCGCGCGTCCCTCTACAAAAAAACAAGCCAAGACTCCCAAAAGTCTCAGCTTGTTTCATAATACAACCACTTATTTCGCTTTCTTCTTCATAGAAGCCACAACAGACTGAATAACAATAAAGAAACAAAGCAACGCAGAAAGAATAATTCTTGTCCACCAGCTTGACAAAGTACCCTGAGTAGTAATCAAACTGGAAATCGTACCCTTAATCAACACACCAAACAAAGTACCAATCGGAGTACCAACACCACCTGAAAGAAGCGTACCACCAATAACCGCTGATGAAATTGCATCCATCTCAAGACCCTTTGCCTGCTCAACGAAACCTGCACAACTGTTCAAACAGAACAGGAAGCCACCAAGGCCTGCAAGAAAACCATCCAGAACATAAGCATTAAAAATAGTTTTCTTAACATTCAGACCCATCATTAATGCACTCTGACGGCTACCGCCGATCGCATAAAGCTTACGTCCAAACTTACGATATTTCAGAAGAACCGCGATCAGAATTACAACAATCAGAGCAATCACAACTGTCGGCGGAATATAAGCCGGAATAAATTTACCCTTCTTACTGGTTGAACCAAAAGGCATATAGAAACGGTAATTTGCCCATTTCAGGAATAACTCATTCTTGATAGAAATCATATCAGTACTGATGATAGCTGTCAGACCACGTCCGAAGAACATACCTGCCAGAGTAACGATGAATGGCTGGATATCCAGATAAGCTACCAGGAATCCCTGAACAATACCAAAAGCAACACCAATAAGCAGTGCAACTAAAACTGCTGCATATGCGTTCACACCTTTGTTCTCCATAAGGTCTGCAAGAACCATACATACAAGTGCAGTAACAGAACCTACGGAAATATCAATACCACCGGTGATCATAACGATTGTAAGACCACACGCAATAACCAGAAGACCCGCATTAGATACAAACAGGTTCAGAAACATCTGAGGTTTTGCAAAACCTTTATCAGCAAAAACAATCATACCTGCAACATACATTACTACAAATAATGCGATTGTGATCAGAAGCAGGAAGCCATTTCCCGTTATTTTCTTTTTCTGTACATTTGCTTTCATTACTTCTGACCTCCTTCTGCTGCCACACTTCTTTTAGCCTTTAAGTTGGCAATATATTTCTTAAATACATCACTCTGCAGTGTAACGATGATAACAACTACGATTGCCTTATAAACAGGAAGCTGGTCTGCTTTTACGTTCATCGCATAGAGTGTTGTGGTCAGAGCCTGAATAGTGTAGGCACCGATTACGGAACCGATCAGGCTGAATTTACCACCACCAAGGAAGTTTCCGCCAAGCGCAACTGCAAGGATGGCATCCATTTCCAGGTTAAGACCAATGTTGTTTGCATCTGCAGAGTAGATACGGCTGGATGCCACAATACCGGCAATACCAGCCAGTACACCACAGATAACATAGGTAAGGAATTTAATCATCGTAGAATTTAATCCCACAAGACGAGCTGCCTTTCCATTGATACCAACACTTTCAATGTAAAGCCCAAGAGCAGTCTTCTTCAAAATCAGGTACACAATAACAACTGTAATGATCGCAAAGAAAATAGGTGTAGGAATCGGGCATTTTCCAATATATCCACCAGCCATCTTAAAGGAATCCACACGAATATAAGTAATCTGTCCGTTTGTGATCAGCTGAGCAATACCACGACCGGCTGTGTAAAGGATCAGAGTTGCAACCATTGGCTGAATATTCAGCTTGGAAACCAGAAATCCATTAAATGCACCACATAATGCAGATGCAAGAAGTGCTGCGATAACAGCCAGGATCACAGGATTCTGGTAATCATTTACAGAAACCTGTCCGCCGGAAAGAATCTGGCAGCAGACAGCCGCTGCAACTGCCATGATCGCACCAACACTGATATCCTGTCCACCGGAAGCTGCTGTTACCAGTGTCATACCGATTGCAAGGATAACCAACTCTGAAGCACGGTTAATAACATCAACAATGTAACCATAGAGTACACCGTTTCGGATTGATACATTAAAGAAATCCGGTGTTCTGATCACATTCAGCAAAAGTACTGCAATCAGACACACAATAGGAAGAAACAGACGTGCACTTGTTATTTTCTTTAATTTACTCTTATTCATTATTTATCGTCACCTCCGGCAATAGCTTTCATAACTCCGCTCTGGGAAAGTTCATCCTCTTCCAGCTCCCCTACCTTCTGGCCATCACGAAGAACTGCCATACGGGAGCAGGTGCGGAGCATTTCCTCAACCTCTGAGGAGATAAATGTAACTGCCATTCCCTGATCCGCAAGATCAAGAACCAGTTTCTGAATCTCTGTCTTAGTACCGATATCAATACCTCTGGTCGGCTCATCCAGAATCAGATAATCTGGATTAGTCAGAAGCCATCTTCCAAGGATAACCTTCTGCTGGTTACCACCGGACAGACTCTTAATCGGGGTTTCACGACTTGCTGTCTTAATCTGCAGTAATTTAATATACTTATCAGCAGCATCCTCCATTTCTTTCTTGCTTAATGGATGGAACATACCGCGTTTAGCCTGGAGCGCTATAATAATATTTTCTCTTACAGAAAGATCTGCAATAATACCTTCTGCCTTTCTGTCTTCCGGAAGATATGCCATACCAAGTTTCATGGCATCCAGCGGAGTATTGATCTTTACTTCTTTTCCCTTTACTTTTAAAGTTCCTGTATCAGCTTTATCCGCCCCATAAATTGCACGAACCAATTCAGAACGTCCGGAACCCAGAAGTCCGGTAAGACCAATAACCTCACCTTTATTGATGGTAATATCAAACGGTTTGATCGTTCCCTTATGAGATAATCCTTTTGCTTCGATTACAGGTTCTGCATCTGTGATTCTCTTGTCTTTATGATCGCCTTTAATATCCGCAAGATCATCAAAATCCTTACCCATCATCTTGGCAACCAGCATTACTCTCGGAAGATCTTTCGTCTCATATTCCCCAACAAGTTCACCATTACGAAGAACTGTAATCCTGTCGCAGACTGCATATACCTGCTCAAGGAAATGCGTAACAAAGATAATACCTACACCTTCGTCACGAAGTCTTCTCATAAGTACAAACAGCTTTTCAACTTCATCATCATCCAGTGAAGATGTCGGTTCATCGAGAATCAGTACCTGGCACTTCATGTCCACTGCACGGGCAATTGCGATCATCTGCTGAATCGCAATGGAACATTCATCCAGCATCTGTGTTGGCGGCACATGAATGTCCAGGCTCTCAAGAAGTTTTCCTGAGCGCTCATTCATCTGCTTCCAATCAATCATTCCCATCTTTCTCGGTTCTCTGCCAATAAAAAGGTTCTCAGCTACAGTCAGGTTGGGACAAAGGTTTACCTCCTGATATACTGTACTGATACCATTTGCCTGCGCTTCCTGAGGCGAGTGGTTAATAATGGCATTACTGTTTCCAGCCATATGAATTGTTCCACTTTCAAATTCATGTACACCGGTCAGCACCTTAATCAGTGTTGATTTACCTGCACCATTCTCCCCCATCAGTGCGTGGATTTCGCCCTTTCGAAGGGTAAAGTCCACATGGGAAAGGGCACGGACTCCTGTAAAGTTTTTGCTGATATCACGCATTTCCAATACTACATTTTGTTCCATATTCTTTCCACCTGCTTTCTAAACTGGTTTACCCCTCATTTACTGAAAAGCTTCAGTAAAGCGGGTATCTGTAAATCATTTCGGCATAAAGAGAGCGTGATTCATAAATCCGGGTTTCTCCGAATTATGAACCACGCTCCGGATTGTTTATATTTCTTCTATTACACGTCTATTATATGTTGTCAAAAATTAGTATGCACGTCCGTCAATAATTTCCTGTGTGATAGGTGTTACGTCATATTCGCCCTCTTCATCAAGACTGTTTACAGCTTTAACTTTATCAACTGTATCATCTGTAGCAAAGATTTCTTCATCTACATAGTTCAGTTTTTCAACTTCTTCACCAGCTTCAAGAGCTTTGATCAGTTCTTCTGCACGTGGTCCGTGTAATGGGTTACACTCAACATCGCATGCGATCTTGCCGGCTAATGTATCTGTTAAACCAGCATTTGTTGTATCAAAAGACATAACCATGATTTCACCGTTTGCGATATCAGATCCTACTGTTTTACCAGCTGCTTCGATAGCATCGATAGCACCGAATGCTTCGTTATCGTTCTCGCAGTATACAACATTAATATTGTCATACTGTTTCAGCATGGACTCCATAACTTCCTGTCCTTTAGCCTGTGTGAATTCACCGGACTGCTGAGCAAGTAAGTTCCATCCATAGTTGTCAACACCTTCTTCAAGGCCTTTAGAACGTCCAATCTGAGCTGTAGATCCGATTGTACCCTGGATATCAACGATGTTAACATCTTTTGCATCGATTCCCTTAGCTGTTGTGTATGCATTCAGCCATTCAGCTGCTTTTCTTCCTTCGAGTAAGGAGTCAGTTCCGATCCATGTTGTATATAAGCTGTCATCAGATACATCAACCATACGGTCTACGATGATTACAGGAATATCAGCATCTTTAGCTTCCTGGAGAACTGTATCCCAACCTGTCTCTGTTACAGGAGCTAAAAGAATGTAATCAACTTCCTGCTGGATGAAGTTACGGATTGCTGTTAACTGGTTTTCCTGTTTCTGCTGTGCATCGTCGAAGATTAATTCATATCCGTTCTCTTCGCTGAATGTGGATTTCATGGATTCTGTATTAGCTGTACGCCAGTCAGATTCAGCACCTACCTGTGAGAAACCAACTGTGATTGTGTCGTCCGCTGCTGCTACACCCACTGCCGGAACAACGCTCATACCGCATACCATTGTTGCTGTTAATAAAGCTGACACGATTTTTTTCTTCATTTTGTAAATCCTCCCGATTCATTTAAGATGTCTTTATTATAGTAAAAATCCAGGAAAATTCCATAGAATATTTTCCGCAAAAAGTTTATTCTTCTATCATATTTTGTTCATAATTTATACAAAGTTTATTTTTTTATTGCGGAAGTTGGATTTTTTATTGTGCATTATAAATATAGAAACAAATTATCATCTGTCTTTTATATTCACTTTGCACAATTCAGCATTAGTCGACATAATTCATACATTCCATTATTTGGCAGACCTTCGTAAGTCTCTATCAGCAGGCCATAAAACTGTTATTGGATATGAATAAACAATAAAATAATTGACTTTATCCACCTGAATACATAACAAAAGCTGCATATCTGTTAAGATTCTTAACTTCATGCAGCTTTTTCTTTGTTTATCTTGAATTGTTATCCAGGTTAATTTTTTTCGCCATATACACTTCCATAACCGTACCTTCTCCCTCTGTAGAAGAAATCTTCAGTCCATAACCCGGACCATAATAAAGTACAATTCTCTCTGACACCGCAGCAAGTCCGAACCCGGCACGTTCACCGGTGCGGATGGCTTCCTGTACTTCATAAAGACGTTCCGGTGTCATTCCCTGACCATTGTCAGTCACTCTCAGCATCATATCATCTCCCAGATTGAATCCTTCAATAAGAATCTTACCTTTTCCACGCTTATTCTTAATTCCATGATAAAGAGCATTCTCCGCTAACGGCTGCAAAGTAAGCTTCGGCACCATCACTTCATCCAGTTCCGGCGGAATATTAATCTCAAATTCCATAATATCCCTGTATCTTGACTGCTGAATCTCCAGATAACTCAATGTGTGGCGTTTCTCTTCCGACAGCGGAATGATATCCTTCCCCTTCGAAAGCGAAGTGCGGAAAAAAACAGACAGACTTGTGATCATATCCACTGCATCCTGCTGCATACCACCCTCCACCAGCCACACAATAGTGTCCAGTGTATTATACAGAAAATGCGGATTTACCTGTGCCTGGATCAGCTGCAGCTCCGTCATATGCTGTACCTCCTGCTCCTTACGCACATTCTCAAGAAGCCCTTCAATCCTTCCTGCCATCTTTCTGGTACCGGCATCAAGCTCCTGGATTTCAACACTGTCGGCAGATACTGCATTAATAGTTTTGTACTCTCCTTTTCCAACCTTCTTAATATTATGGAGAATTTCAGAAATCGGTTTGGTAATGCTGTATGTCAGACGGAAAGAACGCCGCAACAGAATAGCCGTAGCAACCAAAATCGCCGCACACATAGTGATGATCGTCAGACGTACATTTCCAGCCAGTTGAGACTCTATCTGCACCAGTTCCGTCGCCTCCTGATAAATATAATTCTGCATTTCTTTCTCAAAGAGCGTGGTCAGGATTTCTGTATTATTTGCCACAAATTCCTGTCGTTCCTGATAATTCTTTATCTCAAGAAGCTGATTCATCCGTTTCTTAAGATTCTCCAGATAGTTAGTCAGATATTTCAGAGAACGCAGGCTTTCCTTCTTTGATGTGGTTTTCTTCAGACTCTCCACAGTACTGATTGCCTTGTCTACCTGCTCTGTCGGCAGCCCGTCCTTACCTTTTCGCCCGATAGTCACATAATAGATATCCATATCCACTTCATCTTTAAAGCTCATATCATTATTGGAATTTCTATAGTTT
>RCMY010007726.1_pt1 | contig 12686 bp, 10 predicted proteins | sample 2041341 | NCBI WGS metagenome assembly RCMY01 (sample SAMN09708234, study PRJNA481090) | Marine sediment metagenome, whole genome shotgun sequencing project. | reverse complement strand
GACTTGCTCTTCCGAGGCGCACTCATCGACGATCAGACCTAGCGTGATGTTGCCGTCGCCCATCGCGCCGGGCGAATGCATCATCACGATGAAAGATAGGCCGTCCAGCTTTATCCCATCCTTAGTCCCCTTGTCGATTCGTAAGGTGATCGCCGCCTTGCAGTCGCCTTCCGTTGGCTGACTAGCCAGATTGGATGTGATGCAAGGGCACAGAAAGGTGCAGTTGCAGGTCTCCATGTATTCGCCATTGATATTCCAGATTGCCATCGTAGTTTCCTCCGAATTATCGGCACTCGTTCGAGCCCCGACGAGGTTGACTAACAGGCGACTGCAGGATGTACCCGCCTGCAGATAACACTACGCCGATCCGGGTCATGTAGCAATCATTCACCATGAGGATGGGGCCGGTATCGAACGCGCTATGGCCAACGCAGCTGACGTTTATCGCTTGACAGCTGGGGCGCAGCCGGGCAGGGTCGGGACATGATTGCAAAGACTACGCGAACGTATCGATGAGGAGTTCTACTTTCGTGGGGCCGGACGCCCCGGCTACCGTTGGTCGCCAATGGAAGCCCACGCTTTGGATGCTGGCGCTGAGCCTGATCGGATGGGCCCTGCTGGCCTGGATGGCACTCGACATGGGTCACCCGGTTGCGCAGTTGATGATGCCTGCATCGTCATTCTGGACAATGGCGAATCTGCTGGCGATCCTTTGCATGTGGGCGGTCATGATGGCGGCGATGATGTTGCCGTCGGCGCTGCCCACGGTGGTGACCTTCGCTCGTCTGTGCGAGCGCGGTGGTGAGCGTCCACGCTTTTGGGGTTTCGTTGCGGCCTACCTGTTGGTGTGGATCGGTTTCAGCATCGCCGCCACGGTCGCACAGTGGGCGCTGCAGTCTGCGAACTGGGTTAACCCAATGATCGTAAGCACCTCTGCGTGGCTTAGCGGAAGTCTGCTGCTGATAGCGGGCGTGTATCAGTTCTCGCCGCTGAAGCGAATCTGTCTCGCGAATTGCCGTACGCCAATAGGTTTCCTGCTCGGCGAATGGCGCACGTCCGTGGCGCATTTGTGATGGGACTGCGGCATGGTGGGTTCTGCCTCGGCTGCTGTTGGGCACTGATGGCGCTGCTGTTCGTCGGCGGCGTTATGAACCTTGCCTGGATCGCCGCACTTTCAATCGCAGTGGCGATCGAGAAGTTGGCACCGCACGGTGAGAAAGTGGCTTTGGCGCTCGGCGTCGGACTGATCGCCGCAGGCGTAATACGGCTTGTCGGTTAGCAGATGTGTCAAAGGCGTCGATCGAGGGCGTAGAACAAAGCAGGAAACTCTTCGGCGCGCGAAGACAACGTCGTCTGGTGAATTTCGACGAAATACAGCAATGCGTCGCGTGAGCACAAGGACGCGAACTTTCGAAGCCGACGTAGGGCTGGGGTCTTGCCCCGGTTGCTTGTGTCTCCGAATGGTCGCTATTGCCGCACATCGGTTTTTCCGGAGATCAATCCAAAGTCCGTTCACAAGGTGGACCGATCAGTCGGCCAGAAAAATGTCACGGGCTATATTGGGTCGATCGCGTCGATTTTAGTCGTCGAGCGCCCACCGGCAGCAATGTGATTCTACGCCGGCCTGTGGTTTTCGAAAAATTCCAGGCGGAGAAAACAGCGCAACCGGCCAGGAGCAGCCACACAACTATGCCGAACTCCAAAAAAATGCAGAGGGCGGCATTTATCAGTTCTGCTACTTTGCCTTTAAAGCGTGCAGGATTCATTAATAACTGCCTATGCCATCACAAGTGCTGCTACGGAGGCAGCATTGAAATAGTCACTATCTATGATGGTTTTACCAGCATTTCGTCTAGGAGTTATACGTACCTGTCTATCTGTTTTGGGGATTAACCAGGGGACGGCGTTTCCAAAAGATCTTCCTCACCATGGACCGTAACGCAATCGTGCGATGAAAAAACCAATAGATATAACCTGTCTTAGCAGGTGTACCTTAATTTCTATTTTGTATTGGACGCACGAATAAAAACGGCGTATCACTAGCAGGAAATACGCAATCAGGGAATTAGATAGTGCGATTAAAAACGCGACCGCGGGAACGGTTTCATCTTAATCCTCCCAAAGATCGGTGAGCGCAACCAGCAATCAAAGGGAGGCGAGCAATGAAATCACAACCGACTACTTCAAAAAGCACCGCCATTATTTTAACAATCATCACATCTATATTTATTATTCTAGCCGGTCAGACCCCAGTCAGTGCTGAGTCCTGGCGGCTTAGATCCGCTGCCGACCAAGTAAAGGATGCGCGCGGCTTTGATGGCGTCGCGGGAATCGTCGCCTCAATCGATAAGGCACCTGTTGTTGCCGACGGCGACGTCACGGGTCAACCCTTTGATTACGTCATCACACTCGATGGGGCTCTAGATCCGCAGGTTCTCGGCAGGGGGCTGGTCGCTGGGGGAACCATCAAGGTTTTTCTGCCAACTGCTTTCGACCTCAGCAATGTCGACCCGGCGTTTCCGCTCGCTGACTTGCCGACCCCCTTTCCGCCTGTGCCGCCGCTCCCGCCGATGCCCTGTCTGCCGGGCAATCTGCAGTGCACCACGGCAGTTATCTTGAGAGGCTGGCCGCAGGACCCGCTATTTCCGCCAGTCGCTTTTCACGCCCTGAGTATCGACTTATCGGAAAATGCGTTGGTATTTACTGCAGCAAAGGATATCGGTCTGGTTCCCGGCGCCGACCGAGCACCATATATCAAGCAACTCCATTTGATCCTCAACGGTCTGAGGAATCCGGCGCCCGGCAAGTATCGGATCCGAGTAGTAGCAGAAACGGGCCCCGATGGTACCGTGGAGCGTGGGGAGGGGTTGCTGGAAGTGTTGGCCAAAGTACGGCCAAGCATCAATGTGACCAGCGTATTCGTGCAGCCGTTCCTGGATGGTATGTGCAGTCCGGGTCAATTGCCTCCAAATGAAAATAACCCCATCTATCAGATTACATCGGTGGGCGACGACGCCCCGTTTGTGTGGTCTTTTCTACTGTGGGGCAAGGACAAAGTGCCGCTGGACAACGTGTCGCTGCGTAGGGAGGGTCGCAATGCGTGGAGGATGATACGAAACAAGGATGGTCAATTTCGTTTTCGCGATATCATAGGTTCTGTAAGTATCGATGCACCACCGGGTGCGCGCGGCCACAGCGTCAGGCTCAACAACGATGATCCGATGTTTAACTGTGATACCTTGCTGTCGGCCGCGCCTGTTACTGGAGCGACCCCTGGGGTTGGTCCGCAACCCGTAGGCCGGCTCGATCTTCGCTTTACCGCTGGAAACGAGGCTGGCGTCTACAGGACGACATTGTCTCTATGGCATGGCAATAGCGTAGAAATGACGGTGACTGCCGAGGTTCCGTAACGACCTACGTCATCGTGAAGCTTTTCGGCAGCACCAGGACGTCTTTAACGTGGTAGCCGGCGGGATACTGGCTGCCGAGCTGGGCCACTTCGCGAATGCGAAGTAACGCGATTTCCTGAACGCGGAGGCCCAGCTTAAACGACAGTTGCATGATCAGCGCATTTTTTTCAGGATGGCGGTGCATTTCGATTTCGCTTAACAGCGTATCGAATTCGTCGTTGCTGAGTACCTTGGCCTGGCCGTGTTTCGCTATGAGAGACTGTGGTGAATGAGTGTGCCGGCAGTATAAAACGCCGGCAGGAGGTTGTCGTTATAATCCGTACTAATAAGAGTTCTACGGATTATATCGATAAGGGGCTGTTTTCGGTCCCTAAATCCCGACAGGATAACCAGTTTAGCTGCCAGCCAAATAAACTGTGTGGTTGCTTAAGAAGGGTTAGTTTAAACGAAAGCCCCGTTCCGGTAATCCGAAGCAAAAGTAAAGCAATACAATCAATGCAATACAATCAATAAGATATTCCATCTTCAAATTCCTGAAAATCGACTGTAAAAACATATCTTTTTTGGGAATGAGTAAATCGCATATCTTATTGAATCTACTAGGCTTATACTTGTTGGCCATTACCGAAAAAAGACTTTTGTTTATTCTAACCCACTGACCCGGAGAAAATGAAAATGGAGAACCATGAGCGAACACGCCTTTCAAGATGACTATCCCGATGATCTGAGCCACTGCTATGGATGCGGACGGCTCAATCCGGATGGCCTGCAACTGAAGAGCTATTGGGACGGAGATGAGACAGTGGCCCGCTTTCGGCCACGCCCCAGTCACATGGCTATTCCCGGCTATGTCTACGGTGGTCTGCTGGCCTCTTTGATCGACTGTCACGGCACTGGTTCGGCATCGGCCGCCGCCGGCCGGGCCCGTCCCGAGGAGGCCCCCTTCCGGTTCGTCACTGCATCTTTGCACGTGGATTACCTGCGTCCAACCCCCATCGATGCCGAACTGGAGATCCGTGGGGTGATCAAGGAATTAAAGGAGAAGAAGGTGGTGGTGTCGGAAACGGTTACGGCCAATGGAAAAGTATGCGCCAGAGGTGAAGTTGTCGCGGTTCGGATGCCGGAAAACATGCTATCGGCTTGAAGATAATTTAGTTGGACAGCGTTTAAGGGAATCGCAAGCCGCATGTTCTCTTCGGATCACTTTTGGCAAACCTACAACACGGTGAGCGTGCCGGTAAGCATCAACGGGCACAAACTGACGCTATTTACACTCGCTTCCATTTATTGTTTCCGGTTTATCCGGGTATGGAAAGCTGATATCAAATGGCCAGAGGCGACCAACTCAGCCGGCAGTGGAAGATCATCCACATCCTGATTGCATCCACCGTCGGCAAAACTGTTCCCGATCTAGCCGACGCCTTGGACTGCACCCCACGGACCGTTTATCGTGATCTGGAAGCGCTCTAGGCCGGCGGATTTCCCATCACCAACGAAACCCGTGAAAACCGCAGCAATTGGCACATCTTGAATGCCGGCCGACAACAGGTTCCACCAGCCTTCAGTATCCCTGAGCTGATGGTCCTGTATTTCGGCAAGGACATGCTCAAGACCTACCGTGGAACCTTCTTCCACGACGCCATCGAATCCCTGCTTTCCAAGATCAAAGCCACGTTGCCCCCTGCCTTCTGGCCAAATCAACTGCAGGCACTGTGGGCCGATACGTCAAGCGGCTTTGACCATGTGCATCAGTTTTGTCTCTTATTGCCACTTGAACAGCCTCATTTCGATAACAATCAATGCGAGCAGCCACCGCATCGCATGCGAGAAATCCTTCGCCCGTCGCGTTGGTCAGGATGCTCCATCCTTGATATTCCAGCGCCATCCTAACTGAATCGAGAATGGCCTCGTCATCATCTACGAAGGCAATGGTCACAGACCTGATGATAGACGCTATTCATCGAAACACACTACAGACCCGACCTCCTTCGCGTAATGAGGGATTGTACTTATACGTTGACTGGGATCAAACTTGCGTCGCTCTCCCTGCCGTGAGTATCTCGATCAGCGAGATGAGCTGATTCGTGTCGACAGGTTTATGGAGAACCTCACAGTTAGCGAGATTGGCCGCTTCGATTTCACGTGTTGACGTGTCGCCGGTCATGAGGATGGTAGGCACATCACCCACGATTGGGTCAGTAAAGGCTGTATGATTATTGAGAGCGCGGCGGGCTCAACGACCGTTTTAGGGGAAATAAATAAGGTAATGCTGGCCGTCTGTTCAGGGTCGCCCACTGCTGGTCAAGATTCTATCATGCGACCGGCCGGTTAGTGGGCGATTTCAGTCATTTGAAACTGACCCTATTTGTTGTATTTGTAACCAGCAATTTGAACCCGACCTGATAAACTGAGTGATTGAACGAGTTCGCCACAATATCAATGAGTGCATGAAAGCCATTACCTACGCAATCTATGGGTCACCCGACGTTCTACAACTCAAAGAGGTGGAGAAACCCGTACCGAAGGACGATGAAGTTCTAATTCGGGTGCAGGCGGCTGAGGCGACGAAAGCCGATGTCGAGATGCGCAGCTTTAGGTTCGCAGTGAAATGGTTCTGGTTGCCCTTGCGTATCGCTTTCGGCATAAGAAGACCAAAGCGACAAATCCTGGGTGGTTATTTTTCAGGAGAGGTTGTATCGCTCGGAAAGGACGTCACCCAGTTCACTGCGGGAGATCAAGTTTTTGGCTCGGCCGCTCTCCGGCTGGGCGCCTATGGCGAGTATGTTGCGTTACCGGCAAGCTACGCGATCGTCGCCAAACCAACCAATATGAGTTTTGCAGAAGCAGCGGCGGTACCGTTAGGCGGACTCAATGCCCTTCACTTTATGCGACTCGCGGAAATTCGGGCAGGAGACACGGTGTTGATGAACGGAGCAGGCGGTAGCATCGGAGCGCACGGCGTTCAGATTGCCAAATCAATGGGCGCGGAAGTCACTGTTGTGGACAGCACGATCAAGGAAAATATGTTAAGGCGAATGGGTGCGGACCACTTCATTGACTATACGAAAGAGAACTTTTCGGGTATGGGCCAAACGTATGACGTCATTTTCGATATGGTTGCCGGAAGCTCCTACACAGCTTGCATCAAGATACTCAATCCGAACGGGCGTTATTTATCAGGGAATCCTCGCCTTTCTGTCATGGTTCGCTCGATGTTCACTAGCCGATTTACCAACAAAACGGCCAGATTCGCATTTGCCGGGGAGACAAAAGCTGACCTGCTCACCCTCAAGGAGATGATCGAAGACGGAAGAGTAAAATCGATTGTGGATAGAGTCTATCCAATGGAGAAGGCATCCGACGCCCATCGACGCGTTGAGACGGAGCAACGCCTAGGCGCGGTTGTTATTGCAATTGGTGATCGGATCGTCGATTTACCCACCGAGTGAACTGACCGCAAGGACTGAATACTGCGATCGGCCACTCAGAGACCGTCGCTATCTTTAATTCCCAACGAAAATCTATGACAGTCGAACAGTCAGTGTCACCACACTACGGCTATTAAGTAGACCGGGGCGCGACAGGCAGAAAAGAGATTAATTTGTGCCCGTCGAAAGTGATGTTCAATCGCTAGCAAGTTTCCAAGTACGAAAAAGTCCTATTATTTTTTGGAAAAGTCCTAACGCCAGGCTCGATTTCTTTGTTATTTTTTAAAATGGATGGTTCTACAGAAGCGCAAATTTGAACTACCCAAAGATGCGCCGGTTATGCGTAGTGTCATATCTTTCAAAAATCAGGAGAGACGCTATGTTTGAGCCTATCTGTAAAGAAGACGTTGCGCTAAAAAAGCGAGCTTACGAAGAATTACTAGAAAGACGGACTACACAGAACCAGCGTTCTGGGAAATACGATTCATCAACTGGCTATGCGAAGTAAGCACAGTCCAACCAACAGGGGAGGTACACACAATGTCTGCCAATTAAACGAGAGCAGCGGGAATCGTCCTGATGCTCATAGGAACCGTGATGATTGCGGCCATGGCGGAAGCCAGACCGTACAAAGACAGACCGTACGAAATGACGTTCTCCGGCTGGGGTGTTGCCACGGAAATCGACCAAGACGGTGATGGGTCCACGGCGACTTCCAATACTTATGACGGCAAGGGTACGTTCGGTAAATCTACGACGAACAATCAAGTCGAAACGGGCTCCTTTATTGGTTTATGCGGTGATGGTATTTTAAAATTCGGGTACACTGCTTTCACCGCAGTCACCCGCTATAGAAATGGCGACCTCATTTTCCCAGAGCTCGATACCAAAACCGCTAACTCAAGTATCCTTTGTTTTGACCTGAGTAACCTTACCTACACTGCCACGATTAAAGCTGTAATTAGTGGGGGCACTGGGCGCTTTAAAGGTGCAACGGGCTGGGTCATCGGAACTCTTGCGGGGGGTAGGCTGGCCGGGGACGGTGCTCGTATAACGCACGCCTTCTTCACGGGTTCGCAAAAGGGTGAGATCGTCCTAGCCCACGACTGATCGCACTTCGCGGGGTCCTCTTTCCCACCGCCTCGTTACCCGACGCAGCCGCCTACCACTGGAGCGCGGAAAGCATATTTGTAAGCTTTAGCAGGCGGAAAGAGCAGTTGCTACAAAGGTTGGAGCGCGCAGTAGGACGCGCACTCACCGTCCCCGCGCCCCTCCACGGCCACCTTTCCCCGCTCGGCGAGAAAGCAATGTCCTCGTTTTGATGCGCGGTGTGCCAGTCCGTAACAAAAAACTCTATGCCCTGGGCAAGCAATATAGAAGTGGATGTTCAACGACGTTAGTAGGCGATGTGTAATCCGTTCTTTTATTACTCGTCTTTTACTACTCGTTTTTCGCATTATAGATCCCCTCACTATTGTGCTGAGGAATATTGAATCAAATATTCCTTAACTCATGCGCCAATTAATGTTAATCGAAATAATATCCGTTCTAATATAGGTATATTTTACTCACGGATTTTCATAGTGTTTCCAAAACAGCAGAAAAGTTCCACTGGTTTGTTTGATTGCTATCAAAGATTATCATGCTTGATCATAACTATAATTAGCGTTGTTATTACGTGTTTTGATCGCATTGGAATGACCGGACAGTATTAGATTATCAGTCACTTCTTCTACAAGTAATGAGAAGGGTGGCACTAGAAATCCAGACAAGGTATAGGTATTCAGCATGCGCGAAAATTCTTCATTGAGTTCTGTCTTACTGTCATTGTTGCTTGTTTGTGGTTGTGGGGATGGAAGTGGTTCCGATCGCAGGAATGTTGTTGTCGGGGTCCCTAGTGAAATTGTTGTTCCATCAATCATTTGTGAAGTTATTGATCCATCAATCCCTGCTGAAATTATTGACCCTCCTGCCGATTTGGGCAGCGATAAGACCGGGTTCTTGATCGGTTCTGCCGTATCTGGTGTAAGTTATCAGACTCCAACGTACCAAGGGGTGACAGGACTTAACGGGAGTTTTCAATATAAAGTGGGCGAAATCGTTCGATTCATGTTAGGCGACACATTGCTCGGGAAAGTGACGGGGCAGGCACAGATTTCGCCGTTCGACCTGGCCGGCTTAGCGGTGGTCACGGGGATAGAGATCACCTGGGAGCTCGAACGCGGCGAGGAAGATCCGTTCCGCGCCGACTTCATCGGCGACGGCCTCCAAAGCCTTGAGAGCAGGGGTGATTTGTTCTACACCGTGCTCAACATTTCGGTTCTTCTGCAGAGCCTGGACTTTGATGCCGATCCTGTGAATGGCATAGAGATCGTACCCGATGTGGCCGCTCTTTTCGACGGAGTGAACCTTGATTTGAGCCAGGACTGGGAGTCATTTCGGGATGAGCCAGCGCTGCGTCATGCTCTCTGGCGGGCGAACACGCAGAACCTTTTCAACGAGGCTCACGGTGTGGTGAATCCGGCACCCGCACTCAAGCACCTTTACGATTCGTTAGGAATCAATGCCCATACGGTTGCGATAAGTCTGGAGCAATGGGACTGGGTCCCTTATCGCTTAGAAAGTACGCAGTATGAGTATGACGCCAGTGGCAATCTGACGCGGGAGGAAAGGGATGATCGGGGTGACGGCACACCGGACTACATCGTGAGTTTCGAATATGATGCGGACGGCAATGTGACGCGGGAGGAAACGGCACTGAATTACGGTGGCTACCCGAACAACGAAATCCGCTGGCAGTACGACGCCAATGGCAACCCACCGCACATTGAGTGGGATTGGGATGGTGACGGCTTACCCGACTACATCGAAAACTGGCAATACGACGCCCAAGGAAACCAGTCGCAGTTTGTGGAATGGGACGAGATTGACGATGGCGGACTGAATTCCAGATTCATACGGCAGCTGTACTACGCCGACGGGAACCTGACTCGCACGGAGTGGAGTGACGACGTAAACGAACCGCCGTGGCGAATCGATAGTTATGAATATGACGTCCGTGGCCACCTGACGTACCGTGATGCGCCGACAAACGGCATGGAAAGCTGGGAGTACGACGCTGACGGCAACCTGATGCAGCATAAAGAGGGATATGACGAAGATGGCAATCCGTCATTTATTAAGAGTTATGAATACGATGCTAACGGCAACCTGACGCGGCATGAAGCGGACTACTCCGATGACGACAACCGTCGGTTATTCATCGAGAGTTACGAATACGATGCCCATGACAAACTGACGCGGGTGGAACTCCATGAGGGAAACGAAGGCGGCGGTAGCCCAATCGATGTTAAAACTTGGCAATACGACACTAACGGCAACCAGACGCGCTACGAACACCACGAATTCGAGAACAGTTTGCCGAAGTTTTCCGAATGTAGACGGTACAAGTACAACGCCAGTGGCAAGCTGGTGCAGATGGAAGAGGACGGCAATGGCGACGGCAGGCTGGACGCAGCCGTGAGTTACGAATACGACATCAACGGCAACCTAACCCGTGTGGTAGAGGACTTTGGCGTTGACGGTAATCTGAACTCAGTTGAGAGTTGGCTATACGACACCGACGGCAACCTAATGCGTTATGAGAAAGACGACGACAATGACGGCATGCCAGAGCTTGCCCGACAATACAAGGCGACCGGATCGGGTCATTTCTTTCAAATTTCACGACCTGAAGATCCTAGAGCCCTCCTATAAAGACAGCAAATGCGGCGCTGTTAAACCAGCGCAAGTGTTCGCGCCACGAGTAGGCGCACATTAATTTCTGTCGACTGGTCAGAGCGAAGTGGGGCGTCTTCATTCGTCGAAACGATGGTGCGTGGCGAAATTTCTGAGTCGGGTATTTCCGGTTCCGATCCATTCTTGTTGCAGAGCGTACTAAATTTCTAGCTCCTCGACCGTCTCTTGTTAGGCGACTCCGGCCTCACGGGTATCGCCGTAGATACTCGCGAAACGAATTTCTTCACCGTCGCCAATGGGTCGGGACTTGACCGTCGAGATTCTATCACGCGGCGGGCCGGTTATAGTGATAGCAGACCGTCAGCTTTCTTCATAACTCAACGCGACGGGGTTCTACATCCAGCAGTAAGTACTTTTAAGTTTCACTGGACACTATTACCAATAGGGGTTAAACCCAGAAATCCGCAAAATGTCGCACTTATCGCTATAGCCCACGGGTGGCGTGGCCTGTAGCGCTGGAGGACAATTAACCAATCCGCTTTTTACACGGTAATAGGTCAATATAGTCACAATTACGCGGCCAGATTGAGGCTCTTCATCTCCGATTCGATGTTCCAGTGCTCGTCATTATCTGACATATCGTAGTAGCCATTTAGGGGTAACCGGAATTTTTGTGTTCATGTTGAGCTCAACATGAACACAAAAAATACGGTTACCCCAAGTAGAACTAAAGCCATTTTCTCGCCTGCCTTGCGCTAAATAGCCGCAGCCTTTGACTTCCGGCGTTTGCTTTGACGTTCGCTGCTCTTTGATCTTTACTAATGATGTAAGACAATTTGTTTCCGGCGCGTAATCAGAAGCTGAACGCCACTTAGTTAAACCTGGTCGTAGCTGCAGAGGGCTGATTTGAGGGGAACACTGGGTCCCTACCTAGCAGGTAGACTATGGATCGAGCCTTCACAGACGGATTTACGGCGTGTCCCAGAAATTTTCACAGTGTTCAGCCCGGTCTAGGCGCTTCATTTAGTGCCATCAAACCAGAAGGTAATACGAATATTAAGCACGCCACAGTGACAATACTAACACTGACGCTGAGTTTTTCCGCGCTGCTATCGACCCGCTACGCGCATGCGCTCGATACTGATGGAGTTGTACGCCCCGCCACAAACCAGGCTGTTGCAGCGAGTGCACAAGATCTGACCGCCCTGCGCGGCAACACCAGCCGGTCCAGCGCCAATTGGTCATTCACCACCGGCAATGACAGCCTGGTATCGCTGACTCGCGATGAGGATTACAGCGCCGGTTTTGCCTTAGCGTATTCCGGAGACGCGTTAGAGAACGCCTGGTTTTCACTCGATACGCCACTGGCCGCCATCAACAAGCTGTTGTGCGTCGACACATTATGGCCGGATTATTATGATGCGCACAGCTTCGAATTCGGCATATATGGTTTTACGCCCGACGCCATCAGTTTTAAGCAAACCATTGACGACGATCGTCCCTACGCCAGTCTGGTATACGTGGCAAGCAGCCGACAACATTTCGATGCCAGCGCCACGGTAGCCTGGCACAGCAACCTGAGTATTGGCGTGCTGGGGCTTGGTTTTTTTGGCGATTTACAGAACGGAGTACACCGTCTGATCAATCGACAAGAGGCCGAGGGCTGGAGCCATCAAATCTCCGCCGGCGGCGAACCCACGATCCGTTACAGCATTGCAAGACAAAAATTGCTGAACGCGAACTGGGCATCCGTGCAACTCAAGAGCAGCTATCAGGCATCGCTCGGTTACATCACTGAGACCACTGCAAGCTTCAGTCTGAGAGCCGGCCGCTTGTCTTCACCGTGGTGGTCATTCAACCCCGAACTGGCAAGCTATGGCGAGGGGTCTGCAGCCTTGGCCAGGGCGCGGCCGCACACCGCAGAGCAGTTCTTCTGGGCCGGGGTAGCGGTAAAAGGCCGTGCCTACAATGCATTTCTGCAGGGACAGTTCCGCGACAGCGATGTCACCTATGCGTACAGTGAACTAAACCATCTATTGCTGGAGGCATGGATGGGTTACACCTTCGCACGCAGCGACGGCTATCGTCTTAGCTATATGGTTCGCGGTCA
>RCMY010004109.1_pt1 | contig 12686 bp, 11 predicted proteins | sample 2041341 | NCBI WGS metagenome assembly RCMY01 (sample SAMN09708234, study PRJNA481090) | Marine sediment metagenome, whole genome shotgun sequencing project. | reverse complement strand
AGGCGAAGGACAGGTGCGGGGGTTGGTCACGATCGCCGGAAATCCGGTTAGCTCCAATCCCAATAGCGGTCGCCTCGATGCCGCTCTCGCCGGACTTGATTTCGTCGTCTGCGTAGACCCCTACATCAACGAGACCACCCGGCATGCCGACGTGATACTGCCGCCGCCATCGCCCCTCCAGAAGCCCCACTACGACCTTGCGCTGCTCAACTTCGCCGTTCGCAATGTGGCCAACTACTCCCCACCAGTTCTCCCGCTGGAGGAGCCGCAGATGGACGAGGGATCGATCCTGTTGCGACTCGCCGCAGTCTTCCTCGGCGAGGCAGCCAGTGGACCAGCGGCCCAAGCGGCGGCGGCATCTCTCGATCTCGCAACTGCATCTTCGATTGCGGAGGGTTCAGCGAAAGACGCGCACGGTCAAGTTGCAGGGCGGCCGGTTGCGGATCTTCTGGATGCCGTCGGCGATCGCAGCGGAGAAGAACGCCTACTCGATCTGGTCCTGCGCACCGGACCCTTCGGTGACGGTTTCGGTGCTGACGAGCAAGGCGTCTCACTTGCGACGTTGGAGGAGAGTCCGCATGGTCTGGATCTAGGCCCGCTACAGCCCGAACGCCTGCCAGGAATCCTCCGCACCGAGAGCGGAACGATCGAGTTGCTCAACGATCGCATTCTTGCCGAGCTCCGGCGCCTCACCGAACACGTGGAGGAGGAGGTCCCCGAGATGGTCTTGGTCGGACGTCGGCACGTCCGATCAAACAACTCCTGGATGCACAATGTGAAGGTGCTAACGAAGGGACGGAATCGCTGCACGATGCAGATCCATCCTGACGATGCCGAGCGGCTGGGGATTCGCGATGGTTCGCCAGCCAAGGTAGTCAGCCGCGTCGGGCAGCTGGTGATCGATGCCGAATGTACCGACGTAGTGCGACCAGGGGTGATCAGCATCCCGCACGGCTTTGGTCAGAATGCCGAGGGCGTGCAACTCCGCGTTGCGTCCGAGTACAGGGGCGTCAATACAAACCTGGTTACCGATGAGTACTTGCGTGATCCGATCAGCGGCAATATTGCCCTCAATGGCGTGCCGGTCTCGGTCTCACCCGCCTGAATCACGCTTCTCCTCGATCTTCGCCACGCTGCCATGTCCTATCACGAACCCCAGTACCTGCCGTGGGCTGGTCGCCGGGTTCCTATTACGTTCCTGGCCGGCTATCTGGGTGCTGGCAAGACGACGCTGCTAAACGAATTACTCGCCACGGCCCAGCGCCCGATTGCCGTGATGGTCAACGACGTCGGTGCGGTAAATATCGATGCCCGCCTCATCCGGCGCCATGACGGCGCGGCGATCGAGCTGACCGACGGGTGCGTCTGCTGCAGCCTTAGCGGCGGTTTCGGTGCGGCGTTCGATGCGCTGCGGGAGCGTGGAACTCCGCCCGATCACGTCGTAGTCGAGCTCAGCGGTGTGGCAGATCCCACCCGGGTCCTGCCGTGGTCCCGCACAGCGGGCTTCATGCTCGATGGCGTGGTGGCGGTGGTCGACGCTGAACAATTTCTCGCTCGAATGGAGGAGCCAATCCCCGCCCTCACCATCGAGCGCCAGGTGGAGGCAGCGGATCTGGTTTTGCTATCCAAGACCGATATCACCGATCCCACCACGGTGTCGCTCGTGAAAGCGCACATTGCAAGGTTGGTCCCGGCAACGCCGGTGATCGACAAAGGCACGGGAACGAGCCGCGCTTTACTCCAATTGGGCGGCCGCTCAGCAGGAGCAGCTTCGTCCCTTCCAGAACCAACGCTCTTCGATCAGCACAGCACAGCAGTGGTGCCCCTGCCCTCGCCGATCACCCGCTCTGATCTGAGCGCGATACTCGACAGGTTGGGTTCGGGGACGGTGCGGGCAAAGGGCATCGCACTCCAACCCGATGGTACGGCGCTGCTGATCCAGGTGGTAGGGAACCGCAGGACGATCACCGAATTGGGGCGCGACGAACCAGCGACGCCCAGCGATCTAGTGGTGGTCCGAGTCCAGTGAGCGTCGGCGCCCGGTAAGGGAGGCGCGGCGTGGCCGTCTGGGTTCAGTGTTTCCTTAGCCGCCCGAGGCTGCGGAGTCGCCCTCGGGGCTGGCTACCAAGTCGTCCATGGGATCATCAAGCCAGCCGTCGGGCAGTGCCACGACCTGCGGGCCCCGGGTATGGCCGCGGGCGACTCGCTGGTTGCCATCGGGCAGTGCCACATCCGGTACGAGGGCCAGGAGGTCATCCAACTCTTGCAGCGAATCAATCCGGCCCAGCCGCCCCCGGATTTCGCCCCCGAGGGGATAGCCCTTGAGATACCAGGACGTGTGCTTGCGAAACTCCCGCACCCCCTTGTGGTCACCGAACCAAGCGACCAGTTCTTTCGCGTGTTCGGCCATTATCAGCTTGACCTCACCGGTGCGGGGCATGGGTAGGGGGCCCTGGCCAGCGAAGGCGGCGTCGAGGTGTGCGAAGAGCCACGGACGACCCAGGCAGCCGCGCCCGATCACGACACCGTCGCAGCCCGTTTCTTCGACCATGGCGAGTGCGTCAGCCGCTTCCCAGATGTCACCGTTTCCGTAGACGGGGATTTCCGCGGGTACCACCGTGCGCAGTTCGGCGATAGTGGACCAATCGGCAGTGCCGCTGTACAGCTTCGCCGCGGTGCGCCCGTGAAGGGCGACGGCAGCGACGCCCAACTCGGCCGCGATTCGCCCTGTGTCCAGATGGGTCCGGTGCTCATCGTCGATTCCCACACGGAATTTGATCGTGACCGGGACCGATCCGGCCGCACCGACAGCGGCACCGACGACCGACCGCAGTAGTCGGCGCTTGTACGGCAGGGCCGCCCCACCACCATTGCGGGTGACCTTGCGAACGGGGCAGCCAAGGTTGAGGTCGAAGTGATCGATTCCCTCGGTATCGATCAGCTTGCGAATTGCCTCCCCGACCACGACCGGATCCACCGCGGCAAGTTGCAGGCTGCGGGGCGATTCATCGTCAGCGAACTGCGTGAGCTTCATAGTCTTGGCATTGCCTTCAACTACGGCACGGGCACTAATCATCTCGCTCACGTACAACCCGCCGCCATACCTGCGGCAGAGCCGACGGAAGGGCGCATTTGTTACTCCCGCCATAGGAGCCAGGACCACCCGCGGACGGTTACCAGGCGAGAAGAGGGGAGCGTCGTTCACGGTCCCCAAGGATAGGACTCCCACGCGGCCTAGGCCTGTCGGATACGAATCGGGCCCTTGGCGGTCGACGGGTCCACCACGCGGCCCTTCTGCATTAGGACCACGTCACCGGCCGCCACAAGGCGTCGGGCAGCCGAGCGGGCTGGCTCCATGAGCGGGCGCCAGTCATCTTCGTTGGCACCGCCGACTTGCTTCGCTGCCTCGGAAGGGCAGATCGTTCCACCACCTCGACGTTCGGCGAGTAAAGCGGCAATCGCCTCCTCCAACGCAGTATCCACCGGACGAACTTTGCGTTTGCGGCATTGGTCGGAGCAGTAGCGGACATCATCCCAGCTACGTTCCCACTTCTTGCGCCAATTGATCACTCGCCCGCACGAAGCGCAGATCTTTGTTTCCCCAGCTACCACAGTGGAACGCTAGGGCACTCGGTCGTCAGTGGTCCAACTAGCCGAACCGGTCGAGGTCTAGTCCGGCTTTGAGGCGTGGGGAGACAGATCGCGCCGTCCAGCATCGCGACGCTCAGCGAAGACCTTCGACCAGTCCTGCCGCAACCGGCGGTCGGTGCGTCGTCGCTCGGGAGCGACGGTGGTCTCGGGGTCGTCCTTGACAGCGGCGAGGGCATCCAACGCCTCGGTGAGATGATCCGGTTCACTCAGCGAGACGGCCAAAAAGATCTCGTCCAATCCTTTGAGATGGGAGGAGTCGTAGGTGGTGATCATCACGATTTGGGTCAACGGGCTCTCGTGACGGATTTCTCCAACTACCTCGCTGCCCCTCAGTCCGGGTGAGTCGTCGCCAAGAATCAGGAGGTCCGGCTTGAGCATGCGGCAACTATCTACGGCCATCACGGCATTCGGGACTTCCCGCGATATCTCGAAACGCCCGTGGCGCTGGACCATCTGGCGCGCCACAACGGCAGCACCTGGGTCGGCAATCGCTATTACAGCGCTGAACACACTAGTTGAGTCCATCGCTCTCACTATCGGCACGCAACCCTCCGGAGTTAACTGCCAGAACGCCGGAGGTAACCCGCTCTCAATAACAGCGCCGCAAGATTGGGGGCAAGTGGCACTGGATCCTGCCCGAAGGTGCGCGAAATACCGATTGGCTGAGGTGAAGCGTCCCGGTGATCGGGCCTAACCTGATGCAGTGACCTTGATTCCTGAGTCAGACAGATGGATGTTCAACGAGGGAAGCCATGTGCGGTTGTACGAGACACTGGGCGCCCAACCACTCACTTCATGGTCTGACCCCGGGCGTCGCTTTGCCGTGTGGGCACCTTCGGCGGAGTCCGTAGCCGTATCGGGTGATTTCACGCAGTGGAACCCCGATGCTTCGCTGCAGCTCGAGCCGCAGGACTCCAGCGGCCTCTGGGCCGGCGTTGTACCCAACGCCGCCGTGGGCGATCGCTACAAGTTCCGGATTACCACGGCCGAGGGGCACATGGTCGAACGGGCTGACCCCCTGGCGTTCGCCGCAGAGCTTCCCCCGCACACCGCTTCGGTCGTCACCGACCTTACCTATGACTGGAAAGACAGCGACTGGATGAAGGGGCGCGCTGTCGCCCAGCGTTACGACCAGCCGATTTCCATCTACGAGATGCATGCCGGTTCGTGGCGCCATGCCGAGGCATACCGCAGCCTCAGCTGGGCCGAACTGGCCGAGCCGCTTGCGGACTATCTGATCGAGACCGGCTTCACCCATGTCGAGCTGCTTCCAATCATGGAGTACCCGTTCTATGGCAGCTGGGGGTATCAGACGACTGGGTTCTACGCCCCAACCGCGCGCTTTGGTTTGCCCACCGACTTCATGGGCTTCGTTGATGCATTGCACGAGCGGGGCATTGGGATCATCCTCGATTGGGTCCCCAGCCACTTTCCGTCGGATGACTTTGCACTCGGTCGCTTCGACGGAACCCCCCTCTATGAGCACGGGAACTCGATGGAGGGGTGGCATCCGGACTGGAAGAGCTATGTGTTCAACTATGGCCGGCATGAGGTGCGGTCGTTTCTCAAATCCAGCGCCCACATGTGGATGGACCGCTACCACATCGACGGCATTCGTGTTGATGCCGTGGCCTCGATGCTCTACCGGGACTATTCCCGTAAAGAGGGGGAGTGGATCCCCAACATTCACGGAGGCCGGGAGAATCTGGAGGCCATCAGTTTCCTCCAGGAACTGAACCAGAGCATCGGCGAGCGTTTCCCCGATGCCATCACGATCGCTGAGGAGAGCACCGCCTTCCCCGGTGTCACACGGCCGGTGTCTAGCGGCGGCCTGGGATTTGACTACAAGTGGGATATGGGTTGGATGCATGACACGCTCCACTATCTCGAACGTGATCCGATCCACCGGCGCTTCCACCACAACGAGATCACGTTTCGCTCGATGTATGCCTTCAGCGAGCATTACGTGCTTGGCCTCTCCCACGACGAGGTCACCCATGGCAAAGGTTCGCTGCTGGCAAGAATGCCCGGTGATCCGTGGCAGCAGTTCGCCAACCTGCGCCTGCTCTATGGGAACCAGTGGCTGAACCCCGGCAAGAAACTGCTCTTCATGGGCCAGGAGTTTGCCCAAGGGCCCGAATGGAATCACGACCACCCCGTCGCCTGGAGCCAACTGGAAGTTCCTGAACATGCCGGCGTCCTGAAATGGGTGGCGGCGTTGAATGCCGTGTATGCAGCGGAACCGGCCCTCCATGCGACTGACAACGACGCCGAGGGCTTCAGCTGGGTGGTGCTGGATGATGGCGAGAACAGCGTTTTAGCGTGGTTGCGCACCGCTGCTGACGAGCGGCCGGTGCTTTGCGTCTTCAACCTGACGCCGATTCCGCGGAACGACTATCGCCTGGGCGTTCCCACCGACGGGTCCTGGGAGCTTCTGGTGAACTCCGACGACGTTGCCTTCGGCGGCTCCGGAGCAGTCGATACCACGGTGTGGTCTGCGGATGGCCACGGTGCCCAGGGTCGACCCCACAGCCTCGTCATTGATATCCCGCCGCTCGGCGTCCTTGCGTTGGCCCCGACAGGAATTTGATCCCGGAGAACAGGGCTTTTTTGGCGCGTTCTCGGCGCTGGGTGTAGTACTGGACCATGGCGAAGGCGAAGAAGCTGGACAAGAAGACCTACGCGAAGGAGCTGGAGCGTCTTCAGTTTGAGTTAGTCAAGATGCACGAATGGATCCGGCAGGAGGGTCTGAAGGTTGTCGTGGTGTTCGAGGGTCGCGATGCCGCTGGCAAGGGCGGCACGATCAAACGCATAGCGGAGCCTTTGAATCCGCGTGTTGTTCGAATAGCGGCTCTACCTGCGCCCACCGAGCGCGAGAAGACCCAGTGGTATTTCCAGCGCTACGTCGCGCACCTGCCAGCGGCGGGGGAGATGGTGATCTTCGATCGCAGCTGGTACAACCGCGCCGGAGTGGAGAAAGTGATGGGGTTTTGTAGCGACGAGGAGTACCGGGAATTCCTGCGGTCAGCGCCGGAGTTCGAACGAATGCTGGTTCGGTCTGGGATTATCGTCGTGAAGTACTGGTTCAGCGTGAGTGACGCAGAGCAGGAGCGACGTTTCCGGGGCCGCCTGACCGATCCAACGAAACGCTGGAAGTTCTCCCCGATGGATCTGGAATCCCGCGGGCGCTGGGTGGAATACAGCAAGGCAAAGGATGCGATGTTCGCGGCAACAGACATCAAGCAGGCGCCGTGGTGGGTGGTCGAATCGGACAACAAGAAGGTCGCTCGCCTGAACTGCATCAGCCACCTGCTGTCGCAGATTCCCTACAAGGAGATCGACCATCCGAAGATCCAACTCCCCGAGGTCCCGAAGGATCCCGGATACGTCCGTCCACCGATCGACGACCAGACCTTCGTTCCCTCCATCTTCGAATAGCTAACTACGTCGATTCGCTACAAGGGAGGGTCGCCCGTTAACAAATTGCGGTCCGCACGTCCTTGTTGAGGGAGATTGGGTACAACGCCCCATACTGGCGGGCCATGTGGCCTGCCGAAGAACTAAATGTGTCCTCTCGCCTTTTGACGAACTCGAGCTTCCGCAAGGTTCGCGTTGCCGCTCTTGCGATCGTCGTGGGGCTGGGATCGGCAGTGATCAGCATTGGCCCCGTCGGCGCCTCCGGGTTTTTCAGTGGAGATGTTGTTCGCGCCTATGACGCCGAGGCCGAAATGCTCGACACAATTAACCGCGTCCGGACCGACGTGTATGACTTGGCGCCACTGGAAAACAAGGAGTGGGGCGGTTTTGAGTCCTATCTCAACTGCGTCGTAAGCGAGAACACCGCTAACGCCCAGCTGGCGCACTACCCCCCTTCCTGCGGGCAGGGTTTTGTTGAGGCGGAGATTCTTGCTGCCCGCTATTCCAGCTCCTCGGGTGGCAGCACCAATGCGCTGGTGGGGCAGTGGAATGAGTCCGATGGGCACCGTCGAATCATGCTGGCGGCCAATGCCGATGAGGCCTACGTGGGTGTGTTCTGCATAGGCAAAACGTCGTGGGCCATCGCTTGGATTGGGAACTCCAACGGCGGAATCACCCCCAACACCACGCCAAAGCAGACGCAGCCGAGCTCGTTCTTCACCGACAATGACTACAACTGCAACGACTCCGCCCCTGTCCCGAAAAACGACCCCATCCGCGCCTTTAGCCCTGCCGACACGATCGAGGCTCTGATTACCCGCACTGACTTCACCACCGAAGATGCTGATGTGCTACGCCTCTACCTGGCGTTCTTCGACAGAGAGGCCGAGATCGGCGGAGCCAACTATTGGCTCGGCGTCTCCGCCCAGGGGAACTCGATCGATGCGATCAGCTCCCAGTTCGCGATCAGCGCCGAATTCGAGAACACCTACGGGAGCGCCGATAATAATCGCTACCTCGAAATCCTTTACCAGAACGTTCTTGGCCGGCAGCCCGATGCGGCCGGCTTCAACTACTGGTTGGCGTTTCTCGACAGTGGGGACCTGGACCGCGGCAGCGTGGTTCGCTGGGTGGCCGCCAACGATGAGTTCATCAGCAACCACCTCTACAACGGCAAATAGAGGGGCTGGGCTGGCCCTCCGGGGCTGTTCAAACGCCACGGAGACACTGCCTCCGGCACTCCAACAACTGCGTTGACAGCTAAGGCCTGGACTGCTCCCGGGGTATCGCTTTGCTTGAGGATGTCAGGATTGCATTACCAAGCGGACGTGAGTCGGGCTTAGAGCGCGGTGATCCAGACGAGGTTGTCGTGGAAGACAGCGCCGTGGCCGGTGTCGGAGTCCTCCTCACGAACGGTGGCGTTCACAAGCTGGGTACCCCAGCCTTTCGTGATCGACGCAACACCGGAGCGGGCGATGTCGTCGTCGACGGCCAGTGTTGCCTGGAACGTTCCCCGTTCGTTGCTCACGCTCACCTCCTGGCCGGCTGCCAATCCGTCTCGAGCCGCGTCTGCGGCAGTGATGAAGATTGGCGGTCTGCTCGTGCGTTTACGTGTTTTGGTCGTCTGGGAGAACACCGTGTTCACGTGCCAGTCACTGCCGTTCGCAATCAGCTCGTAGCCGCCCGAACTACCAGCCCCAGCCACCGACTCGTTGGGACCCCGCCACACTGGCAGCCGGTGGAGCCCATCCCGTTCCGCTCTCTCAGAAGCGAAGGCAAACATGGTGATCGGCTCCGGTTCGGGGAGCCGAACCCATCCCTTCTCACGGAGCCTCTCCAGCGTGATTCCAGCGGCCCGGAAGCTCTCCGTGTCGAGCAGCCTTCGGGCGTAGTCCTCCTCGGTGGCCTGAAGGGCCGGATCGGCAAATGCGGGATCGTGAGTGGCCAGCGCGACTGCCAGCCGTTGGTAGATCTGCGTATGAGAGAGTGCTTCGCCCGCGGGCTCCACTGCCTTCTGGTTCCAGTGAAGGTAGTAGTGGCTGTAGCTGTCGTTCATCTCGTGCTGTTCATGCTGCATAGCTGAAGGCAGGATGTAGTCCGCGAACGCTGTTGTGGGCGTCGGGAACAGTTCGATAGCGACCGTGAACAGATCTTGACGGGACAGGGCGCGCTTGACGCCGGTGGAATCCGGATTGGACACCACGGGGTTGGCTCCACTGATAATGAGCGCCTCGACGCCGGGATCGGCGTTCTCCAATACGTCAACGAGGTTGGTCATGGCGAGCGTGCGCGTGCCTTCCGGCCGAAGCTCCTTCATGGCCGCAGATCTGTAGTTCACGGCATATGCGGGTCCGGTGCTGTAGACCAGACCGCCACCAGCATGTTGATAGGAGCCCAGCAAGCCTGTGATGCAACTCACTGTGCGAGCGGCCTGCCCGCCATGGGCATGCCGCTGCATTCCCTGACCCAGTTTGATCGCGACCGGACCCCGAGCGTCGACGATCCGGCCCGCCACGCGTTCGATCAATTGGGCCTCCACACCACAGACAGCCGCCCCCCGGTCCAGCGGCCACTCATCGAGGAGGGCCGAGAATTCCTCCCAACCCTCCGTGTGGCCTGCGATCCACTCGTCGTCGGCCACACCAGCGTCGCGCAGCATGCGGCATATTGTCAGCGCAAGCGCCCCGTCGGTACCGGGACGAAGTTGAAGATGATGATCCGAGCGCTGGGCGGTCCGGGTTCCGACGGGGTCCACGGTGATGACGGTGGCGCCCTTGTCGCGGGCCTGATCGATGAAGGGCCACATGTGCTGGCTAGTGACCAGCACGTTCGCCCCCCACAGCAGGATCACATCGGAGTGGATCAGAGACTCGGGGTCCATGCCATTGGCTGGGCCCTGACTGTAGCTAAGGCCGACATGTCCGCTGACTGAACAAATGGAGGCGGAATGGTCGCTGGCCCCGAGGGCGTTCATTACCCGGGCGCCAGCGGGCATACCTACACCTTGGATGAAACCGACGTTGCCGGTGCCGGTGAAGGGCCAGATGGCCTCACCGCCGGATCGATCCCGAATTTTGATCAGTCGCTCAGCGATGTCGGTGAAGGCCACATCCCACGAAACCCGCTCGAATTCTGACGCTCCCTTCTCACCAACCCTCCGCAGGGGGTGGAGGAGGCGGGATCGGTCGGCGGCGAACTCCAGCCAGGGGTTCACCTTCTTGCACAAACCACCATCGGTGAAGGGGTGGTCGGGATTGCCCCGCAGCTTGACCGCCTTCCCGTCGTCGACGGTCACGACCCAGCTGCACCCATCGGGGCAGTCAAGGGGACAGGCACCAACTACCTCATGCATGCCTACGATTGTGCCGCAGTTGGGAAGACGCCGGGTGGCAGTTTCCGCGACGTTCCCACCCAGCGGGATTTTAGGCGTAAACAGTCCGCAGCGAATCTCGATACATCTTGGGTACCGGTCGGCGCCCAAGCTAGGATCTACGGCTGTGTCAGAGTTCTTGCGCCAGTATCTACTGGTAGCCGTTTTCGGTGGTGTCGCTTTTGGCCTCGTGGGTCTCCTTCTTGGCGCGGCGTCGCTCTTCCGACCCAGCCGTCCAACAGCCGGGAAGATCGAGAACTACGAGTCCGGCGTCGACCCCGTGGGGTCCAGCTGGAGCCAGTCGCAGATCCGCTATTACATTTTCGCCCTCCTCTTCGTGATGTTCGATGTTGAAGCGGTTTTCATCTTTCCGTGGGCCGCCCGACTCGAAGCCTTCGGCTTCTTCGGCCTTGTAGAAATGATGATCTTCATCATCATTCTTGCCCTTGGCCTGGCCTACGCCTGGCGGAAAGGCGTGCTCCGATGGGCATGAACACGATCCGGCTCGGGCAGCTGCCAGCTCACATGCGGAGGAGACCACAATGGGTCTAGTTGAATCAGGGATGATCCCCAAGCCGCTCACCACGCTGCTTAATCTGAGCCGCAAGTATTCGCTCTGGGTCTACCAGTGGGGTCTGGCGTGCTGTGCCATTGAAATGGGCGCGGCCTTCGCCTCGCCCCGCTATGACGTGATGCGCCTCGGCGTCATTCCGCTGCCGGCCAGCCCTCGCCAAGCGGACTTTGTCTGCATCTCGGGCACGGTGACCGACAAAATGGCTCCGGCGATTCGTCGGCTCTATGAACAAATGCCCGAACCCAAGTACGTGATCAGCATGGGATCGTGCGCGAACTGCGGTGGCCCGTACTGGGACAGCTACTCGGTAACCAAGGGCATCGATCAGATCATCCCGGTTGACGTGTACGTCCCGGGTTGCCCGCCTCGTCCCGAGGCTCTGCTCGAGGGCATCGTCCTCCTCCAAGAGATGATTGGGAACGAAAACATGGCGGAGAAGTGGAAGGGTGATCCTCTTGCCATCGTCCACTGAGACCGAGTCACCCGAAGCCGAAGCTGTGGTCGATGAGGGGCGAACAGCGCTTCTGGAAGCCATGCAGTTGGAATTGGGCGATGCGTTGGTGGATTTCCACCTTGCGCCGAGGGTCGACCTCACGGTCCGTATCGCCTCCGAAGCGTGGGCTGACACCGCCAGCTATCTCCGGGAGCGTCAACGTTTCCGCTACTTCGGATTCCTCAGTGGAATCGACTGGCTGCCCTCGCCTTTCGGCCGTTCCATGGATGCCGTGGTCGACAACACTGCCGTGGCGTCTGAGGATGACAGCGAACAATCCGACGAAGCCGAATCCGAGGCGATGACCTCCGGGCTGGCGGGCGGCGACACACGGTTCCAGGTTCTGGCCCGGGTGCACAGCCTGACGACCAATCTCGGCGTGACCCTGAAGTGTGACGTGCCCGAGGAAGACCTCACCGTCGGTTCCTGGGTTGGGACCTATCCGGGCGCTAATTGGCACGAGCGGGAAACCTGGGAGATGTTCGGCATCAACTTCAGCGGACACCCCGGCCTCCGAGCGCTCTATCTCCCCGGCGATTTCGAGGGCAACCCCCTCCGGAAAGACTTCCCGCTGCTGGCCCGAATCATTAAGCCGTGGCCCGGCATCGTAGATGTGGAACTTATGCCTGAGGCCGAAGCACCGCCTGAGGTCGAGCAGCCAGGCGAGGCGGCCAAGCCCGTTGAAGCGGCCCCGCCCGAGGTCCAGCTGCCAGCCGAGGCGGGTACTGTGACCGTCCCTCAGCCTGCTGCGCCGTCCGGTGCGCAGGTCTCGGCCGACGAGCCGATCGCAGGAAGCGTGGAGCTCGGAAGCGAAGCCACCATGGCCGATCCCGACCCGTCGATCACTGCCGCTCCAGAGGCTCCCGATGATGTGGAAGTGGTTACATCGGAGTTCCCGGCCTCGCCACTTGAACAGTCGGAGAAGTCCGATACGTCCGGAATCCCTGCGCACCTACTTGACCGCTCAAAGCAGGCCAAGGACGACAAGGGAGGCGACGCATGACCGCTATAAGCGACCGCCGCCAACTCGCCTATATCGCCTCCCAGGCTGCCGAGGCACGTGTGAACCTGGAGCTTGAGACCGAGGGGATGACCCTGAACATCGGCCCTCAGCATCCCGCCACCCATGGCACCCTCCGCATCGTCGCTCGCCTCGACGGCGAACAGGTGATCGAAGCCGA
>RCMY010004108.1_pt1 | contig 12686 bp, 12 predicted proteins | sample 2041341 | NCBI WGS metagenome assembly RCMY01 (sample SAMN09708234, study PRJNA481090) | Marine sediment metagenome, whole genome shotgun sequencing project. | reverse complement strand
TGTGTGAGATGCCGAGGCGTCGGCGCTGAGTGAGCAATTGAGAAACAGGGCAGAAAGACTGGAGAAGTCGGTGTCAGACATCACCCGTTCGTACCCGCAGCAGTTCGGTCCAAACACTGCATCGGAGGGCTGCGTGCTCGACGAGCCGAGCGTCGATGTCGCTACCGGGATCTGTCCCCACCGGTGACGTCCAGAACCGACCCGGTGGTGTAACTGGAGACGGGTGAGAGCAACCAGCAGATGGCCGCCGCGACTTCGGTAGGGGTGCCGGGCCTGGCGAGCGGCAGGTTGCGGTCCTCGGCCTGACGTTGGAGCCATTGCGGATACGGAACTTCCGGCTCAGTCCTGCTGTGTCGTGCCGTTTGGAGAGGGGTGTCGATGAGCCCAACGCCAACACCGTTTGCACGTATGGCGTGCGGCGCCAACTCGACTGCGAGCACGTCGATGGCGTTGCTGAGAGCAGCGCGGCCAACGCCAACAGCGCCCATCGCCGGACGTGGTTGTCTCGCGGTCGGTGCAGTGAGGCCAACGATGCTGCCGCCATTCACTGCGAGGTGCGAGATCGCCGGCTGGGTGATGTTGAGGAAGCCGAGCAGCTTGTCGGCCACTTCAGCGATGACGTCGCTCGTTTCCATCTCGAGCAGGCTCCCGTGATGCCCTCGACCAGCCACAGCAGCGACGCCATCGAGGCGACCTCCATGAACCACAGCCTCCTCGACCGCTCTCGCTGCGCTGTGGGAATCGAGCACGTCGGCTTGAACCGTGTGGAGGTTGGGTGAATCGAGATGTGCGGCGGCTTCATCGAGCCGCACCAGACTGCGTCCGCAGATCGTCACCAAAGCGCCCTCGTCCAACAGCAGCTGAGCTGCGGCGAAGCCGATCCCAGAGGAGCCGCCAGTCACGATGATGCTCTGTCCTGCCAACCGAAGGTCCACGACGGTCATGGTTACAGAAACCACAGCTGGACACATGACACGGGTCGTGGTGCTTCTGCCCGAGGATCAATCGCCGCTGGCTGAGGATCGATGGATGAGCCGGTCGTGACTGAAATGCACGGCTGCGACGTCGAGGCGGCGCAACCGTGTCAGCGACGCCTCTGCATCCGCCCGGGAGCTCTCATCATGGAGGTTGTCAGACTCGACGAGACCGTCTCGGAAAGCGGCGCACGTGTAGCAGCACTGGCCAGCGATCAGTGCAGAGTCGCCCTCGGGACTTTGGATCAGGAGCGACTGGTGGCCGGGGGTGTGTCCGGGTGTTGCCAGGACGGTGACGCCCGGTGCGATGGTCTCGTCGCCGTCGAGGAGCCGCCGCCTGTCGGGTTCGATGTGGGCCCACTCTGGCACCGTGTAGTGGGGGAGCTGTGCCGCTTCGAGTTCGGCCGACTGAACATAGATCGGTACCGACGGCAGTGCCTGGTTCTGTCCACAGTGATCGAAGTGCAAGTGGCTGTTCACGATCGCTGCGACGTCGCGCTCGTCGATTTGAACCGCGTTGAGGGCGTGAATCAGTGAAGTGATTCTCGGTTGTTGATAGATCTCGTCGATCACCGGGTTTCCGTGTCCGACACCGGTGTCGAACACGATCACTCCATCGGGGTGGCGAATGGCGAAGGCACGGATCAGCGAGGTGACATCAGCGGACCGGGGATGCCACTGGGGTAGCCGCACGTGGCCGAGCTCGAGCACTTCGATGGTCGGCGTCACAGCACCGGCGCCTATGCGACGCGACCTTCGGCTCTGGCTGTGTCGAGCCGAGCGTGCAAGTGGGCGCGCAGCTCGTCTTGACCGACTTCGTGCCACTCCCGACGTCGCCGAACAACAACAGCACCTGCAGCGCCAGCGAAGCTCGCGATACCGGCCAGGCCAATGATCTTCCAGATTCCCACGACACCAGAGTAGGTTCGATCTCACATGGCAACCACGATCCCGTTCGAAGAGGCCGCCGAAAGCACCGCAACCGGGGACGTTTGGTTGTTCCGTGGCAAGACGCCGGCGGATCGTGCAATCCGCTTGTTCACCAACAGCCCCGTGAACCATGTGTCCATGGTGCTGGCTCTGGACGACCTCCCACCACTGCTTTGGCATGCCGAGCTGGCGGCTCGTATCCCCGATGTTTGGAGCGGGCGAAAGCAGAGAGGGGCACAGCTCCACCAGCTTCTTCACGCTGCGAGCATCTGGCACCACAAATATGGTCAGCGCGCTTGGATTCGCCAGATTGATGTCCAGATTGCTCCCGATCTCGAGGATCGAGCATTGGCCGTGGTCGATGAGTTCAGTGGCCGCCCGTTCCCTGGTGCTACGTCGCTTGCGACTCGCTGGCTGAAAGGGCGGGTTCGGCGCGGCGTCCCGCTTTCGGATCTGTACTGTGCAGAGCTGGTCGCCATCACCTACGAGCGGATGGGGCTGTTGGATTCGAAGCGTCCAGCGAACTGGTACGACCCTGGCAAGTTCTGGAGCGGTGATCGCCTCCCCCTCGTCGGAGCGAACCTCGGCCGGGAAGTCGAAGTCACTGACATACCGCTGCCAAGCGACGCCTGGTTCGAGGAATCTCGAGCCGCCGAGATCGTTCAGTAGCGGTATCCGAGGCCGCCTGATCGGCGGGGGAGAAGGTCTCATCAGGCGCTACGAGTCTTTGTTGAGCGTGGCGCCTCTCAGTGCGATCAGACCGGGGATTGTCGCGTGGCATCGAGAACTTGGCCGATGCGGTCTACAACATCCGGCAGAGCCCTGGCCACGGGATTGCTCAGCTCCATGAAATGCCCGCACTGGCCCGCTTCCACGCCGATGATTGTGATCGCGGCCGGGCGTCGGTCCAGAAGCTTGGCGAGTTCGATCGCTTCGCCTATGCCAACGCCATGGCTGGAGATCAACCGTTCGTCGAGCGGTAGCTGGGCGTCGAGTCCGTCGAGAGTGGAGATCGTGCCAGGCACCCGGTCAGTCACGACCGCATCAACGATGACCACCGATTGATCGGCCTGCCAACGAAGCAGCAGATCAGACAGGTCGCCTTCGGCGAGATAGATCTCGGCGCAGTCTGGCCACCGCTCGGCGAACGCGAGTGCTGCCAGCGGGCCGACGCCGTCGTCGCCCCGGTCACGGTTTCCGACGCCGATGACCAGCGGTCTCGTGGTCGACTCAGCCATCGCCGGCTGAACCATCATCGACGTGGAGCTTCAAGAAGTGTGTCGAGCAGGAGATGCATGGGTCGTAGTTGCGGATGGTCTGCTCGCAGCGCATCTCCAGTTCGTCGAGGTCGAGATGGAGGTTCTGCTCGACGAACTGTTTCAGGTCGGCTTCGATCGAGGGCTGGTTTTGCGCCGTTGGCGGGATGATTTGTGCTTCGAGGATCGTGCCGTTCTTGTCGATCTTGTAGCGGTGGTACAGGAGGCCGCGGGGAGCCTCGGTCGCCGCCCAGCCTTCGCCGGCACGGGCGGGAACCTCGACGAAAGGCGCCGGTGGCGGTGTGTAGGTGCCGATGATCCGTATCGCCTCCTCGATAGCGAAGAGCGTCTCCAAACCTCGGATCACGATGCTCTTGAACGGGTTGTTCTCGACCGGGCCGATCCCGACTTCGCTCGCAAGCGCAACGATCTGGTCAGGGAGGAGATCGGCGTTGTTCGCCCACCGAGCGAGCGGGCCGACCTGGTACCAGCCGCCACTTCGAAGACGGGAATGGAGTGCGGTCGAATGAGCAACGTGCTCTTCGGCCGAGAGCTGCTCAAATTCGGAGGCGTCGATGTCGAGGCCACGGTTCGACACGATGCGGCCCTCGTTGAACGGGTACTCCCTGCCGTGGCGGAGGGAGATGAACTCGTAGTCCTGGGAAAGATCAGGGAAGTCGAAGCCAGCCGTCCATCGAATGAGATCGATGCAGATCTCTCGAGCGTCCTCGAGGCTGGGCAGCAGCGACTCGAGCTCTCGACGAGACGGCGCACGATAGAAGCCACCGAGCCGCAGGTTCACCGGATGGATCGGACGCCCTCCGAGCAGTTCGACCACCTCGTTGCCAGCCTTCTTCAGTTGGAGCACCCGCTCCACCATCTCGGGATGGTCGGCGGCGATGGCGATGCCCGAGTGGTAGCCGAGGAAGTCCGGAGCGTGGAGGAACCCAATGTGCAGGACGTGGCTCTCGATCCACTCGCCGCAATAGAGGAGGCGACGCAGCTCCCGGATCGATCCATCGACGAGCACGCCGCAGGCCCGCTCGATCGCATGTGTCGCGCTCATCTGATAGGCGACGGGGCAGATGCCGCAGATGCGTGCGGTGATGTCGACCGGCTCGGTGTAGTTCCGTCCTCGAAGGAACGCTTCGAAGAAGCGTGGTGGCTCGTAGATCTCGAGACGTACGTCGGTCACCTCACCGTTCTCGACCTTGACGTGCATGGCCCCCTCGCCCTCGACTCTGGCGAGTACGGGAACGTGGAAGTCGACGTTCTTGTGGGTCATCGGGCATCTCCTGTCGGTGAGCCGAAGGCGACAGCAACGTCGTTCGGTACGTGACGGTTGGCTTCGAGCCGGAATTCGTCAGCCCAGCCGTTGTAACCACGAAACGCTCGAGCGATAGCGCCGTCATCGAGGCCAAGAACGGCGAACTGGTCAGCAAGAGCGGCTGTGTTCGGGCTCTCCATCGGTCCGAAGCAGCCGTAGCACCCCCGGTTGTAGGCGGGACACAGCGCGTTGCATCCGCCCTGTGTTACTGGGCCGAGGCACGCTGTTCCGTGGGCCACCATGACGCATGGGTTGCCTCTGGCCTTGCATTCGACACACACGCTGGTGGTCGGGATCCGTGCTGGCCGGCCAGCCAAGTGAGCGGCGATCACCTCGATCAACTGGCCCCGGTCGATCGGACATCCCCGAAGCTCGAAATCGACGTCAATGTGATCGGCGATTGGCGTCGATGTCGCGAGGGTCGAAATGAACTCGGGATGGGCGTAGACGATGCCCATGAACTCGTCGATGTCGGCCCCGTTGCGCAGTGCCTGGATGCCGCCTGAGGTTGCGCAGGCCCCGATCGTGATCACGGCCCCGGACATCTGGCGTATCTCCTGGATCCGGTCGCGGTCGTGCGCTGTCGTGATCGAGCCTTCGACCAGAGACACGTCGTAAGGACCGTCGATCATGCCGCTGGAGGCTTCGGGGAAGTAGGCGATGTCCATCCGACCTGCAACAGCGAGCAACTCGTCCTCACAGTCGAGCAGGCTGAGTTGGCATCCGTCGCAGCTGGCGAACTTCCACACCGCCAACGTTGGATTCCCTGACGTCTTGGATGGAGTTGGAGCGTCGGTCATGGCATGTCTCTCCCTCGTCACAGTCCTGGCACACGGTGGAATCGGCCGATGTCGGCGTAGCTCGCTACCGGCCCGTCTCGACACACGAGGAACGGACCCATCTGGCAGTGTCCACAGAGTGCATTTCCGCACTGCATGTTGCGTTCGACAGAGAACCACACTCGGTCATCGGGCACGCCGAGCTCCAGCAGACGTTGCGCCGTGAAGTGCATCATCAGATCTGGGCCACAGACGAACGTGGTGGTGTCCTGCCAGTCGAGGTCGATGTGGCCGTCTCCCAGAAAGGATGGGACAACACCGACGCCTTCGCTCCAAGCAGGATCAGAGCTGGAGTCGTCGACGGTGACCCTGACGTCGATGCCACACTGGGCCCATCTCTGCAGGTCGGCGCGGTACATGACGTGGCCCGGGTGCTTGGATCCGTAGACCAGCACGACCCGTCGGAATTGACCGATTCGGTTGGCAGCAGCGTCGATGACCGCCCGCAACGGAGCGATGCCGAGACCGCCGGCCAGGATCAACAGATCGCCGGTCGACGTGTCGTCGATGGGCCACTCGTTGCCGAACGGACCACGCACAGTGATGGTGCCGCCGATTGGTGTGTCGACCAGTGCATTCGAGATCGCTCCGGCTCGGCGGATCGTGTAGCCGTGGGTCGTGGGTGTCGACTGGCTGATCGAGATCGCGGCCTCGCCGATGCCGAAGACCCCCAACATGCTGACTTGTGCTGGTCTGAACGTGGGCAGTGGGCCGTCGATCGGGGACACGTACAACGTGACCGTGTCGGCGAGCTCAGTCACCTTGCCGATCACTCGATAGGGAGTTGGCACCAACAGTGCCGAAGGCTCGAAGGCTGCTTCCGCCAGCGGTGTCGCGGTCATGTTGGGCTCCCCACATGTCCGCTCGCCGAGGTGGCCAGTTCGGGAGGTTGGCGGAACCGGTCGACTTCCACGGTGAGGTCGATCCCGACCGGGCACCACGTGATGCACCGGCCGCAGCCGACACATCCAGACTCGTCAAATTGATCAATCCAACTGGCCAACTTGTGCACCATCCACTGCCGGTAGCGAGAACCCCCGCTCGAGCGGTGCGGTCCTGGGCCGAGATGGGAGAACTCCAGGCTGAAACAGGAATCCCACACTCTCCAGCGATCGCTGATCTCGCCGCTGAGATCAGTGACGTCCTCGAGATCGGTGCAGAAGCAGGTCGGGCATGCCAGCGTGCAGTTGCCACACGTGAGGCAGCGCTCAGCAATCTCATCCCACCGAGAACTGTCGAGGTTGTCGTAGAGAAGCTCTTTGATGCCGTCGGTATCCAATCGGCGAGTGATCCGGCTCGCCGCCTCGTCGATCACCCTTTTGGCCTCACCGATGAGTCGATCATCGGCAACGTCGGACGCGATGCGGTCGAGGAGTGCTCCACCGCGCTCACTCCCGGCCTCGATCAGGTAGCGCACCTCGGTGCGGTCGGCGACGACTTCGGTGATCGCGAGGTCGAAGCCCGCCTTGGCGGCAGGCCCACCTCCCATCGACGTACAGAAGCATGTGGCTGCTGGCTGGCCACAGTTGACGACGATCATGAAGTTCTCGGCCCGGCTGGCGCGGTAGTGCGGATCCGGGTGCGGGCCTTCGAGCAGCACCCGATCCTGCTTTTCGATCGCAACCAGTTCGCACGGTCGGACGCCCAGGAACGCTCGACGCACCGGTTCGGGTTGGTGCATCTGCACATCCAATTTGCCGTTTGTTGTCCGAGTCATCGTCCACACCGGCGAACGTGATGGGTGCAAAAGCTCTTTCCAGGATTGCGGGCCGACTGCGTAGTCGAACCGGGCGGCGTCGTTTCGCTGCTCGAGCCGGTACCGGCCGCCCTCTTGCTCGTCGTGCCACCCCCGCGGGAGCTCATCGACCGAGCGGATGATGTCGTGGGCAATGACACCGTTCTGGACCTGTGGTCCGTACACCTCGAAACCATCGGCTTCGAGGGTTTCGATAATCGACTGAAGGCCCTCGATACCGACAGAGACTGCGGTCCCGATCGGGACGATCGGTGGAGTTTCCATGATTCGAGCCTCTGGCATCATCGACTTCCGGAACAGGGCCCTTCGCCTCTCCTATCAGAAACGCCTGTTGGGCAGGCTGGAGAGCAGACCGCTCAGGAGACGATGTGACCCACGCTGCGCCGGAGAGAGAGCTGACCTGCGATGGGACTCGTGAGCGCCGAAGCGCGCTGAACCGGCTGGTGTCGACCGAACAAATCGAGGTGACTGGGGTCGTCCAGGGGGTCGGATTTCGACCCTTCGTCCACCGGCTGGCCAACGAACTCGGAATTGACGGAACGGTCGGAAACGACTCGACGCGGGTGGTGATCGTCGCTTCGGCGCCGCAATCGGTGCTCGACGAGTTCGTCGACCGGATCGGGTCAGACATGCCGCGTCTGGCGAAGGTGGAAACCATCCATCGTTCCGGTCTCGACGGTCCGGCGGAGCCCGGCTTCGTCATCACTCCCAGCCGAGTGGTGACCGGTCATCCAACGCTCGTGCCACCGGACACGGCGATGTGTGATGACTGTCGGCGCGAGCTGGAAAACCCGAATGACCGCCGGTTCAGTCATCCATTCATCACCTGCACGAACTGCGGTCCGAGATTCACCATCATCGAGGCGTTGCCATACGACCGACCCAACACAACGATGGCGGACTTCGAGATGTGTGCGGCGTGTTTTGACGAGTACAAGAACCCTACCGATCGCCGGTTCCACGCCCAGCCGATCGCGTGCCACGACTGCGGGCCGACACTGCGCTTTCTGCGGCTCAGCTCGAACGATGTCGACGGGTCGTTCGAGACCAGCCACCAACCGGACCCGATTGGTCAGGCAGTGGGTGTGTTGCAGAAGGGAGCCACCGTTGCCATCAAGGGAGTCGGTGGTTACCACCTTGCGTGTTCGGCGCTGGACACAGCGGCGATCCGTCGGTTGCGTGACCGGAAGAGGCGACCAGACAAACCACTTGCGGTCATGGTCGGCGACTTGAGCGATGCCCGACTGTTGGCCGATGTCGACGATCGTGAAGCGGACCTGCTGCTTTCCCCGGCCAGGCCGATTGTGCTGGTGCAGGCACGGAAGGATTCGACGCTCTCGGACTTGGTCGCACCCGGCAACCCGATGGTCGGCGTCATGCTGCCCTCGACTCCGGTCCATCACCTGCTGCTGTCTCGCTTCGGCGGACCGGTTGTCATGACCAGTGCCAACCACTCGGGGGAGCCCATCGCCTATCTCTCCGACACCGATCTCAGCGACCTGGTCGACGCAGTGTTGGACCACGATCGGGCGATCCACGTGCCATGCGATGACTCGGTGATGCGTGTCGTGGCTGATCGACCGACGCCGATCCGTCGGGCACGGGGTTACGCCCCGCTCCCGACTCGACTCGGCTCAAGCGAGCAGCACGTGCTGGCCGTAGGGGCGGAGCTGAAGAACACCTTCTGCGTTGGCTCCGGGTCGCATTCGTGGGTGAGTCCCCACCTGGGCGACATGGAGGACCTTCGCACGCTCGAAGCGTTCACGACGATGGTCGATCGGTTCTGTCGGCTCTACCAGATCGACCCTGGGGTCGTCATGGCCGATGCCCACCCTGGCTACCTGTCGAGCCGGTGGGCCAGGGATCGATATGGCGATCGGGTGGTAACGGTGCAGCACCACCATGCTCATCTGGCATCGCTGATGGCCGAGCATCAGCTCGACCCTCATGCACCCATGTTCGGCTTCGTGTTCGACGGAACGGGTTACGGCAGTGACGGCACGATCTGGGGAGGCGAGGTGCTGTCGGCCGACGCCGATGGCTTCCAACGTTGCGCCCATCTGGCGCCGGTAGCCCTCCCGGGAGGTGACGCTGCGACGCGCCGTCCTGCACTGGTTGCCCTTGCGCACCTCGATGCTGCGGGTCTGTCGTGGGACAAGGGCATTCCATCGGTCCGATCCCTTGATGATCACGAACTCGCCATCGTTCGAGCGCAACTCGACACCGGTCTCGGGTGCGTGCCGACCAGCAGCATGGGGCGTCTCTTTGATGCCGTTGCGTCGATCATCGGGCTTCGCCACCGCATCAGTTTCGAGGCCCAGGCGGCAATTGAACTCGAGATTGCCGCCACAAGGTCTTGGGAACGGGCCGGCATCGATGGTGGCTACCGCTTCGGCATCGACGGCAGCCAGATCGAGGCCGCTCCCGTTCTCGCCAGCCTCGTCGACGATGTGACGGCCGGGACCGACGCCGGGGTGATGGCCTGGCGCTTCCATGATGCGGTCGCCGAGATGACGACCCGATTGGCCCTCGAACAAAGAGATCCGAGGACAGACGCTCGGGTGGGCCTGACTGGCGGTGTCTTCCAGAACCGGCTGCTGACCGAACTGTGCATCGAACGACTCTCCAACGCTGGTTTCGATCCGTTGACCCACCGTGTCGTTCCACCCAACGATGGCGGCCTGTCGCTTGGTCAAGCTTTCATTGGGGCGAATGCAACTCTGCTGGCGGGGAGGGCCTGATCATGTGTCTGGCTGTTCCAGGACGAGTCGTTGACACGTGGGACGACCGCGGAACTGCGATGGCCACGGTCGACTTCGATGGGATCCGCAAGGAGGTCTGCCTTGCATATCTGCCTGACCTCGATGTCGGCGAGTACGCAATCGTGCACGTCGGATTTGCCATCTCGAAGGTCGACGAGGCGTATGCGATCGAGACCCTGCGTCTCTTCAGTGAGATCGGAATGCTCGAAGAAGAGCTGGGCAGCAGCGACCTGCCTGCATCCGGAAAGCAGAGAATGGCGTGAAGTACCTCGATGAGTTCCGTGACCCGGAGCTTGCCCGCTCGATGTTTGCCGAGATCGGCCGAATCACCACTCGCCCGTGGGCGATCATGGAGGTCTGTGGTGGCCAGACCCACTCGATCATCCGCAACGGGATCGACCAGCTGCTGCCCGACAGCATCGAACTGATCCACGGTCCCGGCTGTCCTGTGTGTGTCACGCCGCTCGGGATCATCGACAAGGCGTTGGCCATCGCCGCCAGGCCCGAGGTCGTCTTCTGCTCGTTCGGCGACATGTTGCGTGTTCCGGGAAGCTCCAAGGATCTCAGTCAGGTGCGCAGCGAAGGTGGCGATGTGAGGGTTGTGTACTCGCCCCTCGACGCCGTGGCCATCGCTGAGGCACACCCGGATCGGCAGGTCGTCTTCTTCGCTATCGGCTTCGAGACAACGGCGCCAGCGAATGCCATGTCGGTGGTTCAGGCGAAGGAACGAGGGCTCGACAACTTCTCTGTGCTCGTCAGCCATGTCCTCGTCCCACCCGCAATCGAGGCCATCGCTGCATCGCCGTCGAGTCGGGTTGACGGATTCCTCGGAGCGGGTCACGTGTGTTCGATCATGGGCACCTGGCAATACGGCCCCCTGGTCGAGCGATTCGGCCTCCCCATTGTGATCACGGGCTTCGAACCGCTCGATGTGCTCGAAGGCATTCGCCGTCTGGTCACACAGCTGGAGTCAGGTGAGGCATCGCTCGACAACGCGTACGAGCGGGTGGTCTCGTCGCAAGGAAACGGCCCAGCCCAGGCAGTGCTCGCTGAAGTCTTCGACGTGTGTGACCGTTCCTGGCGGGGCATCGGCGAGATCCCCCAGAGCGGTTGGCGCTTGTCCGAGCAGTTCGCCATGTTTGACGCCGAACGTCGTTTCGATGTGTCGGCTGTGAACGCAACAGAACCGAAGGCGTGTCGAAGCGGTGAGGTGTTGCAAGGACTGCTCAAGCCCACCGAATGCGAAGCGTTCGGCACGGTATGCACACCTCGTTCGCCGCTCGGAGCAACGATGGTTTCGAGCGAGGGCGCCTGCGCCGCCTACTACCAATACCGCCGCTTGTCGGAGCCGCCAGCGGCAGAAGCGACGGAGGTCGTTCATGGCTGACATCGATAGTGAAGGATGGGTGTGCCCGCTTCCGCTTCGTGACAACGACAGGGTTGTGATGGGCCACGGCGGCGGTGGCAGACTCTCCGCCGAGCTGATCGAGCACATGTTCCTCCGGATCTTCGGGCGGGGTGCTCATGTCGAGTTGCTCGACGCCGCGATTCTGCCCCCAGAAGGCGGACGGCTTGCCTTCTCGACCGATTCCTACGTCGTTCAGCCCCTCTTCTTTCCTGGCGGCTGCATCGGCGACTTAGCGGTGCACGGCACCGTGAACGACCTCTCGATGACTGGCGCCCGCCCCATCGCCTTGAGTGCGGGGTTCATTCTCGAGGAGGGTCTGCCCATGCAAACCCTCGGGGACGTGACCTTGGCGATGGGTTCGGCCGCCGATCGAGCCGGCGTTCGAGTGGTCACTGGCGACACCAAGGTGGTCGACCGCGGTCACGCCGACGGTCTCTACATCAACACCGCCGGGATTGGCGTGATTGCCGATGGCATCGACATCCGTCCGTCTCGGGCCACGCCTGGCGATGCCGTGATCATCAGCGGACCGATCGGGCAGCACGGGATCGCCGTCTTGTCGAAACGAAGCGGCATCGAGTTCGGCACCGAGGTGCTGTCCGACTCAGCGGCGCTCAACGGACTGGTGCAGGCCATGTTGCAGACGGTGCCGAACATCCATGTGCTCCGTGACCCGACTCGCGGAGGTCTCGCCGCATCCCTGTGCGAAATCGCAGCAACAGCGGGGGTGGGAATCGAGTACACCGAGTCGGCCGTCCCGGTTCCGGACGCCGTGGCGGCGGCGTGTTCGTTCCTCGGGCTCGATCCGATGCACGTGGCGAACGAGGGGCGGCTCGTGGCGATCATTGCGGCCAGCGATGTCGAAGCTCTGCTTGGAGCAATGACCGCTCACGAAGAAGGGGCCGGGGCCTGTGTGATCGGCACCGTTACCGAGGAGCACCCTGGACTCGTCGTCGCCAGGACGGCCTATGGCGCTCTCCGTGTCGTCGATCTGCCCCTTGGCGAACAGCTTCCGCGCATCTGCTGACTGCTCACCGACCAACCGTCCACGGGCTCGAGCGGCGCCGATCAGGAGGGGAGTGAATCGAAGTGGCCGCCGGCGAGGATCTTCAAGTGGAGTCCTGGAGCGGTCTGGCGGGCAGACACCGAGCAGAAAGTGGAGACTGGCGCCATGCGACGCATAAGGGACTACGCCCTGTTGAGCGACTCGAGATCTGCCGCGCTTGTCTCGAAGGCGGGATCCATCGACTGGCTGTGCTTTCCGCGCTTTGACTCCGGCGCGTGCTTCGCTTCGTTGCTGGGCACGCAGGACAACGGTCACTGGTCGCTTCGCCCGGTCGATGCATCCCGAGTGGTGAGGAGCTACCGGGCGGGATCGCTCGTGCTCGAGACGATCCACTCAACGGCGACCGGCGTCGTTGCCGTGATCGACGC
>RCMY010004920.1_pt1 | contig 12687 bp, 11 predicted proteins | sample 2041341 | NCBI WGS metagenome assembly RCMY01 (sample SAMN09708234, study PRJNA481090) | Marine sediment metagenome, whole genome shotgun sequencing project. | reverse complement strand
CATGACTGGCACAAGCGCATAGACACTGGGAAAGGGCACTGTTTCATCGAATGCGAAGACAGCGAACAAAACAAGGCCAAGCCCTAACCCAGCTAGCGCGTTGTTCGAATATGGACCACGTTTGAGCAGCAAAATCGCGCAGAGTGACCCCGCCAAAAGCTCCCAGAAACGCGATGGCGTGAAATAGAAGTTCGCATCCGGCTCGTTCCGCCATCCCCATTCACTCAGCAGCAATGACGCTAGTGCCAGAACTCCGAACAACCAAGCAATACGGCCTAACTTACGTGTTCCAAAGAGGATGAGAAGCAATGGAAAAACAAGGTAAAATTGTTCCTCGACCGCGAGACTCCAAGTATGCAGGAGCGGTTTTAGGTCCGTGTTAGTGGCGAAATAACCCGCAGTTTCCCAGAAGTGCGCATTTGAGATGAAGAGGGCGGTCGCCGCAGCACTGCGGGCAAAATCCGCCAACATTTCGGGTATCATCCAAGCCCATGCAAAAGGTAGGCAGGCCAAAATAACCAGATAAAGCGCGGGCAGAATTCTGCGCGCGCGGCGTTCATAGAATTTTCGGATACTAAAAACACCAGCTGCGCGCTCTGCCAAGATGATTGACGTGATCAGGTAGCCGCTGATGACAAAGAAAATGTCCACTCCGACATAGCCGCCGCTGAAAACGCTCACTCCTGCGTGAAATAAAATGACGGGCAGTACAGCGACTGCTCGCAACCCGTCGATTTCACTTCTGTATTTCATCGACAGACCTTTTACCTTTCGAGATACGACCTGTCGGCCCTTTAGTCTTGGGATAGGAGCATTGGCAAGAATGCACGTTAATTTCGAAACAGACCGCACCTGTCCTGTCGCGAAGCTAGCGCAATCTCCGGGATGGAATAACAAGCCTCATTCCCGAAGGATAGACATGACGCGGTTACACACCATCCCCCGCCCGCAGCTTGTCGGTGCTGTCAAAAGGTCCAGACGGGCCACGTTTTGTCTGTTCGGGAGATGCAAAAGACTGAGCGCCGGACCGGGGGAAGCCCCGGGGAATGGCCGCCCCTGCCAGGGATGTGGGACGACGCTGAGGGCTATCCGCCTGATCCTACGCTCACAGGCAACGCCGCCGGAACAGTATGATGAGGCGCTCTAGGCCTGCGATAACCTGCAGCACCCTTAGCCCAGATTGTATTCCCACTGCGCCCAGCGCCACGCACCTTAGTGCCCACCTGGCGGATGACGTGCGACCCTGCGGCTAAAGTCTTGTTTTTACAATTAAAATGGGGACCGAGGAGGATTCGAACCCCCGACCCCCTGATTCGTAGTCAGGTACTCTATCCAGCTGAGCTATCGGTCCACGCGGGCAGCAATTACCGGCTGCGGTCGGGCTTTGCAAGGGGGGCTTGGTAGAAACTGATTTCAGGTCAGATCGCCCTTGGGTAGCGTGATCAGGAACGATGTGCCGCCTGGCCCCGTATGCTCCAGCGCCAATGTGCCGCCATGGCCGCGGACCAGTTCAAACGAAATCGTGAGGCCGAGGCCCGAACCACCTTTGGTCGCGCCGCCTTGGAAGGGGGTAAAGAGATGTTCACGCGCCTTGGGCGGCAGGCCGGGGCCGGTGTCGGAGACGCGAATTTTCACGGCCTCGTCGGTCTCATCCGCCTGCACGCTGATCTCGCCGGGCGTGCCGCTGGTCACGATGGCTTGGCGCGCGTTGCGCACGAGATTCGCGATCACCCGGTAGAGCTGCTCGGGGTCAGCGCGCAGCTGGAAACCGGGGCGCACGTCCTCGGAGAAGCTGATGTCGGCGTCCCCGGCAGATAGCCGTTCGCTGTCGATGACGTCGATCACGATGTCCAGCAGGGCAAAGCGCGACAGGCGCGGCGCGGGCTCTTCGGCCTTGCCGTAGGCCAGCGTCGATTCGCAGAGGTTTACGGCACGGGTGATGGAATTCACCAGCTTGGGCGCCATACGCTTGACCATCGGATCCTCGGACGTCTCAAGCCGGTCGGTAAAGAGCTGCGCGCTGGTCAGGATGTTGCGCAGATCATGGCTGACCTTGGCCACTGCGCCGCCCAGACCCGCCAAGCGTTCCTTTTGCCGCAAGGCTCCGGTTAGCTGGGTTTGCATCAGGGCCAACGTCTCTTCGGCCTCGCGCAGCTCGGTTATGGTCGAGCTGGGGGCGATGACGCGGCGCGCGTCCTCGGGGGCGCTGGCATAGGCCTTCATCGAGCCAACGACGCGGCTGATGGGGCGCACGAGGAACACGCGCACGGCCAGAAACAGCAGCACGGCGGTGATGATCGAGATGACGGCAGACAGCAGCAGAATACGCAGACCATAGTCGATCATCGCCATGCGCAGCGTCCGCGTCTCCATGGTGACCTCGATCAGCATCCCGGCGCTGCGCACGGGCGAGCCGATGACGCGCACGACATGATCTTCGGCGTGCCAAAGCCGCGACAGCGCGTCGCGCATCAGCTCGAACGCGCCTGCATCGCGCAAATCATACGTGGCTGCGATGGGCGAGGGCAGCGGCGAAGACAGCACCAACTGGCGCGCATCGTTGCGGCGCAGCACCACGTTAAAGACGCCCGCATTGATCAGCAGTTCGTCTTCGAGATCGGGGCTGATCTCATCGCCGGCCAGCCGGGCCAGTGACGCGATCTGCGCCCGCTCCAGCCGCGACAGCAGGAAATCCTCGCGGAACCGCGCGATGGACGGCACAAAGATCAGCACTTCGGCCAGCATCACGAAGATCGCCGTAAGGATCAGGAAACGGCCCGAGAGCGAATTCATCCTGCGCCCTGCCCCCCGCCTTTCACGGCAACCATCTCTGGACTGCGCGCACGGCGCGTTTGACCCAGACGCTATCAAAGAGGCGCGGGCTGAAATAGGCGCCGGCGGCACGCTTGTTCACTTCACCGATGGTTGGATAGGGGGCGACCATGGCGGCAATCTGGCTCATCTTCATGTCGTTTGCCAGTGCCAATGCCCAGAGGCCGATCAGCTCGCCTGCCTGCGCGCCGACGATGGACGCGCCGATGGGGCGCCCGCGCATGACCATGACCTTGATCAGGCCCTTTGTCTTGCGCTCCGCAATGGCGCGGTCGTTGTCCTCGTATTCAAAGCGCACGACCTCCAGTTTGCCGCCATGTTCCTCGCGCGCCTCAGCCTCGGTCAGGCCAACCTGCGCCAATTCGGGTGTGGTGTAGGTGGCCCACGGGATGTGGCTGGTTTTCGCCTTCGCAGGCAGACCCAGCACAGCCGAGCGGATGACGATGCCGGCGTGATAGCTCGCGACATGGGTGAATTGCAGCCCGCCCGCGACGTCGCCTATGGCATAGACGCGGGAATTGGTGGTTTTCAGCCGATCATCCACTTTGATGCCGCGTTTTGTGGTCTCGATCCCCGCCTTGTCCAGATTTAACCGGTCGACGTTGCTCTTGCGCCCCACGGCCATCAGCAGGTGCGAGCCCTTAAAGACGCGCCCATCCTTGGCCTCGACCTCAATCGCGCCCGCCTTGCCGCGTATTTCGGCGGCCAGCGCATCCTCCGCGATCTCGATACCCTCTTCGCGCAGTGTATCCAGCACGATGGCGGCGGTTTCCGGGTCGTCATTGACCAGTGCCTTGGCGCCCTCGATCACCGTTACCTTGCAACCCAGCCGCCGATGCGCCTGCGCCATTTCGATGCCGATGGGGCCGCCGCCAACGATCAGCAGGTGGTCGGGCCGCTCGCGCAGATCAAACAGTGTCTCGTTCGTCAGATACGGCACCTTGTCCAAGCCGGGAATCGGCGGCACCAGCGGGCTGGAGCCTGTGGCGATCACGATGCGGCGTGCCTTGATGATGGTATCACCGGCCTGCACCTCGGTATCCGAGATGAATTCGCCATATTCGCTGATGACCTGCACGCCCAGCCCCTCGAACCGCTCGACGCTGTCGTTGGGCGCGATGGTGGCGATGACGCCGGCGACGTGGTCCTTGGAGGCGGCAAAATCAACATCCGGTACCACATCGGCGACGCCGTATTGCGACGAATGGGCCTGCGCATACGCCGCCTTGCCCGACGCGATCAGCGCCTTGGACGGCACGCAGCCGTAGTTCAGGCAATCGCCGCCCATCTTGTGCCCCTCCAGCAGGACGACCCGCGCGCCCATCTGGACGGCCCCCGACGCGACCGAGAGGCCCCCAGATCCGGCGCCGATCACGAGAATATCCGTCTCAATACGCTTCATCTGTCAAATATCCTTTTTGCCGCGCACGGCTTTGATCAATATCGGCAATGCGGCCAGCGCACTAAGGCCCAGAAGTGGCCCGATGATCTGAGGCTCCCACAGCAGGCTAAGATCGGGGCTGCCCCCCCGATCGAACACTTCGCCGAGGCCAACGCCAATCCACGTGAACACCAGCGCGCCGGGAATGATCCCGATAACGGTGGTCAGCACAAAGTTGCGGAATTTGACGCCCACCAGCGCAGGCAGCAGATTGGCGACAAAGAACGGCACGGCAGGCACGAGGCGCAAAAGGAACAGCACGCTGATTTCATTCTCGTTCAGCCCGTCCTTGATTCGTTTCAGCGTGCCTTCGCTGGCGTCCATCCTTGCGGCCAATGATTTGCCCAAGCCCATGCGCGCGGCCTGAAATATGGCGGTGGCGCCTAGTGAGGCGGCGAGCACGTTGAATGTCGTTCCCCAAATGATACCGAACAGAAAGCCTCCCGTCACGGACGCGACTGCCGCGCCGGGCAGCGAAAAGGCTACGATGGTGAAATAGATCGCGACGAACCCCGCGACCATCACGACAAAATGCGCATCACGAAACGCCAGCAGCGCCTCGCGATTGTCGCGCAGCGTTTCGAAACTTAGGTAGTCGCGCAGGGTGAAAGCGCCGATGGCAGCGACCAGCACGATCAACGCCAATGGCGCGTGGCGCAGCACCGGATGCTTGCGCGCGGGATCCTGCTTGGTCTGCGTAGCCTTTACCATATGCGGTCTGCCTTCCTGAGTGTTGCGGCAATCCATCCTAGATGACGTGTCCATGCCGCTCTGGATAGCCGTATCACGCGGCGTTGATCGCATGTGACCTGCGCGGCGTGGTTTCAGGCGGCAGCGGCCCGATCCTGTAACACCCGCACCGGGCCGCGACGCGCATTTGTTGCAATAAGTGGTCGGGCGGGGTTTGACTTGGGCAAAAGCGCCTACTATAGACCGGACTTCGGATATACCCGGATACCTGCGCGATTCCTCAATCTCGCGCCTGTCCGCACAAATTTGGAGACGGAGCGATGAAACGCACCTTTCAACCCTCGAACCTGGTTCGCAAGCGGCGTCACGGTTTTCGGGCGCGCATGGCCACCAAGGCCGGCCGCAAGATTTTGAACTCGCGCCGCGCCCGTGGCCGCAAGTCACTGAGCGCATAAGCGCCAGCCGACTGGACGATGACATGACACCGCCGGAGGCCCCCGATCACCAGACCGGGACGACGCCACCGGCGGTTTCGTCATGTCCGAAGGATCTGCAAACAGAGTCGTGTCCGAAGGATCCGCAAACAGAAATGCGTTCAGAGGTTGGAAATACCTTGACCGTCCTCAAAACCCGCAAGGATTTTCTGCAAGCGGCCCGCGCCATGCGTCAGGGTACATCCTCGATGATGGTGCAGGCGCGCAAGCGCCGCGACGGTGAGCCGCACAGAGGCATCCGCGTCGGTTTCACCTGCTCCAAGAAAGTCGGCAACGCCGTCGCCCGCAACCGGGCCAAGCGCCGCCTGCGCGAGGCCGCGCGCGCTGTGCTGTCGCAGCACGGCGTGCCGGGGTGGGATTATGTTCTGATCGGGCGGGCCCAAGCGACGGCAGCGCGCCCCTTCGAGGCGCTCAAGGGTGATCTGACCTATGCCCTGCGCAAGCTGCATGGATCAAGGAAATGACGCCGCTGGCGTGGATATTCTCGCTGCCTGTGCGCGGCTATCGCCTGCTATTCAGCCCATGGGTCGGCCATGGCTGCCGCTTCCAGCCCACCTGCAGCGCCTATGCGCTTGAGGCGTTGGAGCGTCACGGCGGTCTGCGCGGCGCATGGCTGACGCTTCGGCGGATTGCACGGTGCCACCCGTGGGGCGGGTCCGGCATCGACAACGTGCCGGACTGACCGCGCTCTTATTTGGTCTGAGAGATCACACCGCAGGCCACCCGCCCGCCTGCACCCGCATCGGACTGATAGCTATCGGGGTTCTCATGGATCACGATGGTGGATCCGTCATCGTCCATCAAAGGCGCAACGTCGCCTGCAACGCTTAGCCGTGCACTGTAGAAATCCGCCTTGGCCTCGCCATTGTCGTTGACGTAGATGTTCGGCAGATCGCCCGCATGGGCGCCGTCCTCGGCCATCAGGCCATGCTCTTTTCCATCCGGCGCATAGTGACCGCCAGCCGCCTCAAAGCCATCCTCGCACGAGCCTGCCTCATGCACGTGAAAGCTGTGCCAGCCCGGGCTAAGCCCCTTCAGCTCAGCCTGAAATAACGTGCCGTTCACCCCCTCGGAAATTATGACATGACCTGCATCCTCGCCTCCGGCGGTCTTGAGCATCGCCATCGCGCCGGCATCCTGAGCCATTGCAGCACTGCCGGTCAGCCCCGCAAGGGCGGTCGCGGCGATCAGAGTAAAACGTGTCATAGGAACTCTCCTGCATTGTGATATGCCTTGCCAACGCCGCGACCCTGCACTGTGTTCCAGCCTTGCCGGACTGGCGCAACTGAATTAAGGCCTGCCCATGCTGGATGATGTCGACGAAATTCACCCGCTCTTTCAGGGCGCGCCCCGCAGCACGGAATTCCGCAAGCTGCGCAAGCGGATCGTGCGCCTTGTGCGCGAGGCGGTGGATCAGTACGGCATGGTCGATCGCGAGGGGCCACGCGCCAGATGGCTGGTGTGCCTGTCGGGCGGCAAAGATAGCTATACGCTGCTCGCCGTCCTGCACGAGTTGCAATGGCGCGGTATGCTGCCCGTCGACCTGCTGGCCTGCAACCTCGATCAGGGGCAACCCGGATTTCCCGCAACGGTCCTGCCTGAATTCCTGAAAAAGATGCAGGTGCCCCACCGGATCGAGTATCGGGACACCTACTCAATCGTGGTCGACAAAGTGCCCGCCGGCCGCACCTTCTGCGCGCTTTGCTCGCGGCTGCGGCGCGGCAATCTCTACCGCGTCGCGCGTGAAGAGGGCTGTTCGGCCGTGGTGCTGGGCCATCACCGCGACGACATCCTCGAGACGTTCTTCATGAACCTCTTTCATGGCGGGCGCCTCGCCACGATGCCGCCAAAGCTGCTCAACGAGGAGGGTGATCTGTTCGTCTATCGCCCACTTGCGCATGTGGCCGAGGCAGATTGCGAGCGGTTCGCGCGCGCGATGGCATATCCAATCATCCCCTGCGATCTGTGTGGCAGTCAGGATGGGCTGCAACGCCAGCAGGTCAAGCAGATCCTCGACGGCTGGGAGGCAAACAGTCCGGGTCGCCGCCAAGTGATGTTCCGCGCGCTAATGAACGCGCGTCCATCGCACTTGCTGGACACACATCTATTTGATTTTGCAGGTCTTTCTCTGAATTCTGTAAAAACTGATGAAAATTCAGAAGGTATTCCGCAGCTGCGTTAAGCGACTATTGAGACGGCGTGCGTAGGGTGACGTTCGCGGGTCTAAAAGGGTTTGCCGAATGTCTGTGCGTTTTCCTTCCATATTGACGGCCAACTATGCGCGTTTGCGCAGGGTGCTGGCGGGGCCTGCGGCCCTTGCGCTGCTCCCGGCAGTGGTGCTGGGAGGTTTCTGGCTGGGCGGCGAGCAGATGCTGATCATGCTCGCGTTTGGATTTCCGATATGTCTGCTCTTTGCTGGACTGCACCGGGCGCCGGATCATCGCACGGAGCGCTCGAGCGCAGGGGACGACGACGTGGATGAGGCCGCATTCGAGCAGACGATGGACGCCGCCGTGCGCCGCGCGGTGCAGACCTCGCGCCGCACCGGCTGCATCCTGCTGGAGCTGGATGAATACACCCCCACGCGCGAGCGGTTCGGCAGCGAGGCGACCGATGCGATGATGTCGCGGCTGACGGATCGGGTGGCATCCGTGCTGCGCAGCCGCGACTCTGTGCGCCGGATCGAAGATAATCTGCTGGCCGTCTGCATCGCGCCAGTGCGCCAACTGGACCTCGGCGTCATGCTGCAGATGGCCGCACGCCTGCAGGCCATGATGGAAGAGCCGATCGTGATAGACGGCGCGACCTTATATGTAACCGCGTCGGTCGGGCTGACTCTGGACACGAACGCACCTGAAATGACCGGCGCAGGACTGACCGCTGGTGCCACAACCGCGTTGGCCGAAGCGCGCCTTTATGGTCCGTCGTCGATGCGCGCGTTCAGCCGCGACATGAAAACCCCGACCATCAATTGCAGCCCCGACCTGATGCAGGAGGCTACCGAGGCGCTGGAAAACGGCCAGATACAGCCGTGGTTCCAGCCCCAGATCTCGACCGATACCGGTCAGGTCAGCGGGTTTGAGGCGCTGGCGCGCTGGTCGCACCCGACACGCGGCTTGATCGCACCCGCCGAATTCCTGCCCATTCTGGGCCAGGCCGGCGCGATGGAGCGTCTGGGCGAAATCGTGCTCTACAACGCTCTCTCAGCGCTCAAGACGTGGGACGCCTCGGGCCTCAATGTGCCCCAAGTTGGCGTCAACTTTTCGCCCGAAGAGCTGCGCAATCCGCACCTCGTCAAAAAGATCGAATGGGAGCTGGATCGTTTCGATCTGCCTGCCAGCCGCCTGAACGTCGAGATCCTCGAAACCGTCGTCGCCCTGTCGCCTGACGATATCATCGTGCGAAACATCGCCGGGCTATCGCGCATCGGCTGCCAGATCGACCTTGACGATTTCGGCACCGGACATGCCTCGATCTCGTCCATCCGCCGGTTCGATGTGCAGCGCCTGAAAATCGACCGCTCCTTCGTGATGAAGGTCGACCGCGACCCCGAGCAGCAGCGCATGGTGTCGGCGATCCTCACCATGGCCGAGCAACTGGGCCTCGCCACGCTGGCAGAGGGCGTCGAGACGGCGGGCGAGCATGCGATGTTGGCGCAGCTGGGCTGCGGCCATGTGCAGGGCTACGGCATCGGGCGGCCGATTCCGCTAGATCAGACGGTCGATTGGGTGCAGCGCCACCTCGCCCAGCTCGAGGCACCGCCCCCAATCGGACGCCATTTCGGCTGATTGCCCATGAAACCGACCGCGCGGGACGCGCAGGGCCGGGAATCCCCTTGACCTTTGGGGCCGCACTCTGTTGAACCCTCCCTTGACCCTCCGAGGCGCCCGGGCCCGTTTCGCAGCCATGCTGTGGCGACCGGTATGCGCCCGAGACCAATGAAGTTGCGCGCGTTTCAGGCCGCGGCCTGTTTGGCTGGCCCGGCCAAAGACCCCTAACAGATGAGTGGCTGCCCGAATGGACGATCAAAACAAGAACCTAATCCTCGCCACGGCGCTAAGTTTCGTCGTGATCATGCTGTGGTTCGTCCTGTTCCCGGCCCCCGAGACCCCGAGCGAACCACCGGCCGAGGTTGCATCCCAGCCCGCAGAAGGCGCCACCACACCCGGAGTCGCCACCGTGCCCGGCGCTGTTGGCAGTGACGCAGGTGGCGACACAGGCAGCACAACAACGCAGGACACCGGCGCGCCTCAGCCTGCCGATGCACCGCGCATCGCCATCGACACGCCCAGCCTGAAAGGCAGCATTTCGTTGCAGGGCGGGCGTATCGACCAGCTGTCGCTCAAGAACTATCGCGAGACGATCGATCCGAACTCGCCCATCGTCGACCTGTTGTCGCCCGTGGGTAGCGACGCGCCCTACTACGCGCTGTTTGGCTGGGCCCCCGGCGCCGGTCTGGCCCCCGACCTTGTACCGGGTGCGAACACGATCTGGCAGGCCGACGACACAGCGACCCTAACGCCCGAGACGCCGATCACGCTGACATGGGATAACGGTGCCGGCCTTGCCTTCACGCGAACGATCTCGGTCGATGACAAATTCATGTTCAACGTCGAGCAGGCGGTGCAGAACACCGGCGACGCTACCGTGTCGCTGGCCCCCTACGGTATCCTCGCACGCCACGGCCTGCCCAAGGATCTGAAGAATTTCTTCATCCTGCACGAGGGCGGCGTCCGCATGGCGGACGGCGAGCTAACCGAAACCGACTACGACGATTTCGACCCGATCAACGGCGTCAAGACCATCGCCGTCGAGAAGGATGGCTGGACCGGCCTGACCGATCAATACTGGATGACCACGCTGATCCCGCGCGATACCGGCGGTTTTAACCTCACGACCCTGCAAGACGGGCGGCGCGACATCTATCAGACCACCGCGCGGATGCCGACCCAGACAGTCGCACCCGGCGCCAGCGCCTCGACCCGACTCGAGGTTTTTGCCGGGGCCAAGGAATGGAAGACGATCCGCCATTATCAAAACGACGACGGCGTTGATCGTTTCGTCGATTCTATCGACTGGGGCTGGTTCTTTTTCCTGACCAAGCCGATCTTTGCGGTGCTGCATTACCTCAACAACCTGATCGGCAACATGGGCTGGGCGATCATCGGCCTGACCCTACTGATCAAGGCGCTGCTGTTGCCGCTGGCCTATAAATCCTACGTCTCAATGGCCAAGATGAAAGAGCTGCAGCCGCAGATGGAAAAGCTCAAGGAAGAGGCCGACGGCGACAAGCAAAAGCTGCAAAAGTCGATGATGGAGCTCTACAAGAAGCAAAAGGTGAACCCGGCCTCGGGCTGCCTGCCGATCATTCTGCAAATCCCGATCTTCTTTTCGCTCTACAAGGTGATTTTCGTCACACTCGAGTTGCGCCATGCGCCTTGGATCGGCTGGATCCATGACCTCAGCGCACCGGACCCGTCGTCGATCCTGAACCTTTTTGGCCTCCTGCCCTTCGACGCGCCCGGCCCCGAATCAGCGCTTGCCATCTTATCGCTGGGCGTACTGCCGATCCTGCTGGGCATCTCGATGTGGCTGCAACAAAAGCTGAACCCGACACCAGCGGATGCGACTCAGAAAATGATCTTTGCCTGGATGCCGTGGGTCTTCATGTTCATGCTGGGCCGGTTCGCCAGTGGCCTCGTGGTCTACTGGATCGCGAACAACACGATCACGTTCACCCAGCAATACGCGATCATGCGCAGCCAAGGGTACAAGCCGGATGTTTTTGGCAACATCCTCGACGGCTTCAAGCGCAAGCCGAAAAAGGACGCCCCGGCCAAGAGCGACAAGTCATGACGCGCATCGCCGCGCTCTGGCGACACCCGATCAAGGGGCATGGCCGCGAGGCGTTAAAGCGGACCCAGCTGAGCGAGGGTTGCACTATGCCTTGGGATCGCCGCTGGGCCGTCGCGCACGAAGAGGCTAAGGCGGATGCCGATGGCAGCGCATGGACGGTATGCCACAACTTCTCACGCGCTGCGAAGGCACCGCAACTGATGGCGATTAGCACAGTCTCGAATGAGGCGGCGGGCCGTGTCACACTTAGCCATCCGCAACGGCCCGACCTCACGTTCGATCCCGACACACAAGAGGCGGCGTTCATCGAATGGGTCCGCCCGCTGATGCCGGAAAACCGCGCGCAATCGGCGCGTATCATCCGCGTTCCGGGCCGCGGCATGACTGATTCAGCATTTCCGTCGATCAGCATCGTGAATCTCGCCTCTCATCGTGATTTAGCGACATGGATGGGGCAGGATATCAGCCCCGAGCGCTGGCGCGGTAATATCCATCTGGACGGGCAGGAGCCTTGGGCCGAGCGTGACTGGATCGGCAAAACATTGCGCATCGGGACGGCAGAGCTGGAGGTGCGCGAGCATATCGTGCGCTGCCTCGCCACCACCGCCAATCCGGAAACGGGCGAGCGGGACGCCGACATCTTGGGCGCGCTCGACACGCAATTCGGCCATCAGGAATTCGCTGTCTATGCCGTAGTCACTCGTAGCGGCGAGGTCGGGGTCGGCGACGCCGCTGAGTTGCTTTGATGGACGTCCTGCCCTTTCCCGTGACCGACGAACCGGACGCCGAAGCATCCGAGCGGGGCCGCATCCTGTTCGCCGGCGAAACGGATTTCCTGAAAGGCGTCGTCGCCATGTCGGGCCTGCCCGAGGCGGACCGGATCGAGGTCTGCTTTGCCGGTCGCTCCAACGTGGGCAAATCGACGCTGATCAATGCGCTGACGGGCCGCAAGGCGCTAGCGCGGGCGTCAAACACGCCGGGCCGCACGCAGGAGGTGAACTTTTTCACTCTTGCAGACAGTCATTACCTCGTCGACCTGCCCGGCTATGGCTATGCCAATGCGCCGTTGCCTGTGGTCGAGAAATGGCAAGCACTGCTGAAACGCTACCTGTCGGGGCGCCAGAACCTCCGCCGGGCCTTCGTGCTGGTCGACACCCGCCACGGGATCAAGCCGGTGGATCATGAAATCATGAGCCTTCTGGACAGTGCAGCTGTCACCTTTCAGGTCGTGCTGACCAAGGCGGACAAGCTGCGCGGCACGGCGCTGGACGATATCCTCGCGCAAGTGCGCGGGCAGCTCGCGCGCCACCCCGCCGCCTTTCCCGAGATGATCCTGACCTCCAGCGAAAAGAGCGAGGGCATCGCGACCTTGCG
>RCMY010004228.1_pt1 | contig 12687 bp, 10 predicted proteins | sample 2041341 | NCBI WGS metagenome assembly RCMY01 (sample SAMN09708234, study PRJNA481090) | Marine sediment metagenome, whole genome shotgun sequencing project. | reverse complement strand
GTTGCGGTTGCGGTTGCGGTTGCGGTTGCGGTTGCGGTTGCGGTTGCGGTTGCGGTTGCGGTTGCGGTTGCGGTTGCGGTTGCGGTTGCAAAAAATTACTTTTTTCCAAACTCATAAACTAATAAGCTTATGATTTTTTTTGAATTTGGGTTCGAGTGAGAAATTTATATTTGAGTTTGAACTTGAACTTGTACTTGTACTTGAACTTGAACTTGAACTTGAATGTAATAGGTAGGGTTTTTACACAACGGATTGTTATTAAGATACTAAGATAGAAGCAATGCAAGAAAATTACTTGGCGAAATGGCTTAACGGCGACCTAACGGAGGCGGAGCTTTCGGAATTTAAAAATTCCGATGAGTATGCTACTTATAAGCGTATTGCCGATGCCACCGATAGCTTAAAGGCCCCTGATTTCGATGCCGATAATGCTTATACGGCGTTGAAGAACAGGTGTGAGCTTGAAGGCCCCAAGGTAGTAACACTTCTTCCGTTCAGAAGGTTTTTACGGGTAGCCGCAGCAGCTGCGATAATTATGGTCGGATCTTACTTTTATCTGAACACGCTTGAGGAAACTATTTCCACATCGTTTGCCGAAAACAAGGAGATCAGCTTGCCCGACCATTCGGAAGTTGTTTTGAACGCCGATTCCGAAATATCCTATAATAAAAGTAAATGGGAGAAAAACCGAAATGTGAATCTCAAAGGCGAAGCTTTTTTTAAAGTCGCCAAGGGAAAACGCTTTACCGTTGCCACCGATGCGGGAAAAATAGCGGTATTAGGTACACAGTTCAACGTTGAAAATAGAAAAGGCTTCTTTGAGGTAACCTGTTTTGAAGGACTTGTCAGCGTAGGTTTCAATGAGACGGAGATGAAGTTGGCCGCTGGTGAATCGTTCATAGCTATCAATGGTGAAGTCGTTGAAGCAGATGCAACGAGCACAGTCGAACCTTCTTGGATGAAAGATGAAAGTTCATTTAAAAGTGTTCCTTTAAAATATGTGCTCGATGAGTTTGAACGTCAGCACGATATCGCCGTCAAAACGGAAAATATCGATCTGCAGCAATTGTTTACCGGTTCTTTTAGTAATTCCGATTCCGAACTTGCCTTGAAAAGTATTAGTGTCCCTTCGCAAATAAAGTTTAAATTTGAGGGCGACAAAGTGCTCTTCTATGGCGAAAACACTCCGTAAAAGTACTCTTACCCTAATTTGCCTTATCCTTTTTTCATTTCCTAAAAGTGCTGATGCCCAAGAGGGTACGTCAAGTATTTCACTTATTTCCTTTCTCCATAACTTGGAACGAGAGTTTGATATCAAATTTTCCTACGCTGACAATGATATCCGCAACATCAATGTCATCCCCCTAAAAAATAAATATTTAGAGGCTATTTTATCCGATGTCCAGCGGCAGACCCAACTTCAAATTCAAAAACTCTCCGAGCGGTATTATGCCGTAAACAAGCGTTCTTCCATCGATATTTGTGGAATAGTATTGGATAATTTTGAGAAAAATACCGTTTCCGGGGCTACGATCGAAGTTTTAGGTTCCGAAACCGCCATAATTACCGATTTGGAAGGCCGCTTTACGATTGGCAACGTTCCTCGTGCGGCCAAGCTCCAAATAAAACATATCGGATATAAGACCCTTTTTGTCGCTGCCATAGATCTAGCGGAACAACAACCTTGCGCGACCCTACTCTTGGCCCAATTTTACCAACGACTTGAAGAAGTGATCGTCTATGAGTTCCTTACTAAAGGTCTAGTAAAACAGTTAGACGGCAGTATCGAGATGAACAGCGAGCAATTCGGTATACTTCCGGGCTTGATAGAACCCGATGTATTGCAGACCGTTCAGGCGCTACCGGGCATCGAAAGTATCGACGAAACGGTATCGAATATCAATATTCGCGGCGGCACGAACGACCAGAACCTCGTGCTTTGGAACGGTATCAAAATGTATCAATCCGGACACTTTTTCGGGTTGATATCCGCCTTCAATCCGTATCTGACCGACAAGGTCATCTTGACGAAAAACGGCACCAGCTCCCAATATGGCGAAGGTGTCAGCGGTATTATCGATATACGCACAAAGGATAGTATTTCCGAACAGCTTTACGGCGGCGCTGGCGTCAACCTCATCGGTGGTGACGTCTACGGCCACCTGCCCATATCCGACAAACTGGCCCTGCAAGTATCCGCGCGGCGCTCCATCACCGATATTTTGAATACCCCTACCTATAAAAAATTCTTTACTCGCGTCTTCGAGGATAGCCAGGTGAACCGCGACGGTAATTTTTATTTTTACGACTTTACCGGAAAGCTATTATACGACATCAATCAAAAACAGAAAGCACGATTCAGCTTTATCAGCGTCAACAACCTTCTTGACTATTCCGAAGAAGAGATGGATGCCGGCGAGCGCACCCGTAGCGACCTTGACCAGACCAACCTGTCCTTCGGGGGAAGCCTTCACAGTACCTGGAACAAAAAGTTTTCGACGTTTTTGAACGTTTACCACACCCGTTACAATCTCGATGCCCGGAATACATCCTCCGATGCGAAACAGACCTTGTTCCAGAACAATCAGGTACAGGAAACAGCTTTGAAACTGAATACCGATTATCAACTGAGTGCGCGTTTCGACTGGCTCAACGGATATCAATACACTGAAACGGCCATCACTAACGCCACCGACGTCACCCAACCGCCCTTTCAAAGCAACGTTCGGGACATTATACGCAGCCAGGCCCTGTTTTCCGAAATCACGTACCGATCGGACGACCGGAAACTATTTGCAAGGGGCGGCGTGCGGCTGAACCAACTTGAAAATCCCGACTCCTTCAAAGAGTTCTTGATAGAACCCCGAATGAGCCTAAATTATGCCCTAACCCGTGAACTCAAATTTCAAATGCTTGGGGAATTCAAAAGTCAGGCCACCAATCAGATTATTGATCTCGAGCAGAATTTTCTAGGTATCGAAAAACGACGTTGGATCGTTTCCGATGGAGATAATCTGCCCATCACCAAAAGTAGACAGGCAGCCATAGGTATCAACTACGATCATCAAAACCTGTATATCGGTCTTGAGGGATTTTATAAGGATGTCGATGGCATCAGCACCACCACCCAAGGTTTTCAGAACCAAAACCAGTTCAACGGCGAAATTGGGAAATATGATGTGAAGGGCATCGAATTCCTGATCAACAAAAAAACGGAAGATTACAGTATCTGGGCCAGTTATGGCTACAATGTCAACACCTACCATTTTCCGGATATTGTTCCCTCCGAGTTCCCGAACAACCTTGATATTCGACACACCGGTACTTTGGCAGGCACTTACACCTTGGAGAATCTCAAGTTCAGTATCGGGCTGAACTATCACACCGGAAAACCGGTTACCGAGCCCCAGGCCGATGAGCCGATAGACACCACATTTTTTCCATTCCGGATAAACTATCGGTCCCCGAACACCGATCGTCTCGCCGAATACCTCCGCGCAGACGCCTCGGCGATCTATGACTTTAACATCGGTTCGGCGATAAAGGCCACGGCCGGCGTGTCCGTTCTGAACTTTACCGATCGTAAAAATATTTTAAACGCCTATTATCGGCTCAACGATCAAAATGAAATTGAAAAAATCGAGAATATTTCATTGGGACTTACGCCGAATGTGAGTTTTCGGGTAGCGTTTTGATTTCCGCACTACATCCCCCTTCAGTCAGGTTTTATATGCACGTCCATTTGAGGGAAGGGTATAGTGATCTTATTTTGAATAAATTTCCGATTTACTGTTCTTCGAATATCACTTTTCATTCTTTCTGCACCAAAAATTGTACTACTATAAAAAAGTAATTGAAAATCTAATGAAGAACTTCCAAAATTCACAAGTCTTGCTTCTATTTTCTTTTTATTATCGACCTCTGGATGTTCACTGGCACTTTCTTCCAGAGTTTCAATAACGGCCTCTACGTCACTGCCATAAGTAACCCTAGCATCGATTCTAAAACGGTTTAGATTTGTCTGATGACTCCAATTAATGACCTTGTTTGTTGTAATCAAAGAATTGGGAATAATGATTGAAATGTCATCTCTATTGAGTGCTTTAGAGGTTCGCAAGCCAATATCCTGCATTCTCACAATATCTCCGTCTATTTCCAGAACATCGGCTATCTTAATTGATCTTTCAGTAAGCAAAATAACGCCGGAAATAACATCATTGAATGTTTGCTGTAAACCAAGCCCAATGCCAACAAGTAAGGCTGCCGACCCGGCAATCAACAGCGTGACTTTAACCCCGAATGTTTCCAGAACAAGACCGAAAGCGATGACCCAAACTACATATTTTATGATTTGATATAAAGAATACGTATTGCCTTCATTGAACTGTCCTAAATTTCTTTTACGAAATATGGCTTTCTTGATCAGCCATAAAATCACCTTCGTTGAAACAATAATCAGAAACGCAATAAACAAAGTACTAATTCTCAAACTATATTCCCCGACACTCAACAACTCAAATTCTAAAATTTTCTCTATCAATTCCATAGTATTTGCTTTACAAGCATATATTTTATCTAATGCACCACAAGGAGAGCCCGCGCAGCAACTTCATTTGGACTAAAATTAAGGAATCGATCGGGATTTTGTGAATGGATAAGTTAGTTTTCTTTGTTTTACCCTAATTAATGAAGGTAAAGCTCCATCGCCTTTTCAAGGTTCTTAACCGGTGCACGGCTATCGGTTGCTTACGTTTATTTGAAAGTAGCGGTGATTCGGGTCTTTAACACCCATACAGCACGTGTTCTTAAAAGCATACAAATAAAAAATCCCGCATGTAGCGGGATTTTAATATGATCGGATTAGGCTTGTTATCCGGTAATTTCCTCTATCTTTTTCTTTGCGGAATTCTTTGTCCGGTCATAATTTTCGGCAACTTTGGATTCAAGTTCATTAACTGATTTTTTCAATTTATCGCCCGCTTCATTAATCGCCGATTTCAGTTCTTCCTTTTTCTCCGGTGACATGGTTTTATATTTCCAGTAAGCCCACGCTCCTGCACCAATTCCCAATAGGGCAAGTAGCCCTTTTTTATTTTGTTTTTTCATTGTTTTTTTTATTTAAATCACTGCGAAGGTAGTTCAAAAATCATGTATATCTAATGCTTCAAAGATATATTTTCATGTTAAACATTAACTAAAAAAACAACTATAAACCTGCCCAGAATTGTGCATCATTACGGCAATTGCACCAAATCCGTTCGATTATATTCTATCGCGGCAAGCAGGACTATTGAATACCGATTTAATCGGATTTCAAAGAAACCTCAAGTGCCGTATTCTGCATTCACACTTGAGCATAATCATTTCGTCCGTTGTTTAAATGGTAGCACCATCCTGCCTTTAAAATTTGAAGAAACTGTTGAAATAATAGCTGAAACATCCCGTAAAGACTTTTATAAAGAGTGAACTCATTTAGACTTTTTCTTTATTTACGGGATTTTTGGTGTCCCTTTTTTAATCAAAGCCCATTCATCGAATATTACAGCTCCGCAAACCCATACGTCGAAAAATTTCAAATATCCACCATCGACCTACGTTTATTTCCTTCGGACTGGCCGCAATTAAATGATAGGCAGGAAAGGTCCGGGTAACTGAACGACAGTTTATGGGAAACAATATCGTATCGACTTTTGCCTTGTACATTTTTCTATTGGTTACTTTCAAGGCACACTCACAGAAGGGAACATTTCCATTATCCAAGCCTTTTTTGGCCGTACAGGTGCCTGGAAACAGTAAAATTTATCTCGTTCCAGATAGTAGAAACGAGGTGGTCGTCTCCGGAATCGACATCGAGGGTTTGGATATCCGTGTGGTCGACAACCTACTACTCATTACAACGGAGAAAAATGTCAATAACGGTAGAATCCTAATTTACTATGACCGCAATGATAAGATGTATTCTCAAAATGGGCCGATACCGACCGTGCAGGGGGTTTTAAAACTTTGATTTCCTATCCGAAGAAGATAAACAAGTTAATTTTCGTTTGTTTCATCCACTGCGGTCAAAAGAACATGTAAATCTTGTTTTGTAAGTGCTTGTCCTTGTCTTACCAGCATAAAAATATCTTTGGTTGCTTCAATATTCACCATAGGATTTGAGTTCAATAGGAGCAAATCCGCTTTCTTTCCCGCTTCTACGGATCCATATTTGTCCAAAAGTCCAAAGAACTTGGGTCCGTTTATAACCGATGTCTGCAGGGCTTCCAAAGGGCTTAACCCACCATCAACATATATTTTAAGCTCTTCGTGCAATGCGAAACCGGGATATATATAGGAATTCAAGAACCCGGCATCCGTTCCGGCAATAATATCCATTCCCGAAGATTTGATTATGGGTATTAGGGATACCAGTTTGTTGTATCGTTTCTTTCTTTCCTCAATTTCTTCCTCAGTGGCTTTATTGGCTCTATCAACCCTCCATTCATACGTTTTTATTAGCCCCTTACCCAAATATCTTAACTGATGATCGCTTTTATGGTTATCCTCGTCTAAATAGGATATAATCCGGTTTCCCACCAAGGTGGGGACGACAGCGGTTTTGTTGTTTTTAAGTTCTTTATAAACCGAAAGCGCGAAATCGTCATCGAAGGAATCGTATAGTTCTTGGTTAGCCGATGCATAGTCCAATCCCTTTGCGTCGACTTTTTCTATAATGGAGCTTTCTTCGGGAGAACCCGCCTTCAGCAAATACGACATATGTTCAACGGTACTCATTCCCTGTTTGGAAAGGTCTGTTGCCTTTAAGCTAAATGGAATATGGCCAGAAACTTTGAATCCGCGTTGGTGTGCTTTTTTTACAGCGGTCTCGAAAAGTTCTGGAGAAAGGGCATTATCGGTGATTTTAACGAAATCAGCCTGTAGTTTTTCCAGGGAATCCAGGGCGTTTTCAATTTCGGTTTTATTAGCAACCTCTTGATCACCTGGCCAAATGGAATTGATTCCTTCTATTTTCGGTCCTGATGAAAAAATATTCGGACCTAAAAGTTCCCCCTTTACAATTTCAGCTTTCCACTCAAAAACGGAAGGACTGATATCGGCAGAGCAATCACGAACGGTGGTTACCCCGTTTGCTATATAAAGGGGAAGCAAGTCTTTGTTCTCCGAAATCAACGTGTCCCCACCGCCGAAATGTACATGCATATCCCAAAGCCCCGGAATCACAAATTTCCCACTGGCATCTACTTTCTTCTTGGCCGTCCAGATCGTTGCGCTTTCGTCATCCATGATAGTCGCAATGGAATCCCCGATGATGGCGATACTCTGATTTTTCTTTACACTTCCCGAATAGGTATCAACAATCGTTGCAGATTGAATGACCAGATCGTAGGTGACTTCTTTATTTGAATTGCAGGAAATCAAAAATAAAGCAAACAGTCCCGATAATAGAAAGCAAGTGTATTTCATGCTTGGCATTTATCACGAAATTAACCAATTTGCCCAAGATGGTCAGTCCATATTGATAAATCTCCTATGTTATAAAGTCTTTTCACATGGTTCAATATGAATAATTACATGCCGTAAATTAGGTGTTCTAGTTCTTGTGATATCCTTGAGATTAAGTATCCCTAATCAAATGTATAACTCGTTCTTAACATTCAAGGGCACGTTTTTTTGCCCTAAAAACGTTTTCATCCTTTGGCAGCGCCGATCGTTTTAAGCTATTGGCAGGTTCAAAACGGACCAGGCGCAGAGCGTTTAGAATTACCAAGAGCACACTCAATTCGTGGATCAACATTCCCGAGGCTAAGTTCACATTTTTAGTCAAGACACCTGCCAATAATAGGGCAACCGTTCCAACAGCAATAAACATGTTCTGTTTCATATTACGAACCGTAGCTTTGGAGAGTTTTAAAGCATGGATCAATTTATCGAGATTATCGGCCATCAGAACAACATCTGCCGTTTCCATCGCAATATCGGTGCCTGCAACACCCATGGCAATTCCAACATCTGCCGTTGCAAGTGCAGGGGCGTCATTTACGCCATCCCCCAGCATCGCTAGCTTCATACCCTTCCCCATACATTCTTTAACTTTTACAGCCTTGTCTTCGGGAAGCAGTTCAGCATATATACTATCCATCCCCAATTGCTCACCAACTATTTTGGCAGTATGCTTATTGTCGCCGGTAAGCATTACCAAATGTTCAATACCCTCCGATCTTAGATTGTCAATGGTATCTTTGGCTTTATCCCTAATGGTATCAGCGATAGAAATAATCCCCATGACCTTTTTATCATCGGCAATAAAGACGGCCGTGTTCCCAGCTTTCTCTTGTTTCGTGGCATAGGATTCCATTTCAGTATCTATATGGATTTCATTTTGGAAAAGGCCTTTACGATTTCCAATATAGAGTAGTTTTCCACCTAAGTTTACTTCAATTCCGCGGCCTTTAAGCACATTCACTTCTGTGGGTTTATTCAGAAGCTTTAATCCGCTTCTTTCCGCTTCTTTTACAATGGCTCTTCCCAAATGATGCTCCGAGATCACTTCTGCTTCAGCAGCCATCAGTAGTAATTTTTTTTCGTCTATACCAAATCCTTTGATTGCGGTAACTTCGGGCTTGCCTTTTGTTAATGTTCCTGTCTTGTCGAATACAATGGCATTAATTTTAGCCAGGTTTTCCATTACTTCTCCACCTTTGATCAAAATCCCATTTCGGGCACCATTTCCGATTCCCGCAACAATAGAGACAGGTGCAGAAATGACCAAAGCTCCAGGACAGGCGATAACCAAAAAGGTAAGCGATAAGTGGACATCCCGCGTAACCACCCAAACGAGAACGGAAAGAAACATAATTCCCGGCGTATAAATAGCAGCAAACTTCTCTAAAAATCGTTGGGTCTTTGCTTTTCCTTCTTGGGCCTCTTCCACCAATTCGATAATTTTGGAAAAGGTGGTATCCTCTCCAACATTCTCTGCTATTACCTCCAGATATCCACTATCTAAAATGCTTCCGCTAAAAACTTGATCATCCATACCTTTGCTTGCGGGAATGGATTCACCAGTAATCGCTGCTTCATTCACTGAGGCCTTTCCTGAGATTACCCGACCATCGATTGGAATCTTTTCTCCAGTTTGGATGATGACCAAATCATTTTTAATAACCTCCTCCGCCATAATTATTGTGCGTAGGCCATTGCGGATAACTGTAGCTTCTAGCGGTGCCATTTCCATCAAGGATTTAAGGGAGGCACGGGCTTTTTCCAAAGAGCGTCCTTCCAAAAAAGCCCCAAAAAGAAATAAGAAAGTTACGGCTGCCGATTCCATATACTCCCCGATAATCAGAGCGCCAATTACGGCTATGGTCACTAAAAGTTCAATACTGAACATTTTTAGTCGTGAAGCTTTCCAAGCTTTTAGAAAAGTTGGAATTCCGGCGACTATGGAAGCTGTGATTAAAAGCGTATCCAACAGCAGTCTGCTCCAGTTGAACAAATAGATTGCAAATGCAGTAAGAAGCAAAATTCCTGCTGCATACATTATCCTATTTACTTGTTTAGCCTTCATAATATTATGAGATTTTTTGTATTAAGAGGATAAAATTGGGTAGCCTACTTTTTCTATCAATTCAGCCAACCGATCAGACGAAACCTTTTCCTCATCATATTGTATTTTCACTTTGCTGGAGTTAAAAAGCACCTTTGCCTTTTCTACACCTGGTTCTTTGTTAAGAACACCTTCTATTCTCGTAATGCAACTTGGACAGGTAAGGGTTTCCAACTGAAATTTCGCGGTTTTAGTTTCTTTTATATTTTTCATTTTATATAATTTTTAAACTTTTATTCATCATCATTTAATTTGAACTCCCTTGATTAGTGCTAATCACCTTAGTGGGAAATATCTCCGTGTAATATGTGCTCTAAGGCTTCTAAAGTATGGGTGTATTCTACATAGGCATGTACATACGCGCGTCCTTGATCTACTGATTCATCTTTCGTTTTGCTGAGTTCTGCTACGGTAGCATATCTTTCTCTTAGCACTTTTTCCAAATGATTGGACACGGTTTTAATTACATCCTCTACATCTTTATTTGCGATTGAATTATCTGCCATTGTCACCAATGGAGTCGTCGATCCTGCTGGCTTTAAGCCTGTAAATGGTGCACCTTCTGTTTCTCGGTGTAATCTTACGAGAGTTTCCAAGAAATGCTTTTCAACGATAGCATATACTTGTTTGTCTTCGTTTTTTAAGCGATAGGTTTTATCGAACAAGGGGATGATATCTTTTTCTTGTTGTGGTTCAATCCACTTTAAAACTAGCTGTACATTATTTTGATCCAATGCTTTTAAGGCATCCTGAATAACGGGTCCGTCATAGGAATCGCAATGCGCGAATCCAGAAATGCTAGCCAGCATAAATACGAAGACCAAAAGAAGGGATCGCATATTTAATTTTAATAGTCTACCAGTGTTTAAAGCATTGGTAACAATTGTTTTTCTTACTTGAGTTTTCATTATATCTATTTTTAAGTTAATACTCTATTTTCATTTTTCTGTAAACAAAAGTATGGACTAACTCAGGGCTGTGCGACCTAGCTTGTAAGGTGGCACCTGTTTGTGGATAGTAACACGTCCCGGTTTATAAATTGGGACTTAGAAGGTGTGAAGAAACATGTATAATTAGGATGAGGAGGTGAGGGAATCTCGATATCTGCTGGGTGTAGTGCCAGTCAAATTCTTGAACACCCTATTAAAGGCTGATTTGGAATTAAATCCACTTTCAAAAGCAATTCCAAGCAAAGAATAATTTTGATAATTTGGATCTTGAATTTTACTTTTCACTTCGGCTACCCGGTACTTATTGATAAAATTGAAGAAATTTTTTTCATGCATTTCATTGATGACCTGCGAAAGATGGTGAGTAGATACGTTTAAACCTTCAGCCAACTTGGGTAAAGTCAGATCGGCATCTAAATACGGTCTATTCGTTTTCATATATCGTCCAACTTTATCGCAGCATTTTTGCAATTCTGCATCTTCCATTTTTGAAGTAGCATATTTAATTTCGGGGTCACTAGTAATCTCATTCTCTCTTCCCATTGAATAGTTAACGAACACTTCCTTTTGTTTCAATCCGAAATATCCGATTAGGATAATAAAGCATGAAAGGGATAAAAAGAGTCCATTGGTACAAAAGGCCATCGAAAATAGATGAAAAACATGATGGATTACGGCGATCACAATCAGTACTGTCCATAGGATTCCAAAAATAGGAATCAGTTTCCCTAGCCATTCCAGATTCACTTCCCTAGAAGAAAAATCCCTTGAAGAGTTTTTGCTCTGGTGAAACTTTCTATAAGCCAAGAAAAAATACACAGGTCCTGACAGCGCTGTTATAACGAGAAACAAGATAAATAACAAGGGAGGTTCCGCGACTCCTTCTGACACATGGTCTACCCTGATTCCTTCTGAATAGATTGGAAATCGAGACGCGATGAGCAAGTAGAGAATAAAGGCTACAAACGGTAAGAAATGCCATAAATTCTTAGCCTTAAAATAATTTTTGTTTAAAGTTAGCGCAGATACATATAGATATAAAAAAGGCCCATGCAATAAAAATAAAGCGATAATTCCACTGGATAAAAAAGGGGATTGATGTAAAAAATCTATTGTTAAGGCGTACATAGCGGTAGCCAACCCCAGATACAGAAGCCAAAAAATCAAGATTCGATCATGCAGTTGTTTCGGTCTTTTCTGAAGAAGTAGTGCCGTAAAAAAAAATGCGTTAAAAGAAGCAATAAAAAAAAGATATGTCATCGTCCTATTGTTGCTGTTATTCCATTTTTAAAGCGTTGTTTTTTCTGAACTTCTTTAGATTTTATTTACCTGCGATTTTCACATCTTCCTGCCGGTAGGTTTGCACCCTAATTTCTCCATTTTTGAGTTTCGTAGCTAAGGCTATGCAACTAAAAAATGACTTCGTTAGGCACAAAAGCCGAAAATCTCGGTTCCAAACAAAAAGTCTACATGAGTTCTCTATTAAAAATAGCGGTCATTTTATTCAAAGCTATATTAATTTCTGCGAACAACGGACTCCTTTCTCAGGCTTCTTTTCCTTTCAATAGGTGTTGCTCGAATTAAATTCATTAATACAACGCTTTGCATTGAAGAGCAGTGGAGTTTTTTTAAAGTTTTTCAAATGAGATTATCTCAATAAGGTATTAATTTACTTGAACAGAAATCTATCATCAACGATTACACCGAGATTTGCGCAGTTCACCTCATATTCTTTTAGATTAATCAATACATTAAAGGAAATCAATCTATCGCACGATAATTTTCTGAGAAAGTATTCATTTGGGCTTCCCAAACACCACTTATCGTTCCGTGAACGAATACAACAGGTTCCCCTTCCCCGATATCGATGTAATTGATTTTGTAGCCATCAAGTTCCAGCGATTTTTATTTCCCTTTCAGATTTGTTTAGTGCATCCATATCGTGAACTTAAAAGGTTGCCATCTTCCAAGATGTAAGTTTCAATCTAAAAGCTGAAACAGTTCGACAACTCCAATTAAAAAGAAAACTTTGGAGTTAGTTGGATTTAGCCTTGGCACGCGAAGCGGGAAGGACATTAAATCTGTTCCGAAATACCCTTGTAAAATAGGTCGGACTATTAAATCCTGAAT